>Ga0116228_10004340_pt1 | contig 12559 bp, 8 predicted proteins | sample S1TSphfallax_2_FD_89694 | JGI IMG/M metagenome (GOLD analysis project Ga0116228, IMG submission 89694) | Host-associated microbial communities from peat moss isolated from Minnesota, USA - S1T2_Fc - Sphagnum fallax MG | ecosystem: Host-associated > Plants > Peat moss > Unclassified | place: USA...
ACCCGCCGGGTCTGAGGGTCAACCTACAGAGTCTAAGGGTCGACACACCGGGTCTGAGGGTCGACCCGCCGGGTCTGAAAGATCGACCCGACCCGCGACCCGACAAATTGGACCCCTGGTCTTCTTATATTTTTTAATTTTTAGTGTTTTAATTTTTATTTTTGAATTTTTGTATTTTATATTTAATTTTTATTGTTGTAATTTTGTGTTTTTATATTTACTTGTTTTTATTTGAATTAAAAATTTGTTTTTTATGAAAATTGCAAAATGATTTTTTTTTTTTTTTTTTGGAAATCAAATTGAGTAATTGAATAATAGAAAAATTATTCATGGATTTTAAATTATGAACAAACAACCCATAAATTACATTCAAATATCATTTCTAGCCACATCTTAATGAGAAATTATCCTTCAAAGATGGGTTGGCACCACTTGAATCATTAAGCTTTTTAAAATCTATACAAATGCCAAAGAGCATAGGAATCAATATAGGTCTACAAGGAACTTTACAAGCAATAAATCATGGTATTTCCATAACATGTTAATTTGTATCCAAACGTAACATGAGATTAATATTGTTAATAAGTACATTAAACATGTGTGATACCACTAATTTAATTACACTAGCAAAAATGATAACAAAACAAAAGTTGGGTTGTTTAATTATTTGGATCATAAAATACCTTGCCTTAAGTTTTGATAGTTTTGAAAAACTCAATGCAACAACTTTGGATTTATGAATGCAAATATATAAAAAGCTTTAGAAAGCACACACATATGCAATTAGTTAAATCCATAAGGTATTCTAGGATGTAGTTGTCATGTTCAAAGAAAATTCAAACTCAACATTCCATTGAGGAAAAAATTCAATATTCACTACTTGCATTTGGTAATCAAAGGGAAATGCCTATCAACATAAGGAATGACAATGGTTAGTGGAATTATTTAATCTTGAAGGAATTAGTTTCTATTAATGTTGGGCAATTCTCATTTTTTTGGTGAAAACTTTCAAGGTTTTCAATTCAATTCTTAGAATGAAAATCGAAGGTTTTTACAAAATCTGATAACCTTTATAATAACCTACCTACTAGGTCTTTCCCATGTGAAAATTGGCTTTTTGAAAACCTTAAAGGGTATCATTTTGAGGTTGAAGGTGATAACCTACCATGGTATTTAAGAAAAGGCACCGGTTTTCAATTGTTAGGGTGTTTAATTAGGTTTAGGTTTTAGTTTTTAGTCTGGGCTTTTGGTAGTGTAACATCTCAATGGCTTCTTCAACACCTCCTTTGGTCGGAGCTTCACAAAAAACCTTCTCATTCTTCTACAAAAGGGGGCCAACTTGGCCCCACCTTTGCACTCTTTCATGATTCTTCATTGGTATTCTTACTTTGTTGCTCCTCCTCCTTCACTATTCTTCATACCTCATTATTTCTTATGTTTTATTGTTACATGGTGTTTTGTTGCTCCTCATTTGTGTTTCATTGTTGTGTAGTGTTTTATTACTATTCCTGCTTTATTTTGTTGTTGCGCGGTGTTTCATCGCTCCTTCGTGCTTCACTACTCCCTTGCCCACTTAGGTACCTTTCTACCCCTTGTTAATTTGTTGTTTTTCTATGTTTCACTACTCCCTTGCCTAGATCTGTACTTCCCCCCTTCCTTTTTTATTTTGCAGTTTGTTGGAGATTTGGAATTGTTTGGGAGGAAGCTTGAAAGCATCCAACTCTAAACTAACAATAAATTTCTTTTGTTTTTCATTTTGTTGTTTGAAATTATTTTCTAGTTTTTGTCCTTGATTTATTCCTAGATTTTTATTATACTTCTTTTATTTCATTATTTTAATTACTTTTGATAGGTTTTTTTTGTTGCAATGGTTATAAATGAGCCTTTTTATGATTGTTTGTAAATGTTTAGGTGTAAATGGTTTTGGATCTTTGTAAATGTTTAGATAATTTCTAGACCAACAACTAAATTTTTAAAACCCTATAACACTTAAACCATTTTATAATTCACAAAATCTTTTGTTTCATCTTTTCCATTATAATCATATCACATTGTAAAATGGAATCTTCAAGGACTAATGAAACAATAACAGAAAATGAATATTATGATATTTTCCCTAATCAAGTACCCTGAATTTGAACATGATGAAAATTTTAATGAAAATTTTAATTTTTTTGCATTTTTGCATTTTTTGTAGGTAATTAAATTGATTGAAAAAATTTAATTAAAAATTTACATTAAATCAAATCATTTAAAATATTGGATTTTTTAATATTTCAACAATTGGCTTATGAAAATTGTCACTAAAAATCCGAACTAATAATTTTTATGAAAAATGGCAAGTTTGAAACCAATGGGAATTTGTTTTTCCAAAAAAATTAAACCCCTAAAAGCTATTAAATTTTTTTTTAATGAGAACCGTGAAGGTTCTTTAAAATGGTTGTGATAACTAAAACTGTGAGGTGACTTTCTGTCCTTCTACTCCCAGTTCTATGAGGTGACTATACTTGAAAGTACATATGCTACCGATGAAAGAAAAATGCAAGTGTATTTCTAGATGTTAAACTACCTTTGTAGTTGAAACCAAGTAGCTTGCCTCCAATGCATCATTTATGATTTAGAATTATATATTCCAAGCTCAAACACTTAAAATTTTATGTTAAATTATCATTCATTTAAACCAACTTTTAAGAGTTCAATTCCATCTTCAATTTGGTTGCAGACCACTCATCACTTAAAATTTTATTCCTACCACATACATTATTCAAATATAGCTTGCTTTAACTCATTAAAAAGGTAATTATACTTACCAAATTCCAAGTTTTGCAGTTAAAACAGTAATAAATTTTGCTACCAAACCCAAGAGGGTTTTACAAAGGTAGGACGTTCAATTTGGCTACAAACCACTAGTCACTTGAAATATTATTCCTAACACATACGTTATTCAAATATGGCTTGCTTTAGTTCATTAGAAAACTAATTACAAGGCGCACCTTACTACCAAACCCTAAGTTTTACACCCAAATCAATAAGAAGTTATGCTATCAAACCCGAAAAGGTTTGTGAAATTTCTTTACAATTTCAAGCTCCTATCGTTATCCCTACTCATTTCCAATCTTTCAAAATTACTATAAACGTCCATTCTACTCTCCTTCTTCCTACCATCTACCAAAACTAATCGTTCTTTTCCTACTAAAAAAGGTTATGGGAACAAGTATTTTCAAGATTTGAATAAAAAATTATGTCCAAAAAAGAACCGCAAATGATTCGAATTCGCCCTTTAAAAGGGAAGGAGAAGGAAGGAGGTGAAGAAGATCCCAACTCGGTGGCCAATGGAAAGTTCCAATGCTTGGTGGCCAATGGAAGGTTCCAATGTTTGGTGGCCAATGGAAGGAGAAAGAGAAGCACCTTTTCACCCCTTCCCATTTTCCCCCCAAGAAATTTTACTTAAACCTTCATTTTTTCTTTTGATCTTGAAATTTTACTTTACCATGGTTCTAGGCCATTATTTACGCATTTCCCTCTTTTTCCTTGATCTATAAATTACAATTGCACATCTCGATGTCACAAGTCCTTCACACATTCATTACTGATTTGATAATGATTGAAGATCTCTTTTCCTTTCCTTGAAATTATGGCATCACATATGGCCACGTTTTACGGGCATCAAGTTGCACAAGTGAATGAAGAATTGACTCCGGAGTCATCTTTAGATTTGACGTTAGCACAAAATCCTCGTGATGAAAACCCTAAACCGTGAGAGGTGCGCCTTTGTCTTGAAGTCAATCCCCCTCGAGCTTGGTACTATTGCATTTTTCTGAACTTTCACACCTTGGTGATTTTGTTGCAAGTCGACCCCGCTTCTGGTGATGAACCTAAAACTGTTTATGAAGGTTGTTACGAGATTGAAAACACCTTTATCTACGCATGGTCTTCAATTCCCGGCGCTAGACAATATCGCTGGTTGAACGATTCGATTTGTTGACTACCTCCTAAAGGTGGACTACTAATTCGCACCATCCTAAATTTTTTGCAATTATGAATTATCACCATGGCATAGCCCATGACTTAACATATAATTGTAGCTCCTCGTTGAACTTATCCATAATCTAAGTAAATGTTTCATTCATTGTGAAACTCATGTTACCATTAGCACCCTATCGTCGTGTTTATTTCATTATTAAGTTGTTTTGAATTAATCTTATGCTTATAAGGTTTAAAGCTTGTTCTATCTCTATTAAACCTTTCATTGAGACCCCTTCAACTACTTCATGAATCTCAAACATCCTTGTTTTTCATTAAATATTAAAATAAAACATATGTTTTGTTGCACATCATGAATTTTGATGTCTGCTTGTACCCCCAACCTTTTAGAGATTTTTCACCCCTAATTATGCAATTGAGGTTCTAAAACTATGGTTACCAGCTTTTTGTTGAAGAAAATAACTAACCCAACATCTTATTCACTAATATCAATTTCAGAAAAGAAAACAACCCCCCACACAACCATGCACATTCATCATCCCTTATTCTAACATGAAATTACTAAAAACCCTTAATAATTTTACCACACTAGAATATCCCTGATGCAACTCTTAAAATTTGAGAGTACCGGACATGGTTATGTCGGTATGGCTTAGAGGAACCAGTGGTTTTCACAAAAAATGAGAATTGTCCAACATTGTTTTTATTTTCAAAAATCACTTAAACTAGTATTAGAAACTCATGTAAAGAATTGTGGTTTTTTGAAAAGAAATCACTATCATTACTAATGACACATATAAAAATTAATGTTTAACTAAGGACATGGGCTTCTTTAGTGCTTGCACAATGCACGGTTTCTATAGTTTGAGTATTCATAGTGGAATTAAACATAAGGAAATAAGGTGTTTAGTAATTTGTATTTACCTTTGAAGAACATGAAATTACTTCTTGGAAAAACTTTGGTAAGTATAACAAAGGCTTAACCCAAAAGATATAGAAATAAAATACACCCCGTTGTTTATTTTCCTCTATTGTACAACAAATGAGATCCCCCTTAAGTAGTATTTACAACTATTGCAAGTCACCACATGATTAACACTTTGTTTGCTTACAAAATTATAAAACTACAATCCATGTGAAGCTTGATCAAATGCATTCAAGAAGAGAAGTAGCCTTGAGTGAAATTCCTACTTAAAATGTCATTTGCTTTCATACATCCTTGAAGTAAACTCTTTATTCTAATCCTTCAAAATTACAATGGCACATTTGTTAATCAAACTAGCAAGTTGATTCATTTAGAGTCAAATACTCACAATTAAGTAATGTGCCTTACAAGAAATCTTATACTATGTAACCATTCAATTTGCAATTACATGTGATTATTTGTCATTTGGAATTATGTTTTATAACTTTTACAACTAGTCTTTGTGAACCATCTATTTAAATTTTTTACTATTTTTACAACTATTTATGCACTACTAAATTGTACATCCTTCCATATTGACTAATTTCTTGGTCTTTTCATTCAAGAATAGGCCCTTATGTTGATATAGTTGCCAATTTAGTTCTAACTTCATTACCTCTTGTGATGTGCCTAAACATTTTATGTATGCTAAGGTGTTTTGGATCACATTAAGAATTCAATAGGTAGTCAAAGTATATGAAGCATATATTAAAACTTATTTAACATATTTAAATGTGTTTAACCTTTATTCGATGCATATTAAACATTTATTACTTCATATTATGAACGTATTAAAATAAAAAATTCCATCTTGATTACAAATATGTCATGTTTATTTTAATGAATAATTAATTTACAGTGCAAAGGTCATATTAAAATGACATAATTTTAATGTCAAACATATATTCATTATTCATAAAATAGTATTGTCAACAAATTGATTAAATAATGTAAAATATGGAGTAAAACCTAAATAAATAAACTGATTTACTATTTTATATTATAATTATTAATTAATTAATTTTCATTTAATTATCTGATCATTGAATTTACTAATCAAAAGTTATAGTAAATAACAAATAATTACTAAGTAATTAATAGTTATGTAGCTTATACAAATATTAATTCATGTTTAATTCATAAGTTCAAAATTAATGTTTAATAATTATTAATCAGTTTTAATCTCATTAAAATTTAACTAAAAAGTGAATTACTGATTCAAATGACATTTAATTAATATTTCATGAATTTTTTGATCAAGAGTTATGGTTAATAAATATTTTTTGAGCTAATAATTATTACTTAAAAAAATATTAACAACATTGCTTACTTAATATTAATGATTAATTAAACTTGATTATCTTTTTAAATGATATTTGTTGAGTAAATAAGTCAAATAGTTCATAATTTAATAGTTAATATCGAATATGCAGTATTTATTATTATAATTTAATATTTAAGTAAATTAGATAGTTAATCAATTATATATTTATTTATTTGGTAATTAAAATTTAAAATGTTGAGAGTCCCCAAAATATTTATTATTAATAATTAATTGATTATGAATTAATTGATTACTTAGGATAAAGTATGAAGTAAAAGTGAGTGTTAATTCCAAAATTAAATAATTAAGGAATGGTAGGTAGTTATATGTAGATTTGTAAGTGGGTAGGTATGTAGGTAATTAGTTAGTGGCTAATTAATTAATTAGCTACATAATTAGTTAGTTAATTAGTTTCCTATTTACCTATTTAGTTATATGGTTATATAGTCTACAAAATGAAAAAAACAAGCACAAAACATATGGGAAAATATTTTGAATTGCAATTCAATTTGTAACTAAGGTGTAATTAGAAAATTTAACCCTTATGTTTTGTCCTCCAATCTCATCTTGGAATCTATATGAAAAAAATGTTTTTTTTTTATGTTTCCACATTGAAAAAATGTGCCATTGGGGATGAACTCAGCCCCTAAAGCAAAAAATAAAATGATATAACAATATTTACATGGCTATTTTTTAACCAACCTACCTTCTTTCCTTCCTGCCTACCTACCTATTTAAGTAGGTAGGTACATAAATTATAATTATTTACTTATGTAAAAAGGTAAGTAGGTATGTAGCTTACATAGGCAGGTATGTCTTACCTACCTACCTGCATAGGCCTATGTACCTAATTACTCAAATAAATATTCAATATTTTTTTTCCAAAATATAATTAATATGCTACATGGCAAATTTTGATTATGCCATTGTCACAATTTTAAGACCATCTAAAATAAATGTTCATAATGGATTGCAAAGATTAATGTTTGAATGATAAAAGAATTATCACCCAAAATTCCTCATAGTGCCACATGGTGGATTTTGGTATTTCCATGTGGCACCATCACAAGTCATTGGAATTCGATGACTTATTTAAATTTTCAAAAGTTCTTTAAGCAACCTTAAATAACTTGATGTTTTCGAAAACATTGCCACAAAATCCAAATTTTCATCAATTTGAACTTTGCACTAATTTACATTGGATTTGAATTTTTCAAAGATCAGTTGCAACTTAAAATAAATGCATACAAAGGTGACAACCATCAAATTACCATCTATAAGTGTCATAACCTTAACCTTAGGCTTACGACCAAGGCAAGGGCCAACAAAGGTGCGAGCTAAGAGTGAAACTTGGGAGTCACATTTCATGTTCCCGAGAGTGTGGGAGAATGTGAGGGAATGAACCTCCACACTCCCAAGTGAGCTTTCACTTTGGGAGTGAAAGTCTTAATGGACTCCCAAATTTTTAAAGAGCGATTGCAAGGGTTAAAACCCATTGGATTGAAAAGTTCCTTATATCATTGGAAAGGTTGTGGAACTTAAATGTTTAAAATGGGCTCGCATGACCCATTTGGGTACTTAAAACACAAGTTATGGCCAAAAGAAAGGCCAGAAATCAAATTGGCAATTTAACTCTCGACCACTAAACATTAAGAATCGCCCCAATTACCTTATGTGCAAGTGGTGTGCCACATACCATTGGAAAATATCTCGACACGGGCTACCACTTTGCTTTAAACTTCACCTCAATCGAAAGTCTGCACACAAAATTATGGGCCTCCAAAGTTGCGAAAGTCCTAATTTTAAGAATTTCGGGACTCTCATTTGGGAGTCCCAGGACAAAATGACATTTGGGTGTTGGCCTTATGGCTAGGCATAGAGAATACTATAAGGGTGAGTCTTATGAGTCCGTGTTTGCATGTTGTTTGTTCGTGCACCAAAAATGCTTTGATTATGCATTAACCAACTTGTTCTTTCGTTTTTGCAAGTCCGTGTGAATAAGTGAACCACTTGTCACTCGTCCTAATCCCATTTTAGAGCTCCATCATGCCCCTCTACCCCCAAAGTCCTACGAGCCAATGAGCGAGCCCCAAGTCCTCCTTCTGTTGTCTTCACCTTTGGACTCACAGTTGAGTCCATCGAGGAGCTTAGGGGTGCATCAATAGGGTTCCCTATTAGAATTGTACATTTAATCATGTAAAACATATGTTTTCAAACCAATGTTCTTCCCACTTTTGTTCTTGGTATTATTCCAATGCCAATTCAAGCACACATATTTGGCAACATGCACAAAGTAAATACAACAATCCTCATTTTCATCAACCAATTTTTGCCCATCCTTATTATAGAGTTGATGACTAAAAAATAATGTAATTCAATCTTTCAATTGATAAATTTTACATATACAAGGCCAACTGCATCTATTATTAGATACAATAGTTGGAAATTTTCCCATTGTAAGTTCATCATTTAGATCTCTAGAAGACCACACACAGACATAAGGACATTGGCTTAGCCATGAAAATAGGGTTTAAAAGACCTCAACCACTTGCCCATTTTTTATATTTTGGAATTTTAGCCTTGCTTATAAGTTGCTTATTTTCTACATTTTGAAATTCCATTACACTTTTGACCCAACAAAAACTTGTTTTTTTCAACAAAACTTAATCATTATTAATGCATGATGCTTTGGAATTCTCATGATATACCCTCTTTCATCAAGTGATGGCATAATGTTAAGGTTGTTTGAAAAGAATGACATCTAAGAATTTGACAACTTGATGATAGTTGGCTAAGGTACTTGTTAAGTTTTAGCACAAGCAAGGTGTGGATGGGGATGTGGCAAAATATGTCATTAAAATTTTCATTCACATCACTTGATTATCAATGACTTTGTGAATCCATTCATCATTTTCCACATGGCACATAAATCAACAACCACTCCTTCCCAAGGAAAAAAACCTTAGCCTAGGTGATTTTTATTAATGCTCTTGGACCCCCCATGGATGTTGTAATATGGCACCTATTGTTGTTATTCCCTCAATGGTGTCTTGTATTACCTCCTTGTGGAGGTTCAATAGGGCATAAAAACATTCAAAGACAACTATGTTGTTTGCTAGAAGGGGATTGGGAAAATTTATAAGACAAACATTTCATTCATAGTCAAGTTATGGCATCAAGTTCCCCCCTTTCAACCATTTGCCCAAGTTAATTCTCCACTTTACAAATGCATTCATTAAAGCAATGCATTAGGTCATGTAGGAAATATTCACATGCAACATAGGCTCTTGCCCCCTTTTCTTTAATGCCACCTTCTTTTGAGACCACTTTGTCTTTCAAAACACTCCATTTCAAATTGAATGGTAAATTTTTCTTGTTTCCATTAAAAACTATGAATCATACTTAGACTTCAACCTTTCTTTCAACTCATAAATCAACTTTTAATCACCTACCTTGCCTTTTCGTTGGTGGTCCTTATGGTATGGTGTTTAAGCATTTACATGATTGCTTTCAACTAAAAGATTTTGCAAGTGGTTTCCTTTAACTCTTTTAGCTTTGCTCGCATATTACATATATCCATCCGCACATTATCACGTTTTCAAATTAGCCCATCTCCTAACCATGGCCAAGCCTTTTAATGGGGTTCATCAAATTACTATTGAAACAACTTTATATCGCTTCATTAATCATAACCTATGCTTTCAATTTTGTGATTCATTTTTAGCAAACTTCCTCCCGCACCAATAATTTGGTGTCATGACCAAAAGAGGATGTGACATAATGGTTCATGACATCCAATGCACCCTCAATCCCTAGCATGATCAAGTGGTCCTACAAATTGATGTGGCAAATGCATTCAACTTTGTCACAAGGCATAATGTTTTAAGAACTATATGTTGCTAGGCATATTCACAATCAAGGTACCCAAAAGGATAGTCTAATGAAAAAAAGATTGTAAAGGACTATTTTGGATTTTTATTTACATTTATTATTTCATGATTATAGCTAATTGGTATGTGACTGCAACTAGAATGATGTCATCTTAATCTAATTAAAAAATCCAAAAATAAATTGGACATAATATATATGTCTTTTTGAATCCTTCTTTTAACTTATAATTTTCATTTTAAAGGAATCAAAAGGAATCAAAAGGAATGTATTAAACAATGAAATTGACTTCAATTTCTTTTCATGGATAAGTAATGCATACACCTATGTTTGGCAATATTTATATAATGCATTTGATTAAATAATATATAATATAAAGTTTCTGAAGCGTACAAAATTCATTTTGAAATAGCAACAAGGAAAATGATTTTTTTTCCCCCATTTAGTTGAATTTTTTGTATTCACTAGGTTTAGAATTTGTGGCCCCAAGTGTTGGCAAAATGTGTAGGAAATTTTCATGCAAAAAAAATGTTGAGTTTTAAATAAAAGCTTATGTATTCATTCTTTGCATTTTTTGTTTTTTACCAATATATGCATGTGAAAAATCACCACCACCATGAAAATTATCATAATTTGAATTATTCAATATCTCTCACTTAAATTCATTCCATTTAGACTCTATATTTGCAAGATAGTAAAGACAAAGTCCTTGGTCGAGTCCTATGTCCAAGAGGGCATGTTTGTGAATATGCCATGCTAGAGATGACATTATTGAATTTTAACTTTTGGTTCATAGTTTTTATGCTTTTGAACCTCCTCTATTTTAAACCCACCATCACCTAAAAGGCTGGAAGGGGAGGTCAATATCATCCCCTCAACCATGGGTGCTCACAAAGGCAACCCTTTGGTGAACCTTTGTTTGTTCATTTGAGTTTTTAACATTATATTTTTCTAGATCAACCTTTCAATCCAACTCCACAAATTTGTCAATTGGTCCCCTTTTGGCGTACCTAGTGAATTCTCCTTGTTAACCTTGTCTACCACTCCCATTAAAGGCATCAAAGTTTTGGGTATTTTGGTTGGACATTTCATTCTTTTTTTTTCCATTGAAGGTTTGTTATTAGAAACCTCAAACATGTAGATTTATTCTTAAAGATGAATGACGTTTAAATAGTTTTTAGGATTTTCATTCATTGTTTTTTATAATGATCATCATGCCTTCTTTGTTGCATCCCTCCTAGTTTAAAGTTTTAAAACCTTTTTTCATCCTTTGACCTTTTTTTTTTTTGAGTCCTTAAGCCTATTAGAGGTCTAGGACCCTTTAGTGGTCTTGAAAGAAATATAGCTTGTTGCCAAACCTCTCTTCCCATTCCCTAGGAAGCATTGAAGTCATTTCTATTGTTGCAATTGGCCTAATTGCTTTCTTTCTTGGGGAGTTGAGATTTTTTTTCTCATCTTTGGCCTTCCAATTTTTATTTGATCATAAAAAAAAATTTGTTGGAGGCTTTGGTTCACATTGATTTTTTGTTGTCTCCCTTTCCAACAACAACTGAAAAGAGCTTGTGGCTTTTTGCCTTTAGTGATTGTGCTTGTCTTCCCTCCTTTGAACACTTCATCACTAAACAAACATAACAACTTCAAGATTCAATTTTAGAATGTTTACACCAACACACCCTTTCCAACATTCTTTCTAATGGGTTGTTTGACTTCCATTCAGCTCACATCATTTCATGCTCAAACACAAGCTTAGATGCTTGACTCACTATTCAACTAGTCTTATCTATGTTTTGCCTCATTGACAAATTTTTCCACTATTCAACTAGTCCTATCTATATTTCGCTTCATTGGTAATTTTTTCCACTATTCAATGAGTCCTATTTATGTTTCGCCTCATTGACAAATTTTCCCACTATTATACGAATTTGACTTGGATTGCCATTATTCTATCATACACCTCTCTTGTTGTAACTGCACCCATCACATTGATCCTTTGGATATCCACATATTGCAATGTTCACATGGTAGTGAATGCATTGGGACACATGATGCCATTACCATGACATTATTTTGCCTCCTTATCTTTTCATCTATCTTCCTTTTGTTTTCCCCCTTTTTTCTTGAAATAACATTTTGCAAGTTCATAGCATCAAACACAAACTTTAAATATGGAAATTCAAACACAAGGGCATGTGGATTGAGGATGCTGGATGTCAAGGGGACTCATGAAATGCAAGATGGTAGATCAAGCCCTTGTGGTAGCCTCCATCTTTTAGAAGCTAGAGTTCTACCCTCCCAAAGTCAACAACCAAGATATATGTGTAATTATCCTTTACCCATTTAGACCAATTGTTGAAGTGTCTGAAGCAAGTGATCACACTATATAAAATGGTAAACAGCTA
>Ga0116228_10004341_pt1 | contig 12559 bp, 9 predicted proteins | sample S1TSphfallax_2_FD_89694 | JGI IMG/M metagenome (GOLD analysis project Ga0116228, IMG submission 89694) | Host-associated microbial communities from peat moss isolated from Minnesota, USA - S1T2_Fc - Sphagnum fallax MG | ecosystem: Host-associated > Plants > Peat moss > Unclassified | place: USA...
CAGCAGCGCCGTCAGGCTGGCCTCGCGGGCGATCCGCTTGAGCATGAGATCGCCGCCGCCGAGATCGACCAGCGCGGTAAAGCGGTCCTCGATCTGCTGTTCGCAGAAGGCCGCAAACCAGTCACGCATGTCGTCATCATCAGCACTGGGCGGGGTGAGCACACCGGCAAAATACCCCGACAGGGTGGCATTGGTGCGGTCGGCATCCGCCAGCACGACGGACCGGCCCTGATCCTGCGCGCGCTCGACAGCCCAGCGTGTCCACCAGGTTTTGCCGCGGGCGCCGCGGCCGAGCGGCACGATGAATTTCGGGCGGGCCGGTCCGGCGCTGACGGAGCGGCCTTCAGCATCGGATGCGGATGGCTTGGGTGTCACAGGCTTGTTCATGAGAAATCTCCTTTGGCGCCGGCGCCGCTGCGATTGACGCATCGACGGATGGTCGGTGCCGTCATCGAGGCATGCGCTTTTGCGAATGGGCCGCAGTTTTTCCGCGGCGGTTCTGTCCGTGGGCGCTGCCGTCCCGGTTCAGGGCACTATCTTGGGCAGAGGAATCTTTCCGGCCTGCATCTGTCCGAGCAGGCGCTGCATCTGTGCGGCCACTTCGTCATCCCCGACCGCTGAACCGCGCACCGCGCCCGCATCGCCCGCTTCCGGTGCCACCGCCGCCGGCTGGAGGATGGGGCCAATGGGCACCGCGGGACTGGCCGACCCCAATGGTGTTGCCGGCCGGATATCGAGGCGCGGTCTTGGCCGTGACGGCGGCATTGCCTCGCCGTCTGCGGGCGGCATCCCATGGCCAGGCATCAGCGATGGGCTTGCGTCGGGCACAGGCTGCACGACCACGGGCGTTTCTGTCCGGCCGCTTTGCCTGGCAGCCGCGTGCTGCCGTACCTCCCACCAGGCCTTGCGCACCCGCTCTGCGGTCGGGGGTTTGTGCGCACCGTCGCGCACTCCCATAGCGGCGAGCCCGGCAGCGACCGCCTCCCAACTGGGTTGCTTGTCCAGAAGCATGGCTGCGAACTCGTCGTGATGCGCCTGTAGCCAGCGGGTGAGGGGGGACTGACGGCCACGTCCGCGCACAGGGGTTTTGGTAAGCATCTCCGTCAGGCGTGCCACGCCACGCGCATTCGACCTGGGTTTTCGTGTGGGCATGACGGCTTTCTCACAAGCAGGGACGGCAAGCAGTCCGGACAGGTGTCCATAAAACGTCCGGATGAGCGTCCACCATAGACCGGTTTTCGTCCGGAAGAGGCGTCCGGTTTTAGGGGAAGTAAGGTCACTACAGACCAAGGCACCTTTGGTGCTGGTTTTATCGTCCCGTGGACGTATGATGCCTCCGAATACGGAGGCGTGCAACCACCATGGCCAAAGCAAAATCAGGCGCTGCCGACCAGCCCGCTGCCGGTACGGGGAAGGGGGCTGACAGCGATGTCGCGGCTGAAATCGGCCAGTTGCGGCGGACGGTGGAGCTGCTGGAGCAGGGGCTGACGCAGTTGCTGGAGGCGACCGCCACCCATACGGAAATGCTGCGCGCGCTGATGGCGGCGGCCACCGCGCCGACCCAGCCGGAGCAGCAACTCGGTGTTTTGCTGAACGCCGTGGTGAGCCGCCTGGGCGAGCAGACCGTCTTGTTGCGCACGATCGGGGAGACGATGACCCGGCTGCCGGATGATGTGGGGGCGGCTGTCGGCGCGCAGATGGCCAGCGCCCTGGCTGCGGTGCAGTAGCGGCAATCCGGTTGTGTTGACCTACCGCACCGGGGCGGCGGGGACGCCATCGGGGGCAATGGCGATGACGCTGCATCTGCTGGAGCAGACGCTGCCGCGCGAGCAGGCGGAGTTGGCGCTCTATTACCAGCGCGGGCTGACACCGGCCTTGGGGGAGGACGGACGGCCCGACCCGCACGAATTCACTTTGGCCGAGCCCCAGCGGGACATGGACCCGCGCATGGCGGCGCTGCTGGGGCTTGCGCCCAACCATGTACCGAGCCCGGAGGAGATCGCCCAGCTTCTGGCCGGCAACCGGGCTGACGGGAAAGCCATTCCCGGCAAGCAGGTGCAGCGGGAGACGCGCAGCCTCGCCGACGAGCTGGGGCTCGATGGCGCGCGCGCACCCAAACCGGCGGAAATTGCGCACGTGCTGGAGGGCTGCCGGGCCGATGACGGGGCGGCATTGCCGGAGGATCGGGCAGGCGTGCTGCAAGCGCGGTTTCTAGCGCTGTATGGTGCCGGCGATGGTGAGAACAAAGCAGCACCAACGCTCTCGCCGGAGGAGGCTGCGCATGTGCGCGCCGGCTACCGGGTGGACGGTTCAGACAACCGGCTTGGGCCGCTGCTGGAGGGGCTGAACGCCACCCGGGCGCGCATTGGCTATGTCGATCTGTGCTGGTCGGCGGACAAGTCGGTGAGCCTGGCCTGGGCGATGGCGCCGACCGAGGCGGAGCGCAACATCATTGCACAGGCGCACAAGGACGCGGTGCTGTCGGCGCTGCGCTATGTCGAGGCGGAGGTAGGGCACGCCCGGAAGGGGAAGGGCGGCCGGGACGGTTATGATGCCGGGCAGATCGGCTGGATCAGTTTTGACCATTATTCCAGCCGTCCGACCGTGGAAGTGGCGCGCACCGATTTGGCGACGGGGCAGGCTTTTACCGAGCTGGTGAGTTTCAAGGTTGCGGGCGATCCGCAGCTGCACACGCATGTGGCCATCCCCAATGTGGTGCTGACCGAGGATGGACGGGTCGGCGCGCTGGATTTGCAGCGCCTCAAAGGCCGGGTGCACGAATTCGGCGCGCTGTATCAGGCGCACCTGGCCACCAATTTGCGCCGCCACGGCGTCGAGGTGGTGCTGGACGAGCCGACGGGGGCAGCGCGCCTCACCGCCATTCCCGACCATGTGCGCGATGCGTTCAGCAAGCGCACGCGCCATGGCACGGATGCGGCGCGCGCCTATGCGAAGTCGGCGGGCCTGGATTGGGACGAGCTCGATGACACCCGCAAGATCGCGCTGGCCAAGCAGGGGATTCAAGGCGATCCGCGGCAGGTGAAGCAGGACGATCTGGGGGATTGGGCAAGCTGGCACCGCCAGGCGGCCGAACTCGCCTGGAAACCCCGCAGCGTGCTCCGGCCCGAGCGGTGCCAGGGCCGGGAACCTGGCCTTGGGCATCTTGGGCATGAGGAAAGGGAGGGACGCGAGGCGCGTCTGGAGCAGGCCTACGAGGTGGCGGTCGGTGTGCTGGACAAGGCGCTGCAACGGCGGGCCGTGCTGGACGGCGCCGAACTACGGGTAGCGGCGGCGCGGGGGCTGGTGGCGTCCGGAGTAGAGGGGCCGGCCGATATCGATGCGGTCGTCAAAGGTTTTGCGACCAAAGGGGTGCTGCAGGACGGCCAGGCCACGCAGCTGGTCTGGGGTCTTGCGAAGGATGCGCAGGGGCAGGAGGCGGCGCGGGTCACCACCACCCTGCAGGCCCAGCGGGAGACCGAGTTTTTGGCTTTCGCCCGTGAGGCTGCGGCCGATCGGCGCGGTGCGCTGTCGCCGGCGGCGTTGGAGGCGGCGGTTGCGCGGTTCAGCGAACGGAGCGGCGTGGATTTTGGCGAGACCGCGCATGGGCGCACGCAGCGTGCGGTGATGGAGCAGCTGGGGCAGGGGGGACGGCTGGCCGCTGCCATTGGTGTGGCCGGGGCCGGCAAGAGCACGTTGCTGACGCCCCTGGTGGATGCCTGGCATGCGGAGGGGCGGACCGTGTTCGGTGCGGCGCTGGCCTGGCGGCAGACGGATGATTTGAAGGCCGCCGGGATTCCCGAAGAGCGGCGCGCGGCGATGTCGGTGTTCTTGGAGCGCGCCCAGGCGGGAAAGCTGACGCTGGACCGGGACAGCGTGGTCGTGGTGGACGAGCTGGGGCTGCTGGGCACGCGGCAAATGCTGGATCTGCTGAGGCTACAGAAGCAGCACGAGTTCCGGCTGGTGGCTGTCGGCGATCCAAAACAGTGCCAGTCGATCGAGGCGGGGCCGGTTGTCGATCTGCTGCGCCAGGCCCTGGGGGACAACGCCCTTCCGGAAATCCTCACCACCATCCGTCAGCAGACTGCGCGCGAGCGGGAGGCGAGCCTGATGTTTCGCGAGGGGCGGGCCGCTGAGGCGCTTGCGTTGAAGCGCGAGGATGGCACGGCGCGGTTGATCGCCGGCGATTACCGCCAGGTGGTGGAAGGGGTGGCCGCCCTGTGGGCAGAGCGCCGGGCGGCGCATGTGGCGGACCCCTCCTATTCGCTGAGCGTCAGTGCGCCGACCAACCAGGATGCGCGGGCAATCGGGGCGGCCATTCGTGAACATCGCCGTGCGGCCGGTGAGTTGGGGCCGGACCAGGTGGTGCTCCATGCCTGCGACCAGACAGGCAATTCTTATGATCTGGCTTTGGCTGTTGGCGACCGGGTGCGGCTGTTTGCGCGCACCAATGCGGCCTACGCGGACAAGGGCCGCGGCATTCTGGGCAACAACGGATCGGTGCTGGAGGTGCGCGAGATCGGTGCGGCCGGGGTGACGCTGCGCAATGCCCACGGACGGGAAGGGGTGGTGGCGTGGGACACGCTGCGGGACCGGGAGAACGGGCGCATCAAGCTGAGCTACGGCGATGTGCTGACGATCGATGCGACGCAGGGGCTGACCAGCACCGAGCATATCGAGGCGATGCCTTCGGGGACTGCGGCAGTGAATGCCTACAAGGCCTACACCTCGGGCAGCCGGCATCGGCAGGCGACTTTTCTGGTGACGGCCGAGGGGGCGGAGCGGCGCGAGATTGCCGCGCGCCGGCCGCTGGGTGATACGCGGCCGATACGGGAAGCCGACGTATGGCTGAACATGGGGCGCAACCTCTCCCGGCAGCCCGAGCAGGAGAGTGCGCTGTCTGTTTTGGAGCGGGCGCATGGGGTGCGCCGCTCCGCGTGCGCCGAGATGCAGCGCGGCTTGCAGCGGAGCGAGCAGCGGGAGGTGGACGGGTTGGCGCCGACCACCTTGGCGCCGGCGCTACAACGGCGCCGGGTGGTGGGGCGGGTGGCCGAGATGGCCGGGCGGCTTGTGCAATGGACGGAGGAGCAGGGGCATGTTCTGGATCGGCTGGCCCGCCTGGCGCCGAAGACTCAGGAGATGGTTGCGCAGACGATCGAAAAGCTTCGGCCGATGATCCAGCAGGCGGCCGAGCGGGTACAGCAGCGGCCGGAGCGGGTGGCGGCGCGGCAACGCGAAACGAAGATGAACGCCGCGCGCGAGGAGTTGCTGGGCTTGCGCATGCAGGTGTTCGAGCGCGAGCAGCGGGCGGGGCGGGGTTATATCCCGCCGGGGTTGGAAGCGCAGTTGGCTGAACGGGCACACGCCGAAGACGTCAGGCAGCGCCAAATGATTCGGGCGCTTGGCGAGCCCGAACTGCGGAGAACCCTGCGGCAAGCAAAGAGCCTCGAACGAGAGCAAGAGGCTCAAGACAGGGCGCCCGGTCGGTCCAGAGGGATGGGCATGGAACGTTAATGATCCGAGAATCGCGCATTTCCGGTGGCTATGCCGGGCCCGAAGGTCCAACCATGAAACAACGCACGGTTTGAAGACAATGCGGCTTGCTGGATACGCCGCCGACACGCCTGGTAAGCACTCTCTGTCCTCTACGATGCCAGAGTTGCCACCATGTGTCGCAAATCTGCGAGATTTGCCATTATTTTGTCCGTCCGACACGTATGCGCGGATGTATTTGACTGCCCGGTGTAGCCATGCAGAGTTGATTCTGCTCTGGCGACGGCAATGCCCGCCCACGGATAATTTTCCAACCGCATAAAATTCAAAGCCAGCGTGAGATAGTCGTCGGCCTGATCAAGCACGCTGGCGGGCGGTGCAGCCGGATAAAGGCACTGTGCCAGAATGTCTCTTATGAGAGTGCCAGCCGAAGGAGACGCCTCCATATCGGCCAAGACCGCCAATGCGTGTCTCAGGCGCTCGGTGCGCAGTCGCAGGCGATGATACGTGATGCCGATATCGGTGAAATGGATCATCTCTGAGCCCGACACCGACGTACGCAACAGGCTTGCAGCTCTCGTTACGTCGACAGATGGCAATACCACTATATCATCCAGGATCGGCAAAAGAACCGTTTCCGTGACACCGAAACCTTGCGAGACAAGATGCACCATCTTCGTAACGCTGGTGGCGCGCACCGTGCAGCCCTGAGGCGACAACCGCCGGAGACTTTCGTAAGCTTGCGCGATATGCAATTTGCTGATCGCCGATGTCTGCAAATGGCATCCAAGCAGCGCAAGCGCAAGATTGGCGACAAGCTGGGCGCATTCATCCCTGCCAGTCACGGATGCCGGCGCCGCGCGGTGTTTGTATAAAGCGGTGGGTTGTTGCATGGTCCGCAAACCAACAGCGTAAAAGAGTGGCGGAGACTCAGGTAGGTTTGGAACCACCGGAGCCTACCCTATAATATTTCATTATAGTCAACCGACTTGCATCTTCCATTAAACTCGATTTTAGTCTGCCCGACTCCAGCCGCGCGCGAAAAAATCAACGATCTCGCTGTCGGAAAATCGGGTTCGCCTATTGACGCGGGCGTAATCTCGCCCGCACATCTGCTGCTGATGCCGTGCCGGCAGGTCTTGCGAATGGAAACCTGCCAATTGTCCCGCCATCATATCCTGTTGGTCGAGGATGACGCCGATCTGGCACAGACGGTTGCCAGCGAGCTTCAGGATCGCGGCTATGCCGCCACCCATGCGGCGGATGGGCCGGGTGCGGTCGCAGCGGTGCATGCCTCGCCGTTCGATCTCCTGATCGTTGACCGGCTGTTGCCGGGCCTCGATGGCATTACGCTGATCAGGCAAATCAGGGCCGAGAATATTCATGTCCCTGTTCTGGTTCTGAGTTCGTTGAGCGCGGTGGATGACCGCGTGCGCGGGCTGAAAGCCGGCGGCGACGATTACCTGACCAAACCGTTCGCGCTGGACGAGCTTTTGGCGCGCGTGGAAGCGCTGCTGCGCCGCCCGCGCGATACACGCGAATCCGTGCTGCATGCCGGTGATCTGACGATGGATCTGATCGACCGCAGCGTGCAGCGCCGTGGGCGCCCGATCGAACTTCTGCCGCGCGAATTCAAGCTGCTGGAATATTTGATGCGCCGCCAAGGCCAGATCGTCACCAGGGCGATGCTGTTCGAGGATGTGTGGAACTACCGCTTTGCGCCGCACAGCAATTTGGTGGACGTGCATATCGGCAAGCTGCGCCGCAAGATTGACGTGGCCGGCCAGCCGCCGCTGATTGAAAGCATCACCGGGTCGGGCTTCATCCTGCGTGCTCCGGACTGAACTTCTCCGCAGCACGGAATTCCGCACCGCGGTGATGGTGTGCGCCGCATTTGGCGCCACCACCCTGCTGCTGTTCGGCTTCATCTATTGGCAGACGGCCGGCCTGGTGTCGGTCAGGATCGACGGCTTCATCCGGCACGAACACGCGGCGCTGCTGCGGGAAAGCCCCGCGGTGATGGCCGCCGATGTGAATACCCGCTACGCCGACGACCTGCACCGGCTGAGTTTTGCCGCCATCTTCGCCCCCTCAGGCGCACCGGTCGCCGGCGGTCTGGCAGCACTGCCGCGAGACCTGGCTCAAGATGGCACTTTGCACGATATCGAGGTGCTCCGACGCGGCGAGCAAGGCTCGGCGCCGGAGGTCGCCAGAGTGGTCGCCGGCCGGCTGGCGGACGGTTCGCTGCTGGTGGTCGGGCGCAGCGTGCAGGACCTCACGGACCTGCGCTCAAGAGTGGGGCGCGCCTTATGGCTGGGGCTTCTGCCGGCGCTGGCTGCATCCCTGGCCATCGGCCTGTTCGCCAGCCGGCGCACCATCGTGCGGGTGCGGGCGGTGAACCGCGCCATCGCCCGCATCATGCAGGGCCATTTGCAGGAACGCCTGCCTGTCCGCGGCGGCGGCGCGCTGGATCAGCTCGCGCAGAGCTGCAACCGCATGCTGGCCGAAATCGAGCGGCTGCTGGATGAAGTCAAAGGGGTGGGCGAGAGCATCGCCCACGATTTGCGTGGGCCGCTGACGAGCCTCCGGTTCCGGCTGGAGACCGGCCGGGCACGGGCTCGCAGCCAGGCGGACCTCGACGGCGTGGTCGCAGGGGGTTTGCAGGATCTGGATCAGAGCCTGGCCATCATCACCGCCTTGCTGCGCATCGGCGAAGTGCAGGCCGAGCGGCGGCAGGCGGCGTTTCACCAGGTTGGGCTCGCCGAACTGCTGCGCGAGGTGGCGGAGCTCTATGCACCGCTGGCCGAGGAACGCGGCCTGACGTTTGGGCTTACGCTCGGCGTTGATGCCGACGTTTGGGCGGATCGCGCGCTGCTGCTGGAAGCTTTGGTTAATTTGGTGGACAATGCGGTGAAATTCGCGCCGCCCGCGGGCACGGTCTCCGTGAAGTTGATGTGGGAGGGCACCGCGCCCGTGATCCGGGTTGCCGATAGTGGCTCCGGGATTGCGCCGGCGTATCGCGATGTGGTGCTGACGCGCTTCTACCGAGCGCCGCCGAGCCGCCATGTGCCCGGCACCGGCCTGGGGCTCAGCCTGGTGTCGGCCATTGTCCGGCGGCACGGGTTCGAGTTGCGCATGTCGGACGTTGCATGCGGATTTGCCGTCGATATCCTCTGCACGGCCCCATCCGATGGGGCCGTGCAGCAGGCTCTCAACTGAACGGATACCAGCGGAAGCTGACGAACACCATGTTCTCATCCGTCTTGGGCGTCGGACCGATGCCCTGGAAGACGTAGCGCCGCACGTAGGAATACTGCACGCCGACCTGCATCTTGCCATACGGGCCCTGGATGAATTTATACCAGTCGCCGATGGTGATCTCGCCGTCGCCCGATGTGGTCGGGCTGCAGGCGGCCGGCGTGCTGGCAAGCTCAGTGCTGCAACTGACGTTGTTGATCATGTCGCTGCCATAGCCGGCCACCGTGGTCAGCTTCTTCTTCACGATCGCGTTGTCGTAGCGGGCGCTGACGTGCTCCACGCCGACATAGGCGTAGAGGTCGTTGTTTGCGACATGGCCGATCACGCCAACATAGCCGCTATAGCCGGGCAAAGCGACAGGCCGGCCGGCAGCGTCGTAGGTGGCATCAGGCAATTGCGAGGTTCCGTAGCGCCCGACACCGTCGCCGATGAGGCCGCTGATATGAACATCGAGCATCTTGGGCACGAGATGCACCATGGCGCCGCCACCAAAACCGCCGCCGAATACGACATTGTTCTGGCCGGTGCCCAGCCTGCTCACCCGGTCATTAAAAGCGCGGCCAAGACCATAGGCTTCCACATGCGCGATGGGAAAATCGGCCGCAGTCTTGAGGATCACGTCGGGGGCGAAATTGTTGGTAAACGTGCCGCCGGTGGCGTCCACGCCGATGCCGCTATTGCTCTGGTTGATGGTGGCGCCTGTGATCGTGGGCGCGGTGCCGCTGACGATGGTGGCAGGGTTTTCGATCGACAGCGCGGCCCAGACATTGTCGGAGCCCAGGTTTTTCGCCACACGGAACTGCGCCTGGCGGCCCCAGTTCAGCCCCACCACGTATTGTGGATCGATTTGCAGCGGCAGGTCGATGGCGGAGGGGTCGATGCCCTTGCTGTTCATTGTCGCCAGCGTCCATGTCTGGCCGCCGAGCGTATAAAAACCCCAGTCGCTGCGGGCATATTCGACCCAGGCTTCGCGCAGCCTCGGGTTCCAGCTGTTGCTCTCGTTATAGTTGGAGGTGGGGCCGGTGCCGAGGAAGTCGATGGTCACGTTGGCGGTGAGCTTTGTCACCGGATCAGGCTCGGCGGTCGCGACCCCGCTCACGCGCGTCTGGCGGCCACTAAAGCCGGATTCCGGCTCATGGTAGAGCTGGCTGTTGCGCTCGGGAATGCCGGAGGTGAAGCTGGAGGCGAGGTCGGTTTGTTCATTGCGAGAACGATAGAATCCGGCGGCTTCCAGAAACCCGCCAAGCTGCACATTCACCGCGCCCACCTGAAACGAGCCTTTGGGGATTTTTGGCGCCGGCGGCGCTTCAGCCTTGGCGAGTACGACGGAGCCGGGTGCCGAGCCGGGTGCGGCCGGCACCAGCGCATAGCCAGGCGGGATCACCGGCATGGCGGAGACCGGTGGCGGCGGCGCCTTGCGTTCGGCGAGATTGGCCTGCAGGGCGCGCATTTGCTGCGCGCGCTCGGACAGTTCGCGACGCATGTGGTCGAGCTGGATCTCCTGCGCGCGCATCTGCTTGGCCAGCGCAGCGATCTTGGCCTCGGTGTCGTCGGCAAGCGCTCTGCCGCCGAAAGACACCGAAAGCATCGTCGTCGCCATCAGGATAAGGGACCGCGAGGGTGTGCGCATGCAAACTCCGCCGTGCGTCTGAGTGGAAAACACTCCGCCTAATGGCACTGGATGCAGGCGCTGGACATGACAGTTCTGTTGCCATGGCCACGATCAAAACCCCCAGTGGCGGGCTCGCCACATTAAAACCAAATTTAATTGATCCATCTTCTTGCAGGTATTTCTGTGAAAGTTTTACAACTCTCGTTGCATTGTCACGTTTAAATTTCAGTTTAATCTCTCCTTCAGGATAGTGCTTAACGCGGTTGCACGAACGCGCATGCGAGATGGCCTTGCTGAAGCTGCGCCTGCCTGCCATGCAAGTGTGGCGCGCTGCTCGCCGCCGCGGGCCTCGGAGGGCTATGTCGAAGGTTCAGTAGCCTTCGAAGTAGCGATCCGGGTCATTGGCGCCTGGAAACAGCGACTGATAAAGCTGGTCGCGGATGATGTTGAAATTGTAAGCCACGTCTGCCGGATTGTGGCTTTTCATCAGGATTTTGGCGCTGGCCACCGTAATCGGCCGCGTGCCGTCGCACAGCGCCCCGACCACGTAGGCCGATTGATCTTCCTGTGTTCCTCTTGGGAAATGGGCAGCGCCATCACAGAGCTGAGACAAGCTGGGCCGGTAAGCCGGATTGACGTAAAGAACCATGCGGCGAACGGGACCGGCAGCCGGAAGATCGCCGAGCGCCACATAGTGCGCAGGATGATACGCCGGAAAGAGCGCGGCGAGTTCCGCCTTGTCATGACCCGGCGCGGCGCCGTGAAGATCGACCGGCAGGGACTGATAGTCGGCCCAATCGGCTGCCGGCGCACGCGACGGGTTGGCGTTGCTCAATATGGTCGTCGGCGCCGTGCACCCGGCCAGCGCAAGCGCGAGCGAGACACCGATGCCCATAACGCGGGAGGCTGCGGGGGGCTGCGACAGGTCGGACATTATCGCTCTTCTTGCAAATGCTGTTGCGGGGAGTGCTGCCAAAGCGAGCCGAGGGAACCTCTCGCTCCGCCTCTTTGGAAGAGGGTTGCGCCGTGACCCGCCCCCACCCCGGCCCCAAGAGGGGTAGAGAGCGCTAACAACAGAGGGTGCGATAAGAGTGAACATGGTAGCGCACCTCGTTACGCCGGGTGGCGGCAGCAGCGCAGGGTCACACTGCCGTGGAGGATATATTGGCTATCGGCAAACTCACCTTAAACTAACTATTTTTTTAGTGGATCGGAGGGCCGGAAGTCACCTCCCGCTCCGGCCGCTTGCATGCCGGACCTATAAAAAATCTTATAATTGAACCGTGTGCCGAGAGCGCCTTTCTCTAACGCACACGATAGGATCGCTGCTTTCGCAGATTATGTGAACGGCAAGCAAGAAAAGGATAAACACATGCGCTTACCATTCATGCGCGCCTGCCTGGTTGTTGCTGCCTGCGGCGCACTTGGCGCTTGCGCCGGCATGGGCGGCTCGGCGGATTATGCCGCTGCCTCTTGCAGTGCGCCGGGCGCCGTTCGGGAAAGCCCTTTCAACAGCACAGCCAATCCGACCGAAGGTCCGCTGCCGCGCGCGCCTGGCGATGACCCTTGCTACATACCGGGCAGCAATGCGCAGCCAGCCATTGCTTCGGCGCCGAATGGACAGCGGTCGATCGCAGCGGGCGACACCACCGGCAATTCTGGCGTTCGCTGACCTGTCGGCGGTGAGACTTGGCCCTGACGGCAAGGGAAGCAGTTCTTTTTTGAAAAAAAAGAACCAAAAAACTTTTGGAATCTTGCGCGCGCGTTGCGATTGGCGTGGACCGAAGAGAATAAAAGCTTTTTGCTTCTTTTTTAAAAAAGAAGTTCTCGCTTTCTTACTCTGAGCAATCGCTGAGATACTATGAGAATGGCCCCCAGTCGGGGAAGGCAGCATGATCGCAATCGTCCGCCTCGCCCTGGCGCGGCCTTACACCTTTGTTGTCATGGCGCTGCTGATTGCCATTTTCGGCGTACTATCCGCCTTCCGCACGCCCACCGACATTTTGCCCAATATAGGTATCCCCGTCGTCGCCGCGGTCTGGACGTATAACGGCATGTCGCCGGACGACATGTCCGGCCGCGTCGTCTATTACTACGAACGCACGCTGAGTGCCCAGGTGAACGACATCGCCCACATCGAAAGCCAGTCGATGTTCGGCTATGGCGTGGTCAAAATATTTTTCCAGCCCGGCGTGAACA
>Ga0116228_10004343_pt1 | contig 12558 bp, 9 predicted proteins | sample S1TSphfallax_2_FD_89694 | JGI IMG/M metagenome (GOLD analysis project Ga0116228, IMG submission 89694) | Host-associated microbial communities from peat moss isolated from Minnesota, USA - S1T2_Fc - Sphagnum fallax MG | ecosystem: Host-associated > Plants > Peat moss > Unclassified | place: USA...
ATAGTTGCCCGCGCCGCGCTGGACTGGGGCTTTGCCATTCGCGTCGATAACCCTGATGAGGTGGGTGCCGACCGCCTGCTGAATGCGTTGGCCGCCCATAATCACTATCGCGGACCGCTCGTTGTAGTTGATTTCGGAACGGCCACGACTTTTGACGTGGTTGATCGGGATGGAAGTTATCTCGGCGGCGCGATCGCACCCGGGATCAATCTTTCGATTGAGGCCCTGCACCAGGCCGCGGCTCGGCTTCCGCGTATCGGTATCGGACGTCCGCAATCGGTTATCGGGAAATCGACCATTCCGGCTATGCGGTCTGGGATCTATTGGGGCTATGTTGGTTTGATCGAGGGCCTGTTGGCGCGTATTCAAGGAGAATTTGGTGAACCGCTAAAGGCCATTGCGACAGGCGGATTGGCACCTTTGTTTGCCGAGGGAACGCCCTCGCTGACGACGATCGATCCGGACCTGACATTAGATGGATTGCGCCTACTCTCCCTACGCAACAAGCCGCCACCCTTACCACGGGATCGAGCGAGGTTTATCGATCCCGAATAATACAATTTTTGAGGACGATTTACCTTATGAAAAACTCCACCGGCAAATCTCCGGATCATGGCCGGACAGCGGGTTCAAAAAATTTCGTTTTTGTGCCGCTCGGCGGCACCGGCGAAATCGGTATGAACTTCAATTTATACGGTTGCGACGGATCCTGGCTGGCTGTTGACTGCGGCATCGGGTTCTCGGGACCAGAGACGCCGGAAGCTGAATTGCTGTTACCCGACCCTCAATTTATCGTCGGTCAGCGGGAAAATCTGCGCGGCCTTGTCATTACCCATGCTCATGAAGACCATATCGGCGGGGTGGCCAGGCTTTGGCCGCAATTACGATGCCCGGTCTACGCGACACCATTCGCCGCGGCGATCATACGTCGCAAGCTGACAGAGGCTGGACTGCTCCGCGATGTAAAGCTTCACATCATACGGCCTGGTTCCAAATTCGAGATATTGCCCTTCAAGCTGCAATATATCCCGATGACCCATTCAACGCCGGAGATGCAAGCTCTTGCGATCACTACAAACTACGGGACTGTGCTTCACACCGGTGATTGGAAGTTCGATCCCGCACCCGTCGTCGGCAACGCTTCGGACGAGAAGGCGTTACAGGCGCTGGGAGATGCCGGTGTGCTCGCGATCATTTCTGATTCCACCAATGCAATGGTGGACGGTCATTCCGGCTCGGAATTGGAAGTCAAACAAAGCTTGAAGGCGCTGATTGCTGATTTGCCCGGACGGGTTGCCGTCACCTGCTTTGCCAGCAATGTGGCGCGCGTGGCTAGCGTTATCGCTGCCGGAGATGCGGCGGGCCGCCACGTAGCATTGGTTGGCCGAAGTCTCGGAAACTACGTCGCGGCCGCGCAAGAGGCTGGATATCTACAAGACGTGCCTGACTTTGTTCCGGATGAGGACATGGGGTCAATTCCCGATGAAAACCTTTTGATGCTCGTGACAGGCAGCCAGGGAGAGCCTCGTTCGGCGATGGCGCGCATCGCGGCTGATACACATCGGTTCGCGGTGCTGGGGGACGGGGATACCGCGATATTCTCCTCCCGGATGATTCCAGGCAATGAGCGGGCAATCACGGCGGTGCAAGACGCACTGGTCCGCCGCGGCGTGGATGTCATAACGGATGATGATGAGTTTACCCATGTTTCAGGTCATCCGGCCCGTGACGAATTGAGGAAGCTGTACAAGCTGGTTAGGCCAAAATACCTCGTGCCGACGCACGGCGAATGGCGCCATCTGTCGTCGCAGGCCGCGCTTGCGCAGGACGAGGGCATCCCGGCCCTACTTTTGGAGAACGGGGACGTTCTGCAACTCGCCCCCGGAGAGCCCACGGTCGTGGACAGTGTGCATACCGGTCGTCTTGCGGTTGATGGCGAACGCATCGTGCCTTTGAAAGGGGGAATTCTGGCGGCCAGACGCCGGATGCTCTTCAACGGCGTCGTGGTCGGCACCGTCGTTTTGGACGGGTCCGGCAAGCTTCAGGGCGGGACAAAAATATCCGCCCCCGGTCTTTTAGAAGACGGGGAGGGGCTTTCGCGTCAGGACATTGAGGCAGAATTCTCCGAAATGCTGGCGCAGATGCCTGCCGCTCTGCGGGAGCAAGATGGCGCCATGAGGGATGCGGCATGTGGCATATTGCGAAAGATTATCGGCAAAAGGTTCGAAAAGCGCCCGATTGTTGAAGTTCACGTGATCCGGATGTCGACAGGATAATAAAAAGGCAAATTAACCGACTATAACTTAATCATTTGCCAAAAAATAGGTCAATTCTTGAATAGCCGCACAAAAAATACTCGTTTATCGAACGGTTTTTCCTGGACGTTTGAGCCTTCACGGTGCATCCTAATAACTGGGATGAAGTTTGGTTCTTTATCCCGCCGTGTGACTGGCGTTTCCTCCCTGAACTTGGCCCGCCGCCCGTATGGGCTGGCGGGCTTCTTTCTGGTTAACTCACGCTAATGGACACCAGGCAAGAGATTATCGACCTCACATGCTGCCGTGGCTTGTTCGCCGCATGGGTGTTTCTTTACCACGTTAACCTGCACGCACAGTTTTCGCTGGGGCCGTTCGGGCGGCTGATCCAGCGGGGCTATCTCGGTGTAGACGGGTTTTTCGTGTTATCCGGACTGATCCTCGCGCGCGTCCACCCAGAATTATCAAGGTCGATGGCCACGGCCAGTCGGTTCTGGGGCAAGCGATTGGCACGCGTATATCCGGTCCACTTCGCGATCATAATCCTTTTGGCCATGCTACTTTTGGCAGGCCTGTCAGCAGGCATCGCCCCGCGCGACCCCAGCCGCTTCACGATAGGATCGTTGATTGAGAACCTTCTGCTGATCCAGGGGTGGGGGTTTGGCGACGGCTGGTCGTGGAATTACCCGTCTTGGTCGGTCAGTACCGAATGGGCTGGCTATCTCCTGTTTCCGTTTCTCTGGTTCGGACTCGGATTTTGTAGCGCGGTCGTTGTCGGCCAAATCGCAATCATATGCTTCCCGGTGCTTGGACTGGTCGCCTACCTTTCCGGGCATGGCCTGAACGTATCGCTGGTGGACGCGTTGCTGCGGTTCTTGCCAGAATTTGTTTGGGGCATGTGCACGGCCAGGCTGGTGCCGATATTTGCAGACAGTCTTCCAACCGCGGCTTTTGCGTTTGTTGGTCTTCTCGTCGCTTTAGGTGGCGTGCTGTGCGGACTTGATCCCTTGGCCGTTGTGGGACTTTGGTTGGCGCTTGGGTCTGTCACCATGCATGCCGATGCGGAACGTCCACCCCTGTTTCGGAAACTGCCGTTTCTACGTCTTTTTGGACTTTTATCCTACAGTTTCTACATGAGTTTTGGGACTAGCGAGCTGGTAATCAGTCAGATATTTCGCCACCAAAGTTGGGATCCGTCCGAAAACAAGCTCACCTATTCGATTGCAATGACATTGCTAACGTTCTGCATCGCGATATTTATGCACGTCTTGGTTGAAAAACCTTGTAGGCGCATGGCTGATCGGTGGTTGGCCGAACCTGACCCTCTGGCCGGCCGCGGTCTGCCCATGTAATCAGCCAGTTTCCGATTGAAGGTAACCCGATGCGACTCTCTCAAAGTCTGATCCCCACGTTAAAGGAAATCCCGGCCGAGGCCCAGATCGCCTCGCATAGACTCATGCTTCGTGCAGGCCTCGTTCGCCAGATGGCCTCCGGCATCTATGCCTGGCTGCCGGCCGGTTTACGTGCGCTCGATAAGATCGCCAAAATCGTCCGCGCCGAGCAGGATGCCTGTGGCGCGCAGGAAATGCTCATGCCAACAATTCAGAGCGCCGATCTGTGGCGAGAAAGCGGCCGATATGACGCTTATGGCAAGGAGATGCTGCGGATTACGGACCGCCATGAGCGTGAACTACTTTATGGGCCAACCAACGAGGAGATGATAACGGCGATTATGCGCGACGCGACAAAAAGCTACCGCGATCTGCCGCAAAGTCTCTATCATATCCAATGGAAGTTCCGGGACGAAGTTCGGCCTCGTTTTGGTGTTTTACGTGGCCGCGAGTTTCTGATGAAAGACGCTTATAGTTTTGATCTCGATTATGCCGGCGCATTTCTCAGTTACAAGAAAATGATGCTCGCCTATATGCGAACCTTCCAAAGGATGGGCATTACCGCGATTCCAATGCGCGCCGATACGGGGCAGATTGGTGGCGATCTTTCGCATGAATTTCATATCCTTGCCCCGACCGGAGAAAGCGGCGTGTTCTACGACGCTGCTTTCGAAGCGGGTGACGCGTTGGGCGTGGACTACGCCGAGACTTCGCTTGATACTTTTTACGCGGCAAGCACGACAACTTACGCGGCAACCGACGAAAAGCACGATCTTGAAGCTTGGGTGAAGGTCCCAGAAGAACGGAAACGCGAAGGCCGCGGCATCGAAGTTGGGCAGATCTTCTATTTCGGCAAGAAATATTCCGAAGCGATGGGATTCTCGGTCATCGGTCCAGACGGCACCAAGATATACCCTGAAATGGGTAGTTACGGCATCGGCGTGTCGCGGTTGGTTGGTGCCATTATTGAAGCAAAGCATGATGAGGCGGGAATCATCTGGCCGGACCCTATTGCCCCTTTCCGTGTTGCCATTCTGAACCTGCGGCAGGGCGACCGAGCGACCGATCCAATCTGCGAAGCCCTCCACGCCAAGCTCAATGTTGATTGTCTGTATGATGACCGCGAAGAACGCGCCGGCGCCAAGTTCGCGGAGGCCGACCTGATGGGTCATCCGTGGCAGATCATCGTCGGCCCGCGCGGCGCGGCGTCCGGCCAAGTTGAGCTGAAACGCCGTGCAACCAATGAACGCACCGAACTCTCGGTCGAAGACGCTCTGGCGAGAGTCTTGTCCTGATGTTTGGCGCCTTTGAGCGTAAGGTCGCCGCGCGCTATCTGCGTGCCCGGCGGGGAGAACGCTTTGTCTCGGTCATTGCCATATTCTCGCTGGTCGGAATTGCTTTAGGTGTAGCGACATTGATCATCGTGATGAGCGTTATGAACGGCTTCCGGCAGGAATTGATTGCGCAAATCCTCGGCCTGAACGGCGACATCGGTGTCTATGGCGCCCCAGGGCCGCTCACAAATTACGATGATATTGCCGCAAGGATCAGACATATCAGCGGCGTGACAGCGGCATTTCCGATCGTGCAGGGTGAGGTCCTGATGTCCGGCCCGCAGGGCGGCGCGACCGGAGGGATAGCCCGCGGTATTACACTGGATGGACTCGCGGCTCTGCCCACCGTCTCGAACCATGTTGTGGCTGGCAGTTTGAACGATCTCACCGGGGATGGTGTCATAGCCATAGGCGCCGGTCTCGCTGGTCAGCTTGGTCTGGGCGTAGGATCAAACATCACATTGATTTTGCCGCAAGGCAAAGCAACGATCATCGGAACGATTCCAAGCATACAAAGCTTTCGTGTTGTCGCGATCTTTCAGACCGGCATGCAGCAGTATGATTCCAGCTTCGTATTCTTGCCCCTGCCTGCCGCGCAAAACCTATTTCAACAAAAAAACGCTGCCACGCAGATTCAGGTCTATGTGACAGACCCGGATAATGATGCTTCGATAAAGCAGGGCATTCGGGCGGCATTGCCGGAAATTCCGATCAACATTCAGGACTGGCGTCAGAACAATGACAGTTTTTTGGCCGCGGTAACCGTCGAAGGCAATGTCATGTTCCTCATACTGACTTTGATCATCCTCGTGGCGGCTTTCAATGTGATCTCTTCGCTCATTATGATGGTGAAGGACAAGGCCCGCGATATCGCCATTCTACGCACGATGGGTGCGAGTTCCGGTTCGATTTTGCGAATTTTCCTGATGTGTGGCGCGTCGGTTGGTGTGCTTGGCACGTTGATCGGCTTTGTTCTGGGCACGATATTCTGCGCCTATATCGAGCAAATCCGGGAGTTTGTGCAGATCTTAACAGGGACGCCGCTTTTCGACCCGACCGTCTATTACCTCGAGCAGTTGCCGGCAAAACTGGATTGGCACCAGGTTACCGAGGTGATCCTGATGTCCTTCGCACTCTCCCTACTGGCGACGATCTATCCGAGCTGGCGCGCCGCGCGCATTGACCCGATTGAAGCCTTGCGCCGTGAGTGAAATCCTTCATCTTTCGAACATCGTCCGCACCTACAAAACTGAAAGCGAATCTCTCAGCGTCCTCAAAGGCGCTGAGCTTTCCTTAAGGCGCGGCGAAATCGTTGCGTTGGTTGCTCCCTCGGGTTCGGGTAAATCAACCCTGCTTCATCTGGCCGGGCTTCTGGAAAAGCCAGACGGAGGCGCGGTCTTCATTGATGGTATTGATGCCGGCAAATTACCGGATCAAGATCGCACCGATATCCGGTTGCGTACGATCGGGATTGTTTATCAATTTCATCATCTTTTGGCGGAATTTACGGCGCTTGAGAACGTCGCAATGCCGCAGATGATCGCCGGACGATCCGCCGCGGATGCTAGCACGCGCGCGCTCGATCTCCTGCGCCGGCTGGGTCTTGCCAGCCGCGCTGGTCATCTGCCGGGCAAACTTTCGGGTGGCGAGCAACAGCGTGTCGCCATCGCGCGCGCATTGGCGAATCAGCCTGCCCTCCTGCTGGCCGACGAGCCGACGGGAAATCTGGACGTCGCAACCGCAAACATCGTCTTCGATGAATTGCTGCGCCTGGTGCGAGAGGAAAACGTTGCGGCCCTCATCGCAACGCATAATCCTGAGTTGGCGAGCCGAATGGATCGGCAAATCACTTTGCGCGACGGGAAACTCGTTTAGCTAAGCGCGCGGCACCGATCCAAAGCCGCAATCAAAGCGGTTCTCACACCAGGCTCCAAAGCCGAATGCCCTGCATCCGGCACCAATGTCAGCCGGGCCATCGGCCAGGCAGCCGCCAATTCAAACGCGGACTGAGCGGGACAAATCATGTCGTATCGCGCTTGGACGATTTCGCCTGGAATCTGGCGTAATGGAGACATATGCCGCAGCAAGCCCTCAGCCGGCAAAAACAGGTCGTTTGCAAAATAATGTGCCTCAATCCGGGCGAGGCCGATTGCGGTGCGATCTTGAGCGAATGCCGAGACTGATTCAAAACTGGGTAAAAGCGTAGAGCATGAACCTTCGTAAATGCTCCAGTTCCGCGCGGCCGGACCATGCACCTGCGGGTCGGGGTCTGTCAGCCGCTTGAGATATCCGCCGAGCAAATCACCGCGCTCATTTTCCGGCAGAAACTGACTGAACGCGGCATGGGCATCGGGGAACACTCTGGCCAAGCCATAAAGAAACCAATCCACCTCCGACGACCGCCCAAGAAAAATACCACGCAGTACAGCGCCAATCACGGCTTCCGGGTGCGCTTGCGCGTAAGCAAGCGCCAAGGTTGAGCCCCAGGAACCCCCGAACAATAGCAACCGGCTGATTCCCAAGAATTTTCGCAGCGCCTCGATATCTTCAACCAGGTGCGGCGTGGTGTTGGCAGCCAGGCTGCCGAGCGGCTTCGACCGTCCGGCACCGCGCTGATCAAAAATGATCACCCGCCATATGTCCGGGTCGAAAAACCTGCGATGCACAGCGCCGGCGCCGGCGCCAGGACCGCCATGGAGGAACAAAACCGGCTTCCCACGTGGATTGCCAACCTGCTCCCAGTACATCACGTGGCCGTCGGAAAGCGGCAGGTACCCTGTCTCGAACGGCCCAATCTCGGGAAATAGATCGCCGCGCGGCATGTCTAATTTTGCACTGCCGCGCGCAATGTGGCGGCCACCCGGTCCACTTGCGCGTTGGTAAGGTCGGGATGGATCGGCAGGGCCAGAATTCGCTCTCCAATGCGCTCCGCTACCGGCAATGCGGCGCCATCATGGCAGCCGGCATAAGCCGGCTGGTGGTGCAAAGGCCGCGGGTAATAGATGGCGCTGGCAATACCGGCAGCCTTTAGCGCCGCTTGCGCATTGTCGCGCGCAGCCTGGTCCGGGAGCAAAACTGAATAAACCGCCCATACGCTGGTGCTGCCTGGGACTCGGGCTGGAACTTCAAGCACGTCCGCCAATGCGGCATCATAGGCTGCCGCGATCTGCTGGCGGCGGGCGATCTCCGCCTCGAACACTGTGAGTTTGGCAAGCAGCACGGCCGCCTGCATTGTATCCAGCCTGCCGTTCATCCCAATCCGCATGACTTCATAACGCGTGCCACCCTCACCATGTGTCCGCAGGGAGCGATACAACATGGCCCGCTCCGCCGACTCGGTAAACAATGCGCCACCATCCCCATAGGCGCCAAGTGGCTTTGAAGGGAAAAAGCTGGTCGCGGTGGCATCGGCCGCGCGGCCAAGCCGCTCGCCGTTAAGCGTCGCGCCAAAACTTTGAGCGCAGTCATCCAAGGTAAACAGTCCCTCGCGCGCGGCGATGAGATTGAGAGCTGGCCAATCCGCGGGCTGACCAAACAGATCAACCCCGATGATCGCCCGTGGCCGCAACCTGCCGCTTGATCTCACACGCGCTATGCGTGCCTCCAGGCTTGCCGGATCAATCTGAAAGGTCCGAGGATCGATATCAACGAAGACTGGCGTCGCACCCAACAAAAGCGGCACTTCTGCCGTGGCGGTATAGGTGAAAGCCGGCAGAAAAACCGCGTCACCGTGGCCAATCCCTTCCGCCATCAGAGCAATCTGCAACGCATCGGTACCCGAGCTGACGGTCACGCAATGACGCGCCCCACAAAACGCCGCCAGACCTTCCTCCAGTTCGGCGACCTCCGGGCCTAACACGTATTGCCCGTGCGCCAGTACAGCGTCCAGCCGCTCACGCAGCGCCGTGCCGATGCGCAGTTGTTGGGCTTTCAGGTCGAGAAACGGGATCGGCACGAAGGTCTGAGCGTTCATCTTGAAATATCACCCTGCCGCGACGGAGACGGCAAGACCGGCATCGCCACGATCATTATGCGCAAATTCGGGAACCATACGATGCAGAACCGACAGCGCCATGGCGTTATCGCCCGCGGCCGCCGACTTTTCAATCTCGGAAATCGCCAGGGTGACCAACCGGCTATCCGCTGTTCGTGGCGTTGCCATGAGTAATCCTTCAAACGCGGTCGGCGTCGGGCGCTCGCCGCCGTGGAATAGCTCCTCGAAAAGCTTCTCGCCCGGCCGCAGGCCGGTAAACTTTATCGCAACGTCCACGTCCGGCCGAAGACCCGCCAGCCGGATCATCTGACGTGCAAGGTCAACGATTTTGACCGGCTCGCCCATATCGAGAACAAAAATTCCGCCATCCGGTATGGACGCATCGCCGCTGCCAACGACGGATGCTTGCAGGACCAGCCCAACGGCTTCCCGCACCGTCATGAAGTAGCGTTGCATATCAGGATGCGTCACGGTTAAGGGACCGCCTTGCGCAAGCTGGCGCCGAAATAACGGAACGACGGATCCGGTGGATCCCAGCACATTACCAAACCTGACCGTGACACATCGCATCCCGCTTCCGCTCCGTCGCGCCGTCACATCCAGCCCTTGCGCGTACATCTCGGCCAGCCGCTTTGAAGCGCCCATCACAGAACTCGGATTCACCGCCTTGTCAGTGGAAATCAACACCATCAACGCCGCGCCGCTCAGACGTGCCGCATCGGCCACGTGACAGGTGCCGAGAACGTTGGTTTGCAGCCCTTCCAACGGATTGTCTTCGACGATGGGCACATGTTTGAGTGCCGCCGCGTGGAACACCAAACCTGGCCTGAATTGCGCGCATACCGCAAACATGCGGGCGCGATCGCGAACATCGGCGATAACAGCCTGCCGGCGCACATCGGCATGGGTCTCCCCGAGTTCAAGATCGATCTGCCAAAGGGCGAATTCACCGTTATCGAGCAGCATCAGCTCAGCCGGCGCGAAGCTGGCGACCTGGCGCGCCAGTTCCGAACCGATGCTGCCGCCGGCACCCGTCACCAGAACCCGCCTTCCAGCGATCAATTTCGCCATCCCCGCCGTGTCGAGAGAAACCTGCCGGCGGTTCAACAAATCTTCGATGGCTATGGGCTGCAATTCAATCTTTTGTTCAGCCGGGGCCAGTGCCGTCAAACTTGGCGCCCGCAGCACTCTTATATTATGATGTTCGGCCGCGGAGATTAGTTGGCTCAAGGGATCGCCCGCTAGCTCGGGCGCGGTGAGGATCAACAAATCAGGGGCCGTACCGGCCGCCTTCAGATGAGCCAGCAATGTCGCGGCCTGATCGACGGCGCCCAGAAAATCCAGCCCGTGGACGCGCCGCCCGGTGTGACGCGAAGACAGCGCCATCAGGCCAGTCACCCGATAAGGTGCCGCGGAAAACCGCGCTAATGCACCCAGAAATAACTCCGCGGTTTCTCCAGAACCCACCACCACGGCGGTGGTCATCTGGCCGTCGGCTTTCGGCGGCACCGGCTGCCGCGCCAAACGGTAGAGCAGCCGGGGGGCGGTCAGCAGCACAATAAGACTTAGCGCCAACACGGCCGGGAAGCTCATTGAAGGCATTGACAGTCCGGCGCCAATAAGAAGTAGCGTCAACATCAGCGCCACAATCGCCGCGGCGCCGCCGATCATGGCCAGGTCCCGCAGCGAGATAAACCGCCAGTGCAACCGAGACAACCCGAAAGGAACGCCGATCAGCCAGATCGCCGCCGCACCAGCAATCGGGAGCGCCGCCGGCCGCGGCCAGGGGGATGCTGGATCTGTCAGCCAGAACGAGACTGTAACCGCGAGCGCCGCCAGCATACCATCCAAGGCGACATTCACGGCGAAACGGGTGAGGAAATTAGATTTGGTTGGCCGATCCATCGGCACAGTCTAACCGCTTCCGCTCAGCCGAGCCAGAACGTTCCTTCGACCTCCACGGCGGCATCCAACGGCAGCGACGCCACGCCGATGGTCGAGCGCGCGTGACGTCCAATCTCACCGAAAGCGGCCAATGCGAGGTCCGAAGCGCCATTCATAACGACGGCGTGCTGGGAGAACTCCGGCGCCGCGGCGATAAATCCACCAAGGCGGATGACCTTGGTGATGCTGGCGAGGCCACCCGGCAGCCCCGCCTCAAGTTGCGCCAGAACATTGATCAAACACACACGGGCCGCGTGTTGCGCTTCTTCAATTGAAACACCCGCGCCCAACTTCCCCTTTACGGCAACCACACCGTCAATCATCGGCAGTTGCCCACTCACGGTCACAAGATTGCCGGCGATTGTCAGCGGGACATAGGTTGCCACCGGCATCGCCGGCTTGGGAAGGGTGATTCCCAAATCGGCCAGGCGCGCTATGACGTCCATCAGCCGCTCACCAGCCTGAGGGCGCGGCGCCGTTCCCGTGGCGCCGGTGCCGGCAAATCCAGCGGCAGCAACGGCGCCCGTTCGGCGGCACCGTCACCGACGGTGTCACCGTCCTCTGGCATGGCTGGCGCCAAATTGGTGGGACCAAGGTAGTTGATGGCCAGATTCCGAAACACATAATCGATCATGGATGTCGCCTGTAAAACGCCGGGGTCACCTTCCACCGCGCCCGCCGGGCCGAACCGGGTGAACGTAAAGGCCTCGACATAATCCTCCAGATTGACGCCATGCTGCAAGCCCAGGCTCACCGCTATGGCAAAGGCGTCCATCAGGCCGCGAAATGCCGGACCTTCCTTGTGGAGTGCCACGAATATCTCTCCCAACCGGCCATCGGTATATTCGCCTGTCGAGAGAAACAGCTTATGGCCGCCGATGCTGGCCTTTTGCGTGTACCCGGTTCTCCTGGCCGGCAGCATCTGGCGCTTGGCGCCCGTCCGCGCCACCTGCGGCATCTGCGGATGGGTGGGCATGGCGTGCATGTAAGGCGCAATCGCGTCATGCATGGCTCGGTGGGCTGCCGGGCGTGTTGCCGGAAACAGCTCCCGCCCACCCAGCATCGCGGCCAAAGCGGCTTCCACCGACAGCCCCAGCGTCTCCAGCCGCGCGCGCGCCCAATTATATAGCGCGCCATCACCATTCACCGGCGAAACCGCGGGGCTGAAATTCAACGTCTCGGCGCCCAGAAGCGCCTCGATCGCCGTCTCCTCGCAAAAACCGGTAAGTGCCGCGTGCCGCCTGGTGGCCGCGGCCTGAGCTGCTGCAACAGCCGAGGCCGCGGCCTCGCGCAGCCCTTGAACCGCGCAGGCCGCCGGTAATTTTGTCGCGGGCTCAATTGGGTATCCTGGCGCCGTCCCACGAGCCAACAAACCAGCGGAGGCTAGATTCGCGCGGGCAGTCATAAAAGCTGAAAGTGTGCCGGCAATGTCTCTGGCCGCCGCTGAGTCATAATTAAAGCCCAAGCGCGCGATGAAGCCATTCAAATCAGTAAAGCCGATGCGAAGCCGGTGCGCCGAGGGTTGTGCGATGGTGATAGCGGTCACCGCGCGTTCGACGGCTTCGCCAAAGGCCGCGCAGTCAAATGACCCTGAGTCATCGAGAAAACCGACAGGATTTAAAATGAACGCTGTCGGCTCG
>Ga0116228_10004344_pt1 | contig 12557 bp, 5 predicted proteins | sample S1TSphfallax_2_FD_89694 | JGI IMG/M metagenome (GOLD analysis project Ga0116228, IMG submission 89694) | Host-associated microbial communities from peat moss isolated from Minnesota, USA - S1T2_Fc - Sphagnum fallax MG | ecosystem: Host-associated > Plants > Peat moss > Unclassified | place: USA...
ACACCATTTGTATTGTACACATAACAAATAATGGCATTCTTGTGAAGTGTTGTAAGTTTGGTTCTGAGCATTTGGATATAAAATTCATAGACCAAGCATAAAATGAAACAAGATTGCATTAAGATGAAAGTATGGTAAAATATTTTTAAACATGTTGACAACTTAATGGTGAATTAAAATATATCTGAATTTTGACATAAAATTCAATTAAATTAAAGTTTCATTTTGAAATCATTTTTCTTTCCAATGATTTTAGTTTTTGATTAAAAATTTGGAGAAAAATTTAAATAATATATTAAAAAGTACTTTTGAAATTGATTGGTTAATATCATGTTCAAAAAATATTTTTTCATTAACAAAATGAATGAAATTCAAAATCTATACAACATGTTAATGTGTATATAAAAATTAATTAATGAAAAACCTTGTTTAAGTGTTTCCTATTTTTTAAAAAAGTTCAATGGGTCTAATCAAATGAAAGGGTATTATTCATTATGGTATCACCCAATCATACTTTCACCTAATTGTGAAAGAATTGCGAATGTAATTGAAAAAAAAAATCTATAATTGAAAATTGTTCTTGGGGCAAGGAAACCTTAATTTGGCCTTGCATTGTAAGATGTCTTTCACCCATAGGCCTTTTCCATTGTAAAGACCCAAGGTGAACATCATGATATGCAAGGTAAAACCTTAAGATGGGGAACATTCCCAAATAATTTGGAATTTTCCCCACAAAGGTTTTTTTCCATTTTTTTTTTTCCAAATTTTTGATTTGCCAAGGTGGTGAGCATCCATAAGTTGATTTGGTCAAATTTGACTATGAACAAACTATTAATGCCACCTTTTGAGGGCTTGGCAAATACCAATAATCAAAAAAAGAATTTACTTGCTAAGAAAAAAATTAGTAAAAAAGAAATAACAAATAAAACAATAGACAAAGGGAAGTGACAACCCCAACACAAAGGAAAAGTTAAAGAAATAAAACCAACTCATGTTGTTCATTATCTCTTAAGAATTTCCAAAAAGGTAATACCACTTGTAGGAGTCATCCCAATAGACACTAGAAACACAACAAAAGGCTCTACAAGCCTTATGCCCTTGTTGGTAGGTGGTAAGTGGCAAGCAATTTGTAAAGTAGCATACAACTTGTATTGCTAGCTTACAAATTGCTTGCCAATTACCACCTACCAACAAGGGCCAATTTCTATCTTCCTAGATGACAACTCTCTTCTTGCAACCTTATTCCAAAAAGCAATAACTTTCATGGTTTTCTCTTTTAGTCCACAAAGAACAATAAGAAAATAACACACACAAACAATAGTGTTTTTCACCTCAAAATCCATCCTCTTTCCATTAAAACTTGCAAGGTATAACAACTTTCTTTGCTCAACTCTCTCTCAACTCCCTATCAACCTTTTCCATTGAAAAACTCTTCTAGGAACCCCCTCCAAAACACACATGCACACAAAAAATTATAAGATAAGAAAGAGAATCTCCTTAACAAACACTAGGGATCATGAAAGTGCCACAAAGGGTTCCCAACTAGCCATACTCACATGGAACCTAATTTACTCTTATTTTTGTGGTGAATATACAAGTCTTCCCCTATGTTAAGAAAAGTGCAATGAAAAGTTAGTTAGCACCACATCCTTCTAAAACTAGCTAAATCTAGCAACTCCATTTCCTAAGTAATTAAAAAACAATAAACAACAATACGTACCATGGGTAAGTAGGAATTGATGGGAAGCCCTTTAGATCAACTAATTCTAAGTTAACTTGCCCACTAAAACAAACTATGAAAGAAAAAATTAAAATATCTTTCTTCTTTTTTAAAAACTACAAACTTGAACCATGTACAAAAATTTGGCATTTCTTTTGTATATTTATTGAAAATATATTTTAAAAAATCATTGAATTTTTTCATTTGTGCCAAAAATGAAAAAGTTAGGACAAATCCAATTTGATCAAATTCAATTTGAATATGGCCATTGATTCCCTAACCTAAGATTGGATTTGGGTGCCAAGGAGTTTGGTTGTTGAGGACAAGAAGTTCATTTTCAAAGGAAAGAAAATTTTATCTGATCAACTATATCACAACTTCTGTAGTGAGATTAAGTGAATGGTAGAGCCCTAGGGTTTAGGGTTGAAGTTAAATACTTATACATATAAGTTGGCTTCCATTTAAACAAGCATATTTCTCTAAGTGCTATGTCCATGAATATCTCTCTTAAGAGAAAGGAGGCATGATACATTTAACGTTAAGAGTAGGAAGGATCTTACACCTATTTGTAAAGAGTAGGTGTAAGAATGCTCCCCCTCTTATGCCGCATGATCTATTAGTAATGATGTTTAGGTTTTTGATAAGTGTGGCAAGTTTATGATAAGCATTGCCATACTTGCAAGTTACAATGGGTAAAGTCCACAAGTGGGGGGACCTTTGCAAAATGTGTGCCGATGTCCAATGTCATATGTTTGGGTCTATGATAAGCTTGGCCTCATATTTATGATGGGTAAAGTCCATACTAGGTGGGGTCACTAGGCCTTAAATTTGAAGCGTCACATGTGAAAGATTGCCCCAAATATTGCCCTTCACATTGAAAGACTACCCACAAAAATGTCTTTCACAAATTAAAAAAGTTTGCCCTTCATATAAACAAAGAAGTATGACCCTTCTAATGAAGTTTAACACTAGTTTTCTTTTTTATGGCAAATTTTTACAACATGGTTAGAAAAGAATGGAGGGACAAATGATACAAATGGTGTTTTTTCTTCTTTTTTCTGGGTTGGAAAAAATGGGTCCAAGTCACCACTTTATGAATAGAAAAATCTGAAGTTGTCATATTTAGGCAATAGGTTCCAACATGTCACCAAAATATAGGAGAAATCCTAAAGGCTAATGTTTTCTACTTGCTTTTAACACATGTAGCCAAATTTGGCTAACTCCTTTTTTGGATGATCACCAAACTCATCACCTTCACAAATTTGAAAAAAAAAACATTGCTTGAAAGTATACTAAAATTTCATAAAAAACCACATAGCTTTTAAGCCCTTTTCCATGAGACATTGAGTATAAGCAACACATTTTCCAAATGGTACAAAATGTTCCAACAAAGTAAATGCTTATTAATAGTTACACCAAGGATCATGCTATGACCTAATCCTCCCTTACACTAATCCAAGGTCAAGACAATATAAACTTTGGAGTGTAGAGGATTAAGCCTTTATTTCAATTAATAACCATATTGTTTAAGTAATAATATTATGTGAAGTTTTTGTCCTATAGGTGCCCTTCACATTGGAAAAAAAAGTTGCCTTTCACTAGAAGGGAAAATGTGTTGCTTATACTCAATGTCACCCACCACTACTATAAATGTTTTTGCATTACATGAAAGAGGTTAGGGCAAATGGGTTAGTCATTGAATGCTTTTAACAACTCCAAGAAAAAGGGTGAAATGGTTGTTATTTTTATGGTCATATGGTTTCAAAAGAAAATGTGCCCCATCCTTTGGTGCACTTGTAGCCATTTAGATCATAACATTTGGTCAAGACATGACAAAGTTATACCTTGTCAAAATAGGGGGGGTCCATTAGTTAGAAAAAATCTTAAACAAATGCATGTGAGATTTATGACCACACATTTTGCACCTTATCAATGATATGTTAACATTTGAAAATTGAACAAGATTTGATTATTGTTTGAAATGGATGAAATTGAAATCCATTTGGTTATTTATGTAAAGTTGTTTGTCATGTACACTAATGTCCTTGATTAATGCCAAACAAAATGAGATAATTTACATGAGTCATGGGGAAACCATGGTTTTGCCTAACCTTAAAATTTCAAGTGGCACTACAAGTTGGCAAGGGGTTTGCACTTCATGATAGTCTCCCTCCTAGGATTTGTGTTCCAAGTTTGTTGTGCAACTATTTGTGTTCATTGTTGTTCTTTAGTCATTGATATTTTAGAGACACCAATCATCAACTTTCATGAATTTTCATCCCATGCATTCCTCCATTGTGGTCATTTGCTTTGAAATTTGTCTTTTTCCTTTAATTGAATAAAACTTTGATGGCATTCATTGTGGTTTGTTGTGTAGGTAATGGCATTGTTCTAATGGTAGTTTTTATGGTGATGCAAGGGTTGACATCTTCTATGACACATCAATCTTTATCCATCATCATCTTTTGTGTTACAATGGTCATCTGGTGTTTCAATGTTGCTCATAAGATTTACACCCACCCCCTTCTTTTGTATTATCCTTGTTTTTTTATGTTTTCTTGGTCATTTAATGTGTTTTGTTATATAAAATTGGGCCCCCTTTCATGTTTGTTTGTTAGTGTCTTGTGTTTTGGTGGGCCTTTGGTGGGTTTCATTACTTTACAAAAACCTTAAGCCCTAAACCCCATCTGCCCCCCTCACAATCATTTGATATTATCTTATCTTTTGATGGGCCCTTAGTGTGTATCACTGTTTTACAAAACTTGCCCCACCTCCTCACATTTGTTCATCATTGTTTTGTGTTCTAATGGGTTTTTGATGTGTTTTATTGCTTAATAGAAATCCCCCCTCATGTTTGTTCATTGTTCTTTTGTGTTTTGGTGGACCCCTAGTTTATTTCATTATTTTACATAACCCAATTCCCCCCCCCCTTCACATGTGATTGTCATCATTTATTTTTCTTTGTTATGTCTAATGTTTTTTGTTTTTCAAATTTATGCCACCCCCCACTCATTGTCGTTGTCATGTTCTTATTGAAAACCCAAACCACATTGTTGATTATTTTCCTTGTTTGTGAAATGCAACCCTTTTTTTCATCTTGTTCCTTTTACTTTGTGAAAAGTGATCGATTCATTTTGTTCCTCTTGGTTTAAGGAGCCTAACCCCCTTGTTTTGTTCCTCTTGTTTTGTGAATATTGACCCCTTTGTCTTGTTCCTCCTTTTGGGTGGTTTACACATTAGATAGTCTATTTTGGGTGTCACAAGGGCAATTTTTATGAGGTACCTTCAAGTTTGGTATAATATGTGTTGAAGTTTGATTGAAATTTTTAAAGGGATTCATTTAATTAAACTATAACACTTGAAATCAAATTTAAAAAATTGTATATAAAATGCCATCATTTCATCACAAGGTGGACTTTTCAAATGATGTAAGATTTTTGTCATAGTCTATAAAAAGTGTTATGGATTTTTATTACATGGTAAACATGTTTTAATTGTTGATTTTTTTTCTTAATATGATTGTGAAGCTATTGTAATGTTAAAATAAGGGTTTCCAATCAAATTAATATTTTAGTTTATTAGGATTTTGCAACATTACCAATAGTCTAAAAAGTCCATAATTTATTAAAATGGAAAAATTGATAAATGTTGTTTTATAAAACGTGACATTACTACCCAACATAACACTACTAATTTTAAAATTTCAAAAAACCCATGTTTTTGCTTCTAATTTTTCCCTTAGCTAATCAAATCAAAACACGTGTCATAATTTGAAAACTTGTAAATCTAGGGTTTAGGTATTCTTCTTGCCTCCTACTTTCAAATGGACTAATGTGCATCTACAAAACATCAAAAATTTTCATTAGAATTTATGAAAAAGGAAAATTGTGGAAACCACATGTGCCACTTTTGGTCCACCTTAGAGTGCATTCACCCCTTGTTTGCATAAAGTTTAACCCCTTATCATGTTCATTTTGTTTGTCTTCCTATTATTTGGGTTGTATACCCAAGGTTCACACCTCTATATAGAAGGTGGGTGTAATCAATTAATGTGTCTTTGTCCATTGTTTTTCTTAAAGGTAGACATGGGAGGGACAACAAATTTGCAAAAGACAATGATTCCTAGGTTGCAATTGTTGAAATTTTATCTTGTTGAACTCCACAAATAGGTTGATTTAGATTAACTACAAGGTCATAGACTCTTCTATTAGCCTTGTATCTTATGAGGTAGTAGGATTCATGGGTACATTCAATAAATATTTCAAATTTGGTTATTTTTGGTGATCAACATCAACCAATGTTCTAGAATCTTTTAATATTGTAATTGTATGTTCAACAATCGTGTGGCAACTCCATCTTCCCCCCATTCTTGTTGATTAGATCAATTGGTCCATGAAGACTATCTTTTTTTTTTTGGTCTAAGATGTTGATAGGTGGTGTTATGTATATACATTACTTGGTTTGGTCTTGTTGTCCAGGGTCGTAGATTGAATGACCAAATCCTTATAGCCTTGAATCAATCTTTGATGTTTTTCTTTGACAATGATTGGTCCATAGCCTTGTCAACTTAATTAGCCAATGTGCATGTGTATAATTCAAAATGATTATTTCTAATCATTGCATTTTTTCTTTTTTTCCGGAAAGTTATTTTGAAATGTTTGAAATAAGGGTTGTAAGGCATGTGATGTCTAAAAAAACAATATGATCATGTTCAACCCAGATTCTTGTGCTTGTTTTATAGCTTTCAATGTAACATGTGAACCATGCTTGTTTATAACTAAATATATGTTGGTTAGATTGAAAGATGGTATTGGCTTTTTTAAAAATGAGAGAAACTCCTTGAATAAAAATGATGTCATCCATGCCTTGGTTTGCATTGCCATACATGTTCATGTTTTGGACTATTTAATGTAATCATTTTTTATGCACTCACTTCTAAATATGTAGAATATTGGGTAAAGGGTTTAGGGTAGGAAACCCCTTATAACATTTACGACAATTTTTATTGTTAGCCATTCCATAAGCCTTGGAATGGTGCTATAAACCTATTGTAAACATTTTTTTTGCCAAAATTCTTACCCTTGACTATGCCCCTATCTTGTTTGAATTTGAAATGTTATATAGACTAGATTTGTGCCATGTCTATAATGCAAATTATAGATCCTAGTAAAATGAACTTACATGTTTGACTTGTTTAACTTTGTGCCCTACAAACTTCCAATCCTTTTACAAGTTTAATATTTAGTTCTAAATGTCAATGTCAAACCAATACCATTAACCATTCCTTGGAATTCCATCTTTGAAGGGGCAGACTTAGTTTGAGTGACTTCATTTTGAGTTGTTGCAAGGTAATTGAAAGCTTTCATTTTTTCATAATAAGCACCCAAGCCACCATTGCTACATCCTATTCCATTAACACACCATGTGGGTCAACCTTCAACCTTAATCTTATCTTGCCAATCAAATGATCTAAAAGAGAGGTTAAAGGTATGTTCCAATGTTTGTTTACATTTTTCAAAACAATTTACCCCCTTTCCACTACATCCATTACTTCTTCCAAGGATTTGGATGTTGATTTGCCTCATTAATGTAATGTAGGAGCCCTATTTATTCTTGTTGCCTTGTTTGTTTGTTCTACAAGTGTAGGTGGGATGTTCTTTTTTTTTACTATTACTAGTCCAACAATCCATTTTGTTGCCTATGAGGTACATTGGGCATCATAACAACCCTTGACCTCTTGACCCTAACTTCTAACAAATTGAGGAATTTTCTTCTAATTCTACAAGAGGTATGCATTTCAAGTTCCTATATTAATTCCAAGACCCCAAATAATGTGTTAGGTTAGGATATTTTAAAAGAACACAACTAATTTTATTAGAGGAAATAAGTTCATAATTTTTTTCAAATTTCTCTCATACTAAATTGATGTTTACAATTAATGTGGGGGTGTGGAAAAATTTGGTGTGATGGATTGATTTTGGCAAATGCACATCACAAATTTAACATGTGATGAATTGATAATGAAAATCATACAAAGTTTGTCCATTCATAGGTTCATACATTTTACACACAAGTGTTATGTGTTAAGAACACGTTTGACACATGGATAAATGTGTTGGTGAATGAAATACAAACTTATAAATAAATGAATGTAACACAAATTTAGCATCTTCCTATAAATCCATGTGTGAAATGTGTTTTCAATGCATGATATTATTATGTGAAATGTACAAATTACAAATGAACAAATTTTGCATAATTTCCATTACTAAATTGTGAGATGCTAAATTTGTGTTGCAAAGTGTAAAATTACAAACCTAGTAACTAGGGTTTGAACACGAGCAGGGTTGCCAAACATAAGCAAATAGAATCACTAAAAAAATATTAAAAAGGGGATTGCTTCATTAGAAAATAGTCTTACCTTCAACTCAAAATTATTATTTTTGAAATCACCACTAAACTAAAACAAAAATTGAAGGTTAGATGGCATCACAAATTTAACATGTGACAAAGAGATAATGAAATTTGTCTAAAGTTCATTCATTCATAAGTTTGTACATTCTACACACAAGTACCATGCATTGAACACATGTTTGACACGTGAATAAATGTGTTGATAAATGAAGTATGGACCTATGAATGAATAAATGTTACACAAATTTTGCATCTTCCTATAAATCCATATGTCAAATGTGTTTTGAATACACAATATTAGTGCATGAAACATATTAATTATGAATGAACAAATTTTGTACGATTTTTGTAACTAAGTCATTAGATGTTAAGTTTGTGATGGCATGTAAAGTAGCTACCTGTTAAACCTTTCACAATATGTTTATAGCGCACAAATAAATGTGTTGACAAATGAAGTACAAACCTATGAATGAACGAATGTCACACAAATTTTGCATCTTCCTATAACTTTGTGTGTCAAATATGTTTTCAATGCATGATACTAATGCGTGAAATGCACGAATTACAAATGAACAAATTTACACAATTTCCATTAGTAAGTCATGAGATATTAAGCTTGTGATGTACCTCTTATTATAATTATTATCCAAACATTAGATAGTCTTTTGTTTTAATTTCCTACACAAATATCTAGTTGATTGGCTAACTCAACCCAATCACCTTATTTTCAATGACTAACTATGCAAGTAGTTTCATCTCCTTATAAACAAATAAATTTATAAAATGAATATTTGTCACTTGTATTTAAAAAATTACTAGGATGCCCATTAGGCTAACTTCATTAAACATTTTTCCCATCAACATATATATTTTTACTAAAATTTCATCCTAGAATTAATTTTAATTATTTTCCTCGAAGGTAATTAGTTGATAATAATAATTATTACATAACATAAAGTCCACAAATGAATACACAAATTTTTGCAATCCTTTTGTTAGCCTTTTCACAATTCCAAACCCTAGCATTCCAATTATTTTTGAAAGTCTATAACTTTTTTAAAATGATTCAATCACCTTGATTTATAGCTTATTTTTTTCTTTTATGAATTTACTATAATGTGTAATATCAATGTGAATTTTTCTTTCACTTCATTTATTTATTTAATTGTAGTTATGTCTAAATAGAAAAATTGTTAGATATTCATCATGCTTTAGGCCTTATTAAATGAAATCATTGGCTTCACAATAGTTTTAATATTGATTATATAAACATATTGTTCTTATATAATTCTTTTCTAATTTTTCATTTTTATATCCAATATGGACTTAACATATTTTGCTCTAAAGTACACATGTAAAAAACCAAAAGTCTCATTTTTCCAATTTTCATTTTCCCATGTCATTTTTAATATGTTTGATCAACTCATGTGATTGAAATTTTAAAACTTATTTTTTTCCATGGGAAAAAATCCACATTCATATTTATAATATGTAACAAGACAAATCTATAGATTTAAGAGTCCAAAGATATAATGTAATTATTTATAATTTCAAGAAGTAGTATAAGAAATTAACCATTAATTATTCAATTACATTTTAGTCATAATGGACACATGCTACTAAAATGCCCATTGTTGTTTTGGACAACTGCCATAAGATAACCAAGTCATAAAAGACATCACATGGCATGGTATGGCATATGTAGTCAAATTGATATTCACATAATGTTATGATTGCATTTGTGACTACATAGTCATGGAAGACATCATATATATATATATAATTAGATTATTGATATATTATATATTATATTATCATATAATGTCATTATTTTCATCCTATGAATTGTTGACATGTGTCAATACCTAAGCAAGGTAAAATCCTAGTTTAAGTAGTTAGATAGGCACCTAGGAAATGTAGCTAAAGCAAGTTAACTAAACTGAATATTTGCTAAGGAACATTCAATCAACAAGTCATGGTTGACCACCATCATGTCATTTGTGAAGGTTGATCCTTGAACTTCAAAAATATTGGAGGCCAATTATTTTACCAAATAATCACCCCACTTGTAATGAAACCACAAAAGGGTGAGTTTTATTTAACCAATATTTTGTTTGAAACATTGTAGAAATGCCAATTTTTTAATTTAATATCTTATTGATATTTTTTCCAAATGAAAAAATTGAAAGTTTATCTTTTTTCAATTATGCACACATTTATGTTTTCTTTTCCTTTAGAAAATTTAAATTTATTTCTGAATTTCCTCGTTTAATAAGATTTCAATACCCTTTTTTTGAGTAAAAAGTTCAAGTAAAAGATTTATGAATCAAATAAATTGTATGGCTAACATAATAATAAATAAATGACATATTTCCAAATTTTAAAAATATATTTGATTACCAATTATATTGTAAAGTTTTAATGCTTATAGTATTTGAATTTTAACATTTTATATTTTATTAATATTCTGTCCCAAAAAATTCATTTAAATTTTTATTCAATTATGCACACATTTAGTGATTGTTTTCTTTTAAAAAAAACCTCATTTCAACAAAAAAAACTTGAATTTCCTTGATTAATAAGATTTTAATGAACATTCTTTTGAAGAAAAAGACAAGCACATGATTTATTAATGGAAAAGGTTATTCAGTTAACATACCAATAATAAAAAGATATATCTCCCAATTTGTTAGCCAATAATAATTTAAAATTATATTATAATATTTTAATGCAAAATATTTCATAATTTCTTTTAATTTTTAAAATATAAAAGTAATAATCTATAGTTTTTCCAAATATAATAGAAAAAAATTCATAAATATTATATATTTAAAAATTATCCTTATTTTTAAGAAATTAATTTTATTAATTGTATTCATATTAAAAAATATTAGATTTAAAATTAAGTCATGTCAAATATTTTTATTTAATTAATATTTTTGTGAAATTTTATAAATTTTATAAATAATAATTTACTTTTAATTTAAAATATGATAAAATTATAATATGGATTAAATAAATGTAAATATAATTTATATTATGTATGATGCCATTAATTATATGCCTAATCTACGTAACCTAACTAGTAACTAATGTAACCTTTTACATATATATAGGCAATAAAAATTAGCATATTTTAACTTAGCTTAACAAGTAATTAGCATGGATGACCAACTATTAATTATAAATAATAATAGATTATCCTCACCTAACCTTGAATCTTAACTTAGTTATTAATTTATAATAACCTATATGTCATTACCTACTTACTAGTTTTAATATGTAGGCTCAAATAAACTAAATCATTACCCAATACATAGATTTATGCTAGGTTAACTCTTCTTCCTTATTAAGTATGTTTATATAGGCTAGGATATTAGTTTCCAATATGGATTTTAGATGAAAATGTAGAATTAAATTACTATCAATGTCAACATTAAATGTAATTTCATAAACTTTGATAATCAATTGCAATCACAAACTTGATGCAAGATGTGGTCTAATCATTTATGTATTGTTGACAAAAAACGTTGATGTAATTACAAAAATGACTTAGTTTTCATCCATCAAAGGAATCTAACAATAATTGATAACATATGTGATTTTTCATCAATTATTCATCCAAACACAAGGTAGTCACAAATTATAGTTGCATCTTTGACTATAATCTAAATCCATTTGTTTCATAGTCACATACATGACTATTAACATTTGTAACTTAGTGACACATAGGACTACTACATATGTAGTTGCAAAATGGGTTGATTTGGACAATTGTCACACCCTAATCACAAACATATGGTAAAATGGACAAGGCTTTTTGGAGTGAATGTTTTATGGATTACATTAGACATATTAACTACTACACATATTTGAATCCAAATCATAAAAATATCAATGCAATTATCCTATAGCGTTTGATTAGATTTCATCACTTGCAAAAAATGTTGATTGTAACATCCATTTTGGTCTAGCACACCATACTTTTACACATACCATAGGTGTGAATCTCATGTTGTGTTGGGTTGCAACATATTAGAATTTTCGAAAATCAAATCTAATTGAGTTTTTTATTATTTTTGGGACTAATTGTTGGATTCAATGATAGTATAGAAGCATGTTATATTTTTCTTCATAATGCTTATATATAAACAAATTCCTATCTTTTCATTTGATGTTTATACATTTCGAGATTGGAAACTTGCTTTTACTTTTATTTCTTTTAAGCTAGTTTTTTTTTTCACTTGTTTTCCCCCCTCTATTGGTTTCACATCCACTTCCCTTTCATCTACTCTAGATTTCAACACTTTTGCACTTAGAACCAATAGCTTTAGGAAATAGTGAAGATCATTTAACATATCAATTGGGAGTGAGAACATTCTTGAAAACTACTAGAAAATCTAAGAAACTTGAAGATTTGCCA
>Ga0116228_10004345_pt1 | contig 12556 bp, 7 predicted proteins | sample S1TSphfallax_2_FD_89694 | JGI IMG/M metagenome (GOLD analysis project Ga0116228, IMG submission 89694) | Host-associated microbial communities from peat moss isolated from Minnesota, USA - S1T2_Fc - Sphagnum fallax MG | ecosystem: Host-associated > Plants > Peat moss > Unclassified | place: USA...
ATATAGCTTTTAAGCAATGGTTACAATTGTTAATGGTACATGTTACTATGAATGCACCCATTTCATTTATTTCAATTGTATTATAGCTGCCATATGTGACTCTTGTACAACTTGTTAATAAAGTCAAACATGATTTATCGAAACTTGTGTATATGATGCATACATTCATCCATATAAAGGTCTATTTTAAGATTAATATGCAACTATAGTAGAACTCTTTTGATGTGATATTTTATTTTTTAATTCCCCATATTTCCATGGGATAGTTACATATTAATTGTTTTAAAGTTTTAGTTGCAAAGTAATGAAATTTTAATAGACATAATTTCTCATAGTGTGAATAAAACATCATCATTCATTCAAAAACACATATTTATTTATGTCGTCTGAAAGTTCTTTCATAATAATTTTCAAACAATTTCACACATGTGCTCTTAATGTACTTTGCAAATGTGACAATTTGGGACTCTACCTTCCTTATATTTGGCCCAATCCATATTTTTTCATGTAGGGGTGGTTACTACATGATTAGGTGAGGTCATGACTAGGAGAGGGGCCATACTGGTGAGGTGTGGTGGTTGGTGGGTTTGTAAGGCTAAAGCACCATCGGTTGCTGACATGATGCAATATATTGACGGATTCCCAACCTGATAACCATGGTATGGAGGAATTGCAAAGACCCTTTGGTAGTGATGTGGTGATGTTTGGAATGTTGGAGGTGGGGGTAACCAACTTGAAAATTGTTACCTTTAAGGTGATGGAATGAACTGAAATGTCACAATTTGTGTTATTGTGAATGTTGTCAACAAGCTAACAACCCTATGATTGACACGTTGTCAATGTGGCCTTAAATCACAAAATTGATCCAACCTTAGTTGGTCCATCATTCCCTCGTCCAATTCTTAAAATCTCCCATGGCCATTTGGTGAACTATCACATCAACATTGTTCCTCCCTCGAGTGGTGTAAAAAGGCTAGATTTGATGTGGTTACTTATGAGTGAAATTGACCTTTGCTTTGACCCCCTCAACCTCCTTCTCCTTTCTTGTTCTTGATGTTGCAATGTTCAGCTACACACTCCCCTCTTTTCATTCCTTTTCATTTCGTGTGGCATGTTACAACACTTAATTATAAGTTAGGATACAATCTTCACCATGGTTAGATTCCACCACGATATTCCATTAATAGTAGAGAAGTGTCCCACCGTGATTGCCAAAAATGTTAAAATAAAATATTACACCTTAAGTTTTGAGGTATACTTATTTGCTTAAATTCTCTTCCCTTAGCAATTCTACCAATGTCTAATATATGGAATTTTTCAGCAATGGTTGAGTTCAAGTTTTGGTCCTCTTATTTTTCATTACCAATTCCACACCTTATTTGCCCTACAACCTCATTATCCTATCTAGTTCTAATATGCAATTCTTACTATTTACTTTTCCTTTCGTTTTTTTATTCCCATCAAGGTTAACTAAAACTAAGTTACAACATGATCAAGCTAAAATAAACATACAATGATTCCTTCATATTATGCACAACATTCCCACAACCTCCTTCCCAATTTTTAATTTATAAATCACCTTGGTACAAAGAAAAACAAATGATCCCCTTCCTTTGTAGGGGTTTCCTACTATACCCCCCTTTCTTCCTATCTATCTGTCTATGTTGTCTCCTCTTCCCTATCGCCATCCTGCTTCCTTTCCTTTCCTGGGTAGCAACAAGTTGTCTTAGGGCTCTTTCCTTCATTATCTCATGATTTTTGCCTTTCTCTCTTTCTATCATTTTCCACTCAACAATGAAACACCCAAAAACATCCCTTTTAAATTCAAACCCACTTAAAGTTGAAAAGAGTTTAAGGTTGAATTAACCTTAAAAGTGGTGAAGTCCCCTCTTCTAATCATGATGAACTTATGAAATGTATACTATAAGGGACAATTTTGAGGTATAAACTAAATGTACAGAGGTAGATAATCATTAGTAAGTAAAGGTTAAAAGATTAAGAGAAAGGTGGAACACATGCATCAAAAATTGATAAACAAAAATTAAAAACACCAAAGCAAGATATTAGTGCCAAACATTTATAAATGATAGTTAAAAGCACAAAAGGCAAGGTGGTAAGTACTAAACATCGATAAATAGTAATAAAACACACATATACAAAATGACAAATATCAACTACAAAAAGTTATAATTGAAAGCAAAAGGAACATTGCAAGAAATGATGGACACAACAAGTAGTATTAAAAATGATAGAATCAAGAAGGAAAACAAGTTACAAATCACAAAAGTAACACCCCCAAAAAAAAGAAATGCAATTTGAAAATGTTCAAAAGATGAAAAAAAAGAATGCAATGGTGGTAGGCTTGCTTTAAAGGATGTGAGCAAGCCATTGACAACAATTGCATGACCTAACCCTAAGAACCTTGTTTTCTAACCCTAACCATAATATATTTAACTTGAATGTTATTGACAATAGATTAACTTAATTGGAGTTTAAAACTCTTAGTTTAACTTCTAATTGGTGGTTTTTTATAACATGTTGAATTTTGCTCAAACCATTTGCACAAATTTTGAATGGAAGTAATTTTTTAAAAAATTCATGGTTATTTAATAACTAGATATATAACAAATGGATCTTTTAACAAATTTTTTGTAATTACCAAACATTGGTTTTAAATGTATTTTTTACAATATTAAATCACATTTACAAGATATTTTGATTTTATTTAACTATACCTTATTTTCTCAATGCAAAAAATAATTATAATTTGTTTCAAAACTAGTGGCATTAGGTGAATAGGTATCAACAACAACAACGAGCAAGGGCATTGTGGTTGAAATGTTGAAACCCAATTTTTCTAAGGATTGTTGACCCTTTTAGAACATCTCCATCAAACACAATGCATATCACAATTTGTATGAAGATCGATAAAAAATTTGCCCAGCTGATTTAGTAAATTGACTATGGCTCAACACTTTTGCTCAATATGCTGAGCCGGCAAAAGCCACAACATAGTGTAAGTAACTCATGCTCTTGATTGGTCAGATGTATTGATTAGTCCAAGTGGTTGTGTAATTAGTAGGTTTTTGAAACTTGTATTATCCCACATTCATGTTTATGGGCGGGGATTGGAATTGGTAAATAGGATGTGAAAAATATTATTGCAAAGCCAAATGCCGAGTATAGGTGTAGCTTCTCTTAGGAAGCTAACAATATGAAGAGAGTCAGCCCTGAATCATGGATTACACTTGAAGCTGAAAGCATCTCCCGGCCACCCAGAGGAAGAAACTGGCCTATACAAAACTAGTTTGGATGAACTACTAGAGTGGGAAATAGTGTGAAACTAAGCTTTGATCTGTAAACCAATGTACAGATGATCTCTAAACATTTAATACAGTGCCCTTCAATTGTGAAACCCAAATTGAGCCAGTATGATAAAATAATAGTTTTGATTAATCTAGTTGGTATCATTTAAATAGTCTTTCAATTCACACTTCTGCACTTCTTCACATTTATGAGTAAAGATGGAGAAATTATAACAAAACAATGGTATGTTTGATGTGATCAACATTGATAGATAGAGGCCCAATAAGGATATCTCAATGCAGATGCTTTGATAAGGCACCAGGAGGGTGAAATGATATACCCATGACTCTGATGAGCACTAATGCACCGCTAGTGTCGCCATGACAAACCCTTCAAGCCCTTCATTGATATTAATGCAAACATATTGCATTGCATGCAATATTGTGTCATTTGCTCAGAAGTCAGGACCCAAGTGACATATATGGCTCCATCCATGAGAAGAAGAAGGACCTTCTCATGCACATTTGCAAATAATCCTACGTACTACACACTAGACTTGGCAGGTGCAAATCTTACAAATCATATTTAAGTCATTGATGAATGCATAATCAAGACTCTACTCTACCGTGTATACTATTACACGGTTATAGCATTAACTCAATCTTCAAAAGAAAACAACATCTAATCAGCAATGTTTTTTTTTGGGTATATTTTGTGATGTATAGCCATAATGGTGATGGTCCACAGGAAGATTTAGTTAGATTTGGTGAAAGCTAAATATGGAATTATATATATATATGCTTCTATATTTTTGGCTCCTTTACTTGTATTGTGTATTAAGATTTGGTAATTTTTCTTAAATTTTGGCTGAATTCTAGCTAATAAAAATCCCAAAAAGCATGATTTCTAGCATTTTTAATTTTTAATATAGCTTTCTGGCTATTTACATAGCCAACAAAAAGAAAAGATGCTGATCAATCATTCAAAAAATAATGTTTACCTGAATTATTGTCAATCAATCTTTTTTCTTTTGGAAAAAAATCAAACAAATGAAACACCCAAAAAAAAAAGAAGAAAAAATATTCTGTTGCAAATTCCATTTTTCACCAAATTTCATTCTATTGTCTTTTAAGGAGAGTGTGGCCAATTAAGGCAAAATCCATTTTGGGATGCTTGCTATTGTGGCTGCATCACAAAATTGAAAGAAAATGACTGGTGTCAATGACAAAAGTGAGGGCTATTGGTGTTGTTCTTTCTCAGTTTTGTTATGTAGCATTATTTGGATTCATCCCAACAACAATTTAATAAGCATTACTTGATTGGTCACAAGTTTTTAGAATTTTTTTGTATCAGTTGAAAAAAAAGTGGTGAAATATTGCCTCAAAACTGAAAATTGTGTCCAAATGTGACAATAAAATTCTCAAAAATTTAGTAATTTATAAAAAAAGATCAAATTATGTGATATAATATTCCCTTTTGTGATTTGAGGTCAAAATTTTACAAAGTTTTGCAAGGAAACCTTAAACCCTAAACAAAATTTTGCACTTTGTGGTAGTGTAAATGGAGGGTGCCTTATATGTTGTAATGGGGCACCAATAGTTTGTGAGCATTTTGGAAAGCACAACCATTTTGATTTTCAAGATGCTGTCATTACCATTTAAAACTTTTTATTACCGTGATATCCGGCGGATACAGTTGGTACCCATCAAGTATCAGAGTAAATAAAATTGAAATGGTAAAAAGTAAGTCAAGTTTTACACCGGCTAACCCCCAGCCCTAGGCATTGCCCTTATAAATGCACAAACCCATCATACTTTTCACTAAATAGTCTCGGTAAAACCACAACCGATTTGGATTGGATGGGTTTCAAGGGCAGGGGTTTGAACTGGTATTGGCCGGGTATATTGACCACAACTTGGGTATACAATATTCATATGAGTACTAACATTGAATAACATGCCGAATGGGTATGAATTGAGACGATACCAGCCGTAGTAAATAGTGATTGAATGGCCCTTTCATGTCTTGAGTGCCAACTTTTCAAGTACTAGGTGTCTCTTTCTTTAAGAGATTCTAAGGTCTTCTAGTTGATGGTTATCCAAACAACTCACCAAAGTCAGTCTTTGGCACCATTATTAGTTTTTCTTTTTTGCTGGCACAAACATGTCAAGAGAATATGTGTCAAAAGAGCGGAAAACAAGTTCAGAGAATTTGTGTCAAAAGAGCAAAAAACAAGTTCAGAGAATTTGTGTCAAAAAGCGAAAAACAAATTCATATGAACGTGTCCAAAGAGTTGAAGGGTTCAAAGGTAACTGCCAACAGATTATATGCATAACAATGTGGTGGAAACAAATTGGAATGACAAGTGGGAGAAAAGAAAAAAACATTTTATTTTATTTTATTAATTTTTGGGGTAAACCGTTAGTGGTTGATGTTGGGTGTATTGATTCAATAGGCCACATGGAAACTCAACCTAAGTTGCGCTTGTTAGAGGAATTAGTATGGTGACACTTGGGACAAGCTAGTATGTGGCAAGAGTCCTGTAATCCAAATGCAGTCCAATGCTTTACCGAACTCAAGTAAAGATGTCAGTTAGACAACTATTGTTTATAGCTTTGCAGCTGCTTTGCTTTTGGCTCTTTCCGAGATCCTTTAGGATTTTCAATTCAATAGCTTTCCGAATGAATGAAGTTTGCTGGTATCTGACAGATAATGTATGGACATAGTAATGTCGCATCTGATTTATTGATGCAAATCACAAGGCTCGAATGAGTGACTTGATGGACATTTTGTTCCAAGTTATGACACGGTGCCATCAGGCTTGAAAGTAATGAGTATTACACCTACAAAGTGGCATGCCATGTCTCTCGAAGTTGGAAAGCCGTGGTGGAGTACAGTTCCCTAGGGTCCAAATGGAACTAACTGTACAGCCGCATCTGATATTTGCTACAAAAATAATAATATTTATAGTGAGAGAGCATAATTCAATCTTTGCCTTCTCATGAAGGCAAGAAATCCTAACAGCAGCTTCACCAGTGTTCAGTATGTGGTCCCTACATATTAAGATTGATTGAAGTCAAAAAATATGTTGGTTTGGCTCAGCAAAATGGTTTTCGGCCTCAGCAATTTTGGCATAGTTTGCTAAGGCTGGTGAACAGCAGAGAGAAGCTTAACAGCTGCTATTGATTGGCTAAATAGTTTGATTGCTCCAGGTGGGCTGCTATTAATTAGTAATGTGCCATCTATTTGCAATTTTAGTTTTATGGGTGGGGTTGGAAAAGAAAGAAAGAAAATAACTAAAACTTGGATGTGAGAAATTATTTTTGCAAGGTCATATACTGAGCCATGTTGGAGATGTTTTACCTTAAAAGAGTTATTTTTCTTGTGAATTCATTTTCTGGATGTTGTTGATTCAGGAATTTATGGTGGGTTTTTATTAGCACAGTGATTCCAAAAGAATGATCCAACATTCCTACATTTTTCCAAGTAGAAAAGAGAAAACAATTTAGCTGCCAATTTTCCACTTTCCACTCCATGCATTTTGGAAGTTTGTTTTGAAGTGTTCAAGTTCTAGTGTAATGATTGCAACACTTAGAATTTAAGTTACAATGCATATAAGTGAGCGAAGTCTAAGGACAAGGTGTCATCTAGTGGCCCCATTAGTGCAAAAATCTTCGTGTCAGACCACCAATGCATCACTCTCTTCTTGTTCGTGGAAGGCAGTAGGTTGTAGCACAAACAATCAATCCATTAATGAATGGGGTACACAAAGTATGAATTGATGAAGGTCCTCTACAATCGCACAAATGTCAAATATTTGGCATGATAATGGGGTACAGTGGAAGATCACCATTTTGATGGGCTTTAATTCAATCCAATATTAGCGCATGAGGTGGCTGAGCTTGAAGCCACCGTTAGGGCGGCACGGGGTTGCTGAGCTTGAAGTGGTTATGGGCTTTCATTCAATCCATGGTTAGGGCATGGGATCGAAGAGCTTGAAGCAACCTCGAAGGCTTCAATCCAATGTTAAGTGTGTTAGGATATAACTGAACAAAAATGAAGATAACTTGCTCAAACATGTTCTCCAAGTTCTCAATGTATTCCTCAACATGTTCCCAATAGCTCTACACTTTATCCCATATCCTTTGGCCTCAAGTTTTACTAGAGGAACCAATATAACACACCCAAAAGGAGGAGACTGCAACACATTTAGTTTTGGAAAGCCAAAGTTTGCTTAAATTATTTTGTTATTGGGCCATTTTTCTTTTTGGTACAGCTACCCATGGCAAACATGAAGTGATTTAAACAAACAACAACTTGCCTATAACTAAAGACATTGTCCCAACTTTAAAAACCATTTGTGCAATCCAATAGAACAACATCAATTGTAAGTTGTAAGGTAACCTTTGTTATAATTATGTTTAGGAAGAAAAATAAATAAAATTTAGGAACTATTATGTTTAGGAAAAATGTCGAACTACTTATTTGTAAGCCATGTCAATGTTTGAGAATTATGAGCTTGGACCTTTTTTCTTCATGGATTTATTGATTAGGGTAAAAGCATGGTTTGATTCAATCATGTTTTTTCCATTTTGAATAGGTCACATCTTACATCTATTAATTTTTTTACAATTATAATAATTGTCAAACTACAAATATTGTAATTGTTCCCTATGTTTTTGGTCAAAAATATTTAACCATCCTTTAATATTAATAAACATGTGATTGGTTAAAAAATCCATGTGAAAGCTTGAATATTTCAATATGAAATGGACTATAAACATTAAAAATGTGATGAAAATAATGGCATTTAAAAAAATCAAAATTTCTTGTATTAGGAAAGTTTCAGTGTGTTTTTTTTTAAAATTATTTATTTGATAATGATTTTATTTTTGACATTATCATAACATATTTTTTGAATTCACGTATTTCATTCTATCCATGTGACAAATGTATCATCACCCTATCAAAAGTCCATTATGAATTCACTTTTTATCATAATTTATTCATATTTTAAAATGTGATTCCCATTGAACTTTATGGTAACATGGATAATTGAAATTTTGATTATATTAACATTAAATATGCTTTCACATTTTAAATTCATGTATAATCTAGAAAAAATGTGACCATGACAATTCAAATAATTTTCCTATTGTGTTGAACCCTTTAGGTGAGAAGTCCAGGAATGAATCTCAATATAAATATACAACACTTATTTGAACAACAAATTAAATTAGTCTTGAACGTTAAATATATTTGTCAAAATTTTATTGGGACAAGCAAGGAGATCATCCTTGATTCCACATGATGGTGGTAAATACAAAAAATTTAATCCTATATTTTGATCTAAATATGGATTAAAACATATCATAAAAATAATATTAATAAAATTTTCTCATTTAGATCTATTCATATTTCATTTCAGAATTAGAATATAGTCATGAAAATATGAGAAAAACATCAAAACATCAAATTTGATCATAAAATTGAAGCTTTTCTAGATTTAAAAAAAAATTGTTTCAAACTCCCACAAAACTCTATGTTTTACAATGAATAATCCTCTTTTCTTCCTTCCAAAATATAACCATCTAAAAAAACCTTAAAACAATAACTAGGTAAATAAAAATATACTAACTCATTATTACCATGAGTAATTACTCCCTTGACAGATGGATCGAAACAAGGCATCATAAATTTTAAATATGCGAGGAATGTGCTTCATAGATTACATGAATAACATATGGGGAAGAAGTACAAGACACGTGTCACATGGGAGAATATATTAATATGAATCACAAAACATGATTTTTCTGAAGTCAAGTTGAATAAACATTGATTTCAAAAGTAAGGTATAATAATTCCTATAGTTTTGGAATTGTTTTATTTTGTGTTTTGGAGTGATTGCCTAATGCAAATTTTGGTCAAACATTAATATGTTCTTTGGTTTTTGGGTAGACCAAAATGTTTGTTAATAATGAATATTCATTATTCATGAACACGAACGTATGTATGCCCACATATAACCATATTTCAAGGAACTTTGTAAAGTTTATATCCAATTCAATTTTATTTCATATTTTCATTGTTAACTATATTTATTGTCATAGTTTGAAACAAAATATGTTTCATATTTTTTTTAAATTACAAAGGGTATTTTGTATTTTCTTTGTGGAATTCATGCCTTGAACACTAAGAGCCAAAGTGATCATGCATGGATTTCCATGCAATTTTATACAAAATTTGTGTTGGAACAACATTCAATTAATGGTCATCACCATTGTTGGAACTCCTTCTATGACAATTGATATAAAAAATGTTTAAAATTTAAATAATAATAATTAGGATGCCTACCGTTTTCATCAACTAGGATGGTAGAAGGACAATTTGAAGCTACATAATGTGACACTTATATAGTTTAAGGTGCAAGGATTAAAATTGGGTCACTTTATGAAAAAAATAAAAGAATCCAAAATTGCATTCTCTAATAATTGTATTTTGCCAAACATGATTTCCATATTAGCATTTGTGTTTTGTTTCCTTCCAATATCCTCCTTCACATGCATGGAAATGCATTACAATGTTTGCAACAAATGCATAATTCACCTTCATTTACTTTGTTCCATCTATTGTATACAATGGATTTTCCAACTTCCTTTTGCTTGTGGGGGCTTTTTTCAGCTTTCCATGAACCCCCATTGCCTCACCCACAAAAAACACTATTCCATTACATCACCATTTTTACAAGTTCTCTTTAAATAAACAATTATGCCAATCCAAACATATTTATTCTTGACTATAAATGAATTCATGGACATGCATGAAGAATGAGAAATTTAAAAACATGTGATGTGAAGAAAAAAAAAAGGGGATAATTCAAGAGTAAGCCAAGGAATGTGCATGGTGCATATACTTGACACCTTATTGAACATTGCAACAAAATCAATGCCCAAGATGCCCCAACTAATTTTGCACTCGTTCTCACCATCATGTCCATTCTTGAAGCACCATATTTTTTTTAAATCATTTTAACAAACACAAATGAAAATATTATTGTCTTCCTTTTTGCACCATAAACATCAACAATATATTTGTCAAAAAAACATATGAATCAAAACAACGCCAATGATAATCAATAGTAATTCAACTTACTTTAAATTGTTGAATTTCGCTTCAAGAAAGATTTCAAAGGTATGATTATAAAATATGGAATGGGATGTATTAAAAATCTTCATTACTTTTTTGAAAAAATTCTTCACATCAAAAAATCATACATTGAAAAAAGAAGTATTATTTTATTACAAATTCAATTCACCCCAAAATTCTTATTTAAATTTGGGTCTTTGATTGTAAGGATGTGATTTATATTAACAAATATAATGTGTGCCAAAGTTGCCAAGGTATTACAATAAAACTTTCAACACCTTTAAGTATTTTTCCCCTTCTTTTTGGTCTTCAATTTATTTTGTAAGGGGAGGGGAGGGGGGTTATGTAGACTTGGATAAAAGTGACCCATATTTTATTCTTGGAAGGATCTATCAATTTATTGTTGAATTGAAAGTCAAAATATACTTGATTTTTGGAATTGACAACTTTTCTTTTCAATTTTAATGCATTGAAATTCAAATGTTTAATTTTTGGCATAATAAAATTGCATGCAATTTTTTTTCTTATTAATTCACTAAACAATTGAAATTGTTGGGAAGAGGGGGGGGGGGAATTGTCTTGCTTAGCTTGAAATAACTTCAAAAGGGCAATGGTAAGTTTTAAGAAAACTGGTTGCCTTACAACAATGATTTGGGACATAATTACATGCAAAATTTGCTACTCAATATTTCATGTGCATATTCTAACACCAAAAAAAGTTAATCCAAAAGAAAGGGGAACTTTATGTCATTGGTTTTTTTTAGCAACTTAAAATGATTTGTTTTTTTTTGTTTAAATATACTTCGAGAGGAAATCAAATCAAAAAATTTACCTAGTATTGCACATATGAGAATCCAAAATCTTTTTAAAAAACTAACATGAAGGTGAAAGCACATTGTGGGTGGCTGGCAAAAATGTTGTCACATTATACTATTTTCCAGGGGTGTCCATGTTTGAACTTCAACCATAGTAATATTAGAGCATATTTTTCTAAAATATTTGCATAATATGATATATTATAACACAAAAAATTCAATCACAAAGAAATTTCCTTTTTCTAACTTATATTTTGTGATTCCAAAATATATTTGTGGCAAAAAAATGTACGTCACTTTGTACTAAAAAAGGCAAATATACAAAAAAAAATTGATTGAAATGATTTTTAATTTTTATAAAATTTGTATTATTTATCAAACATTGTGGTTCCATATGATTGGAATAAAATTGTGAGTCATGTGAAGAGTTCGATAATTTATCATATCACAAATGAATGTTTGTAGGGGTAATGACCATAAGTATGTGGTAAATTAACATTTTGACAAATTATCATTTTCAAATGGAAGATGATGAGATATGTGATGTGGGTCATTTTTTGAATTTTCATTTCAAACATTTTTTGGTTGACTAATTCAAACCCAAACCTAGTGTAATCCAAAAATAGAAACAAGTTTTATTATACTATATAAACCATAAATATACTCATTATTCCTTGAATTTAAGTTTAAGATTTTATTTCTTTTTTTCAAGTAATATTATACATCATCAACTTTGTGAAATCAAAATATCAAGCCCAAACATTAAAAATGAAAACCAAAATTAAATGCAACATGTTTAGTAGAAATATTTTTTATATACATGTCGTGAAAGTGCCCAAAATGCCCCTCCCCCTAAGTATGTTTTCACCCATGAACATATTTTTTGTGCATGGAACAACCTTGAAAAAATTAGTCTTTTGAAGGCCATCATGATCTCAAATGAAGACTATAACTAATTATTATGGAATCTCACCACTATCAACCATTAACTTTCTTTTTACTTTGTCCACCTTGTGTGCCTTCAACTTCAACTTTGTATATAATGTCGAAGCCACTTATGAACTTGCCAAATACAAGATGTCTACCATCCAACCTTCCAAAGTAACCCAAAGATTTGTCATGGTATGGCAAAAAATTCATTCAATCGTTTACACAAAAGGACAAACCATGCATAAGAATTGAATTTAACATTCCTTGTCAAAAATTCATGGGCCTAACTAACTAAAAATCCTTTGTAAGGGTTATTCCCAATTATTTGTTACTTGTCTATGTTTAAGAATGTTGAAAGA
>Ga0116228_10004346_pt1 | contig 12552 bp, 17 predicted proteins | sample S1TSphfallax_2_FD_89694 | JGI IMG/M metagenome (GOLD analysis project Ga0116228, IMG submission 89694) | Host-associated microbial communities from peat moss isolated from Minnesota, USA - S1T2_Fc - Sphagnum fallax MG | ecosystem: Host-associated > Plants > Peat moss > Unclassified | place...
AAAATAAATTAAAATATATAAAATGATAAAAAACCCAATATTTGGTTCAATTTGAAATGGAACTTAATTTTCACCCAGATTATTTTTAAAATTAATTTTAAAAAAACTCATTTTTTAACCTGATACGGTAGCAGTCACGTGCGGCTGGAGCCCGAGTTAAGTTTGATTAGATTAGTGTACGTAGTAGGCCAGGTCCAGTCACGTTGTTTGCTGTAAAAGGTAACCACGTGTGCAAGAACGAAAGCGTAAAAAAAAATCCTATTACATCTGGCAAAACAAAAAGCGTGTGCTGTACTTACTACCCACTCCACATCTCGCCACTTTTCGCCACCTTTTGTCTCTTTCAAAGGGCACATTCCACCACCATCATCATCATCGCTTCCTTGGCCATCCCATCTCGCCTGCGATCGAATCCGCTCGCTCGCTCGCTCGCTCTGCGATTGCTTTTGAAGGCTGAACGTAGTTCGGTTTTTGTTGCCAGCATTTGTGAAGCAAAATCGGTGGAATTGTGTGTACGTGAGAGTGTGGTTTTTTTTTGGGGGGGGGGGAATAAGATGGTGGAAGTGACGAGGGACTCCAGAGAACCAACAAGTTTGTGACGGAGCTCCCATGTCCATAGTCATGATGGTGGGCGACTCAGCAGCAGTAGTAGCAGCAGGAGGTGTGTTTTTGGACTCGGCCCCTGTGCAAGCGCCTGTTAGTAGCAGTGGATCCAGTGATTATGGCACGCCAGGTCCCGAAGTGGCTATCTTGTTCGTGTTCATCTCGTTGTGTCTCGGAGTGTTGTCACGGCAGCTCTTACGGGGTACTCGAGTCCCTTACACCGTTGCTTTGCTGCTACTCGGTATCGGCCTCGGTTCTTTAGGTTTGTGCACGCGCCCGCGCATGTTTTCCCTTCTTCACAAACTTTTCCTGCTTTCCCCCAGACAGACACACACGTAGAGAGAGAGAGAGAGAGAGAGAGAGAGAGAATTTCCATCTCCAGATGAAGGGCAGTAGGCCACAGGGTTAATTGAAATAGGGCAAGGAGAAAAGCCTACAAAAGCATACAAAAGCATGTGAGCAGATGCAACTTTTCATGCTCATTTGCTGGGTGGAGGGGGATGCAGAGTATGGAACACAGCGCGGATTAGGTACATTGGGTGATAGCATTCGCATGTGTAAGCTTCCTTGATGCATTCATTCCCCTCACATTTTTTCATGTGCATGCAATTTTTCTTGTCCTGTTTTGTGTGTGGATTACCTTTCAATCCGATCCCATCATGTCTGCCAACTTCTCAGGAGTGGCAGTAAAGAATGAATTTAAAGCCCTGATGATGTTCGCATACTTAAATTATATGATAAGCATCTCTGCTCTGGATGCACAAGAAGAAAGAACATAGAGAAGCAACTGGATTCAATGATTTTGATCAATTCAAAAGGACAGAATCTTGAGAAAGTCTCTCAGGGCATTTTGTTGGTGTTGAAATTGGAAGTGCAGGCAGGCCTAACTTATGGGCAGTTGGGTGTGTGAATGGTTTCCAGGGGCGAAAATAAACCCAAGTTTGATACTTTTCATATTTTTGCCAGCTCTACTTTTTGAAAGCTCCTTCTACATGGATGTTCACCAAATAAGGGTATGCTTTGTGCATTCCAGATAATTAATCTCTTTGGTCAAAGGTGCATACATTTTGACAGAGGTATAGCTGCAGGCTGGAGTTCCCACATCCAATCGCAGGTTTAGGAGTGACAAAAGTGGAATGCTGATATGAGTCTCTAATTATGTTTTCTTGGATGAGTCTCTTATTATAATTGCTTCTTTTGTTCAGTGAGGATATTCATTCATGTAAAAACATGGACATGTTGTTGTTGCTTTGCCTTCAACTGGTTGATGATTATTGTTTACATCTTTCTCTTTGCCCAAATTTGGACAGAGATGCTTAATGCAGATGTTGCTGCTTGCTGCTCCTGGAGTTCTGATATCAACATTTTTCCTAGGTGTTGTGACTAAGGTGGGTTTCACTGGTTTTTTGTCTCAGTCATCATTTCAAACGCCTTGGTCACTGCCTCTCATTTCCTTCATTTATTCCCTTTGTAAACAGTCTCTTCTGGTTGTTTGTGGACCATCTATGCTCAGTAAATTGCAACCTTATTAACATTCGCTGGTGGACAGAGAATTTTTCCGTACAATTGGAACTGGAGCACTGCCTTGCTACTTGGTGGCCTTCTCAGTGCCACAGATCCAGTAGCAGTGGTTGCATTATTGAGGGAGTTAGGAGCCAGCAAAAAACTGAGCACTCTCATTGAGGGCGAGTCATTGATGAATGATGGGTATGTTGCAAAATCTTCTCAGTTCAAAAATCTTAAAGTTTGTACTTTGAGAAGATTTGCAACTAGGTCTGAAGATTTTTGTGCCATTTATCACTGAGCATCAGGTGAATGGTATGCCAGCAGTTCAAATCTTCCCCCACAAAAAGTAGTCCTCTGTGTTGTATGCAAAGAGTATCCAGGAGGAATTCAGATGATTGGAGTTATGTGCACACTATATTGAGAATTCCTTCTGGTGTGGATTGTGCAGAACTGCAATTGTGGTGTTCCAGCTGTTTCTGCAGATGGTCCTGGGTCAGAAATTTGATGCTGGTGATGTCATAGAATTTCTCTGTCGTGTTGCTCTTGGGGCGTACGTATAACCCTGTGCCCTCTCCCACACAAGCAACTAGAATCTGATGAGTTTTTCTTGTGAATTGTTGCAGATAGCAGCATGACATGCTAATGTTTGTGCATTTGACTTGAGAGATTTGTCTTCTTCTTGACATTGATGTTTCTATCTTCTGATCCTTCTTGCTGTGGTCAATAACTGTATGCAGATTGGCTTTGGGGTTGGCTTTTGGAATAGTTTCTGTATTTTGGGTGGGATTAGTATTCAATGACACTGTCATTGAGATCACACTCACTTTGACAGCAAGCTACCTGGCCTTCTTCGTAGTATGTACACATCTATGAACCCTTTTGTATGTTGATATGAGGCACTTTGTTTTTCTGGTGGTACCTACCTCTCTCAACTCCCAAATGAAATATGTGCCTTGATTGCTGATAACTGTGTACACAATCTCTGACATTTGGCCATGGTAATGTCTCTGGGGGTTGTTGGAAGGCTGAAGATGAAGCTGGGGTTTCTGGGGTGTTGACAGTTATGACTGTGGGCATGTAAGCTTCTCTATACAGATATTCTTCTTGAAAGTTTGCACATTGAGATGTACAGCCATTTCACTTGGGCTGTGGAGTTCAGTCGCTCTCTCAATCACTGACTCAGATGTTTGATTTTAGAGCAGTAATCTCACAAGCATTTACGGAGCTAGTTTTTCTCAGCATCAGATCATGTTGAAAGAGCACTGAAATTGCTTCAGAACTCCTTGCCCATAATGATTGCTTGAAATCTGCATGTGTAGATTCTTTGCAGCATTTGCAAGAACAGCATTTACTGGTGAGAGTGAGCAAAGCATGCATTACTTCTGGTAAGGCTTTATCTGTGTTGACTTGGCTTGGATAAGGACATGGCTTCCATATTTCAGAGGTGATGAGTAGTTGACAAAATCATCTGGGGAATTGGCATTGAATGTTCTTTTAAGTGTCTTCTTCAACCTTGTGGGGTCTCTGGTTCTTTTGGGACAGGGAGATGATTTCTTACATTGCAAATACCCTGATCTTTCTACTCAGGTTAGAGCTCCCACCTTGTCCACATGGGAGTGTACACTGCTGCCTCTTGTACTTGTGTCACTTGAGCTATGCCATAAAGTATCTGCAATGGGTGGCACCTCCAATTGGGCTGTGGTGTTGTGCAGTGGAGTAGTCATTGCAGAGAGCATTCTTAGGAGTCAGGATCAAATTCAAGGTAACTGGTCTACCTTGCCAAGATTCATTTCCAACTTGGCAAGTATTGCTTGTAAACACATCTATGGCATCACACATAAACTACTGCCAGGGCTTGAAGATGTCAGAATCCTCCTTAACCTTCACAAAACTCAATGGGTGCAGGGCGGGATTGGGGTTACTTGGCAATTCTATATGTGTTTGTACAACTCTCACGAGTTGTGGTGGTTGGACTGCTCTATCCTGGTTTGAAGTACTTTGGCTATGGCCTCAATTGGAAGGAGGCAGTGGTGCTGGTGTGGGCTGGTTTACGAGGAGCTGTGGCTTTATCTTTGTCTCTGTCTGTAGCTGTAAGTACCCATGCTAATTCCAAGAGATCTTGCTGAGCATTCTGCAATTGCCTTTCAGATGCTATGCACAACAAGGGTTACACAAAATTGACAGGTGTGTTGCATTGGCAGCAAGTAGGCATGGATAATTCTCTTGATTATCATTACATTTCCAAGGTCACAGAAGCCCGGGTACATATCTGTTCACGAGTGTTGTCTTCTGGTTGCTTGAATCTTCTATGCTCTGTGCTGGCTGTGAATCTGAATCATCAACAGATGTTGGAACTGTTGGAACTTTCATGCAAACCATTTTTTTTGTTTGTGGATGTAGAGTGTCTTTTTGATGGACTTGGAATCACATACTTATATGATACCCATATAGTGGAGTACATTATGTCTGAGCAGACAAGAGAGATTGGAAGGGAGGGTAAATGCTGTAATAAGGTGTTCCTCTAAAGTGGTTGCATCAACCAAATGTACCAGTTTGTGTTTTTCACAGGGGGCGTGGTGTTTCTGACACTCATCATTAATGGCTCCACCACCCAGTTTCTTTTGCACTATTTAAACATGGATCAGATTTCTGAAACTAAGGTATATTATTATCAGCTGATATTTGTTGCTTCTATGGGATGTCCACTTATTTTTGTGTTTAGAATGGACAAAATGGTGATTGAGAAGATGCTTACCTTTCATTGCCATTTCACATGTTTGGGCTGCAGTCTCGTGTTTTGGAATATGCAAAATATGATATGTATAGTAAAGCATTGGAATCTTTTGAGGAGCTTGGAGAAGATGAGGAATTGGGACCTGCTGATTGGACCACAGTGTGTAAGTATGTGAGCTGCTTGAAGCGAGTACCAGAGGAAGGCCGACCCGCCCACCCCCACCATCCTCCAACCTCCACTGCCCTCCCTGAGATTGAAGAACGAATGCAACAAATGCTTGATACTCGGATTCGTTTCCTGAATGGTAAGTCTCACAGAACACAAAACAAATGATGAGAGAAAATGGTTTTGAATGTCTTTTCCCACATATTTCATAGGTTACTGTTCTGATTGACATCCTTCTTTTTTAAGTAATTGAGTTTTTACGTTATTATGTGATGTGCAGGAGTGCAATCAGCATATTGGACTATGCTAGAAGAAGGCCGCATAACGCAGACTGCTGCTATTCTTCTGATGCAATCAGTTGATGAGGCTCAGGACAAGGTACACAATGAGCATACTATCCTGTCAGCAGTCTATCATTAGAGGACCAATGCAGATTTGCATTCACCAAATCCTCTAGGTCAATTGTATTTAAGCAGGATGTGGAATCTCTGTAAAGTTCTGAGTCAACACGTCAACATTATGCCATTGGATAATGGTTTGTTTTGAATAGGTTGCAAAGAATGAAGCATTGTCAGACTGGAGAGGGCTCGGTGTGCATGTTCATTTCCCCCACTATCTCAAGTACCTCCATTGGCGCAGTGCCTCATCCTTGTCACAAAAAGTTTCAACTTTTCTTTTAGTTACCCGGTTAGAGCTGGCTTGCTACATAAGTGCAGCGTTTCTCCGGGCTCATCGTGTCACACGTGATCAACTCCGAGCATTCATTGGTAGGTCTCTCACATCCAGCATTCTGATGAGATGTACCGAGCAGTATAAATACACTGGTAAGGAGAATACAGTTGTACATTGAAAAGTGTCCACTTTTGTTTCATGTGTGTGCATGTCTGAAGACTGATGAAAGTCTTGGATTGCTGCATATGCGTTAATCAAGTAAGCCCTGTAATGCATGGGTGGGGTGAGCAGGAGAGAGTGAAGTTGCAGATGCTGTTATAAAAGAGAGTGAGGAGCAAGAAGAGCACGCTCGTCATTTTCTTGAAGATGTTCGTCTTGCCTTTCCTCAGGTTAAATAACAAAGCATTTCTCTTGAATATATTGAGAGCATGCTTTCTTACCCAATGGAGCTTTTGACGACCATAAATTTGTATGTGCAGGTGTTGAGAGTGGTGAAGACCAAGCAAGTCACATATGCAATCCTGCTCCAGCTGAGTGAGTATGTGAAAAGCTTGGAGGCAGGAGGGCTTTTAGAGTCCAAAGAAACCACTCATCTTCATGATTCTGTCCAGGTTTTGGTCTCAAAAACATTTGACCCAGCTTTCTTTTGTCTGGCTGCAGTAATTTCCATGGACACGTTAGTTTCAATCTCTAACTGTGGATTTTTAGGTTCAACTCAAAATGACTTAAGATGTGATTTTCATTTCTAGGTGGACTTGAAGAAATTGTTGCGGAATCCACCACTTGTGGAAATGCCTACTGCAGAAGAGACTTTGATGCGTCAGCCTTTCATAGGTGCACTGCCTGCATCCATTGGAGAAAATCTTGCCACAGCAGCCAAGGAGTTCATGAAGTTACGAGACAGCATACTTTACAAGGAGGATGCTAAACCAGATGGGATCTGGCTCATTGCTAATGGGGTTGTTAAGGTATGCTTACTGATTTAGTTGTCCAATTGGATTGGTCAATTTCAACAGAAGTTATGTGTTTGGTTTTCCTTGTATAGATGCAAACAGCCTTAACTACTTATAGAGGGATGGCAAGTACAGTCATAGACAAGGGTGTGCACTAATTCCACACTTTGAAGTGAAAAGGTATTGACAATGATTTTCCTGTCCTTTCTGGTGCAGTGGAGTAATGAGGCATCAAATGGCCACCGGTTACTGCACCCAACATTTTCACATGGTAGTACTCTCGGGTTGTATGAAACTTTGACTGGAAAACCTTTCTTGTGCAACATTGTTGCTGACTCGGTGGTGCACTGCTTCTTCATTGACCGTGCCAAGATCCTATCAATTACATTAATTCACCCTGAGCTTGAAAATTTCCTTTGGCAGGTATGAACACATTTTGTTTGAAGCTTAGGACTTTGACCCAGCTCTGACATTGTTGAAAATGTATTTCCTCTTCTGTTGCTGGTTGTTTCTTGCACTCTTATCTGTGGGGGTTATATTTTGTGTGTAGGAAAGTGCATTGGCTGTGGCTAAAATTATGTTGCCCCAACATTTTGGAGTTGCCACCTTGCAAGAGCTGAGGATCCTTCTTGTTGAAGGTTCCAAGATGTGCACATTCCTCCAGGGAGAAGTTTTTGAGCTGCAACACAGTGAGGTTGGTGTTCTCCTAGAAGGCTTTGTCAAGCAAGAGGGCAGCAGTGAGATTCTTGCTGCCCCAGCAGGCCTTGTGTTCCACAATGGAGAGGCAGACCCTGCTGCTAAGGGTATTCGATGTCTTTCTCCGTTTGGGCCATTTTGATTTTATAATTGAGGACTGCATCCTAAAAATGAAGCTGTAATGGTTTCCTTGATAATTTGCTTCATGGATACAAAGAGAGATGCCTTTTGAATGTCAGTTATCTGACTTCCCTCTGCTTTTTTAAACTAATGTGACTCAATGCCATCCACAACACTGATGATGACTGGCTGCAAGAGATGATCAATGATTTCTCCTGTCTTGATATGTGTCTGGCTGCAGATGGTAGGAGCAAAAGCTTATTGCATACAGGCACAATCTTTCATGTGGAAGCAAGGTCACGGATTCTTTTCTTTGATGTGCGAATCTCAGCAGAAGTGCTGTCAAGGCACTCAGCATCACGGGTGTCACTTTCCCATCTTAGCATGCTTCCTCCACGCCACTCTAGCCATGACCATGATACTTCCCTACAAAGACCTTCTCAAGCTCGACACTCTTCAGCTCCCCGCCTTAGAGGCCTGAGACAGGGAAGCAGAGGAGAGATGAGAGGGGAGGGAGCCTCTGTGTTGCAAGCTTGGGCAAGCAGCAGTGGTTTGCCCACCACCGCAGCTGAATATGCTGCCAGGGCCATGAGGCTCAGCCTTTTTGGCTCCAAGGTAACATTCCCTTGTCAAGTTCTCTACCTTAATTTTGTGCTTGTCAGTCTGAACTTACATATTTACTGCAGTTTGATTGACATCATGTAAAATGTGGCCTGTCAAGCATTTTTTATGAACTTAATGAATGTGGAATTGTGGTGCCATGACAGGTTAGAGGATTGAACCACAGTTCCAGATTGGAGAGCCAGGCCAGGGTATCTGACTGGCCAATCCATGCCCTAAGTCAATCTCACTCAAAACTAGTGAAAAAAATGTCTTATGCTGTGCAAGAGAATGTTGATGGTGATGCACCAACACTGCCAAGACAGAGAGTTTTCAGCCAAACAAATTTGGCTCTTGCATTGCCTTTTGTGCCACTTCCCATTCTTAAGGTAGGGCGGCCTTATGGCGACATGTCTAGTGATGAGTCTGATGGAGAGGAGCACATTGTAGAAATTGGGTCACCTAGCACACTTTTCCATTCTCATCACCTCACCCCTTCAACAAGACCAGAAAAGTTCTTGAGTTGATCTATGGAGATGTATTTTGCAGTTCTTCATGGATTCTGCTCAGACTTATCCACATCTGTTGCAAACCAAGGAACCTACTTCTCTCTAGGTCTGAATAGTCATCATCCTTGTTTCTACCATGCCCAACAGTAGCAGGGGCAATCCCATTATATAAAAGCTGCTGCAATATATCTACATTAGTTTCAAAATGCATTATCTTCATCTGCTTATTGAGAGGTTCATCCTTACAAGCTAGGCCTGGTAAATTCCATTTCCCAGTGAACTGCTGAGAGCTGAATTGAGAAGCTTGACAAATGTCCTGTCATTTTGGTGCAAAGAAAATCACTTGGTCATCCTGACACTGCATCTAGAGCCCATGTACCATATAACAACTATCTAATAAATCCATCTATTCCCAGTATTTTGAATTTCATCATAATTGTCCTTAATGAAAGGTCTTTCAAAGTCCTTCAATTTGAGAGGACAAAAAATCATGTATTATGGTATGCACACACTGAGATTTGTCACCTTTGGTTTGGGATAATACTAAAAAAGAACAGCAACAAAAACATTGCAGATGGATGGTAGTTGATTGTACATGGTCCCACGCATGCTATGAACTGGTCTTGTAAAGGTCATAGGATCCATTCCTCTGCAACATTTCTTCTGGTACCTGGACAAGTCCAAAGCAAATCTGTCAACCCAAAGAATGATATATTGTCTTCTGTCTGCAGCATCCACACTCTAGGAGCTCTATATGGCTCTAACTTTAGGTGTGCCTGAGAATCAGCTCCAAAAGTTAATTGATGCTTCTTAACTTTGACTGCAGGATTTCTTGGATTTTAAGGAGGTGAGAGACACAGATCAATTACCTTTTATTTTTAATAAAAAAGTCTTGGATGTTGGTGAAGGGGGTGGTTGCAACATTGGAACCAGCCCTCATTGCTTTTCGAAAAAATATGTCACCAAGTTCCAAAAATTTGGAAGACAATTTTCGACAACAAACATATAGATTCAGATTGAAAATCAACTTTTTTCTCTTTATTCTTGTAGTAAAATAATCAACAACATCGATCAATTCATTTAGTAACTGAAAGAATTGATAAAATAATATATGACCAACTGTTATCAGTGAAAAGAAAACCAATTTTATAAGAACCAGCCTCATTTTTAAAAAATTGAAATCCTAGACCAGTTGCAATCATTTCATACGCAAGTAATAAAAGAACAAGATGTGACTGTCCTTTCAAAATTTAAAGAACTGTGCTGCACGGGGTCATGACATTAGTGGGCTTGCAGCAGGACGCTAGAGTCCCTTGAGCATTCTGTTCCAGAGACTTTTTCAATGTGAATTAATTTCTAGGGCTCCATCACCTGCTTCCAAAAGAAATCATTCCAGTAGAACTATTCAAGAAAGATGAAATCTGCACGAAGGGTTAAAAGATTCCACAAGCAAATGACAACCCTTGGTTTGAGTTGAAACTTATGAAGGGCAAATGAGCACTGGTGTTATCCACTGCAGCTAGTTCACCATGTCATTGTGTGCAGAGAGGGATGCAATCTTCAGGTCAAAAGCCATTTGGTCAATCAAACCATGCTCTCTAGCTTCACAAATAGGACAAACCTATGATAATGAAATTAGCTTCATAAGCATCAACAACTTCTCTGTGATTAGAATGTATCTTGATCTAAACAAGTTTAACCTGATGATGAGGTTATAGAGATATCAGATCAGACAGGATATCAATGGAGAAGAAAGAAAAGAAAAAAAAGAGGAAGAGACTCAACCCTTAAATTCAAAGATAATAATGAGTTTAACAACAGCAACTGCCACACAAATGTTCCAAGACCTTCAAGAGCAACATGTATGGTAGCGAACCAATACCTTCTTCTTGAATAGGTCTTAGAATCATTAGAAACTTCAAATTGAAGTGATCTGAAAAGACCCCAAAATACTTCTGTACTAGAAAGTGGCATGTGTGGTGACACCAAAGTGGTGGTCTTGTGATGGCCAAGCCTTGCCACAAATCCTGCCTCAATTGGTGGCAGTGATCACAAACATCCACACTCCAGCCCAATAATGAAGTCAAAAATTTAAAACAGTGAACAGAATCCCAGGCCAGCAGAAGGTGTCTATACCAAGTAAATAATCTCATCTGAATACCTTGACAAGAGTGTAAGAGAATTGAAGTTTCCAGAACCTGATCTGAATCCTCCCATGGGAACCTTGCTTGCAACACAATTTCTTTTGCTTCCTCCTCCTCTGTATCTACTACCACAACTACAACAAGAAGCTACCATCACAAATCCTAACACAGTGTTGCAGTATTTAGCTGATCCTGTTACATGATTCTTGTTAATGGCATCTCCTTCTCATTCACATTTGAAAGCATCAAACCTTATTTTAAGCTACTAAAACTGACTTCTTCTAATTCTGCAACCTCACCTTCACCCTACAGACAGCCAGTAATCTGCCTATGCAGCAGCAAAATGTGCACAACAGAGCACATTCACACTGTGGTTGAGTTTAGTACAAAGAAGTTCAGAAAGACAGCTCCTTTGAATGCAGAACAAGCTCTTTAACCAGACAATCACTAACCTTCTACCAGATTATGGATGTTGGATGCTACAATCAGCAGCAATCAGCCTTCTGTAAGTGGAAGAACAAAGCTTTAGTGTATTTGGAGGCTTGATTATCACATAAAGGAAGTAAAAAAAATTGTTTACTAGCCTCTTATTCCTCTTCTAACCCAGCAAAGGTCGAATCTGCACCATCACCAACTGCAAGGAAAAAAAATGTCAAGAGCAAAAATCTGGCAAATGAGTGTCCTCGAGCCACTCTCTACAAGCTACTATATAGGAGCCCAACCTGTCAATGTCTCCACCTTCTGGGCCACTTTCTCAACTGGTTTGGCTCCACCTTGTCATACTCTTGCACACACACTTTCTTGTTTTCCTTCTTCTTTATTCAATAAAAGGCACCAATCTGCACAAACTAATGACTAGATCAGAAACTTCAAAAAATATCACACACCTTCAGTTTTCATGGAGTGCAGCACCTTAGAGGAACTGCACATCAACCTCGCATATGATGGGTTTAGGTTTAGGGTTTAGGGTTTTCTCTGATCCCCCCAGACGTGAATGAAGGAGCATAGACCTTGAAAAGCCTTTGGGTAACGAACACATGTCTACAATCCTACTTAGATCCAAGACCAAAATCAAATTCTCACCCTGGTTGTCTCCTATTGAAAGCAAAAGATTCTTCACGTTCTTCCCCCACACAACCCCGCCCCCCCCTCCCAAAAAAGAAGAAGAAAGGAAAACAAAACAGAATGATAAAGATGACAGGAATAAAGGACACACACCTGCCTCCTTACTACTGATGCTGTCCTTTGAGTTCAGGCACAACGTCATCATCCTGCTCTCCTCCACCATCGCTGGCAGAGATCCGAGATCGTACGTTTGCAGAGACAATGACGGTCGCCACGGAAGCAACGAAGAAAGAGCCAACGAAACGCACGGTTAACTCTTCTTCATCAAACCCTAAAATAGAAGCCCTAAATTAACCGTAGTTTAAAAGAGATTTTAACCATTGTCAACAAATGAGCAAGCTCAAGTTTTAAAAATATGTAACCCTAGTAACAACCCTAATCCCGATGGACGCTACAGAAATTCTGGACGGTGGATGTGCCTGCCACATGGCAGCTCTTGATTGCTTTTTTTTCTGTCGTCTCATACTCTGATTGGTCCACTGTCGTCATAAGGCCTCGCTCTTTATTGTTTTCTGTTGGTCTTTTGTTTTTCCTTTCGTTTCCTTTCGTTTCCTTTCTTTTGGGGGATGGGAGGGAGGTGGCGTTGGTGCTTTTCTTTTACACAGAATTTGATCATCATGTTTTCCAGTTTCTGTCTGCATTATTGTTTGATTTATACAAACACCTGATTTTCCATTCAGGATTACATGATTATTACCAGGGTTGGTTTTTTTTTTTTTTTTTTA
>Ga0116228_10004348_pt1 | contig 12547 bp, 9 predicted proteins | sample S1TSphfallax_2_FD_89694 | JGI IMG/M metagenome (GOLD analysis project Ga0116228, IMG submission 89694) | Host-associated microbial communities from peat moss isolated from Minnesota, USA - S1T2_Fc - Sphagnum fallax MG | ecosystem: Host-associated > Plants > Peat moss > Unclassified | place: USA...
ATTTTTTAAGTGACACGATATGGTGTGATGTTCTTTGTTTAAGAGAACAATCCACTTTTCTTGTAAAGGATGCCTTAGATTGTGATTTATAATTGCATTTCATTATGTTTACATTTGTCTCTTTCCCGTCTCTAATCATTTCTCCTCCCCCTTCTCTCACGCCCTTCCTTCCTTATCACCTTGTACTATCCTTTTAAAAATTTCACTATGAAGTCAAAATGGCCTGGGTGAATAAGACCTTCATTAAAAGTTTTTTTTAAAAAAACTTTCGAATTTTTTATATTGAACCTAAAGTGGGTATCTTCCTTAGAATGTAAAAAAAGTGGCAATCATCATCCCTAGGAAGATTTGTAGGAAAAGTGGCCATCATCCCTAGGAAGATTTAGCCAAACCCAGCTATAAACCAGATATGAAGCTATCCAAATGTGTAATTGTTCCTTCTACACACTCTCAAAAGCAAATACAAAAATATATGATGATTTTTATTCTTTTCTTGGGTCCCTTCTAGCAATCGAAAGTTGAAACCCTTCAAAATCATTTCATTTTTTAATCCTATAATTTGAATTTCACATTCCAGCAAAACTGTGCCAATTAAAAAAAAGACTATAAACTAGTGCTATCACCTTCTTTAAGTGGTTACTGGGCAAATGGGGACTCAAGACTCTGACTTAGTCTCAGGATGGTATATTTTGTAAATGTTTAGAAACAACGATTTAACTAGTGAAATTTCATCCAAAAATGAAATTAAAGGATAAATTTTTTGAAAATGAAATGATTTTTGAATGAAGTAAAAATGTAACCAGATTTTTTTCTTTCTCAATAAGTAGTCAAAGATATGAGAAAAGGGATGAATAAACTATTTGTATTTCATATCTTGTTGATAGCCAAATTTGAGTGAATCTTCTTAGAGATGATGGCCATTTTTACTGCATCCTCGTATGGATGATTTCCACTTTGGTCTCATCCAAGGTGAGTGTCTAGTGACCACCTGCAGTTTAAATGCCTTTTGCTTTCCCCCTTTTTCCCCCATTTTCTTTCCCTTTGAAGTATATAGAGCCCACCTGCTTTGGGCCAGAATGAACCAACAGCCACCAGCACACAATGAGGGAGGGATTGGATGGCAGGTGGACAGGAAACACTTTTCCATCGAGTTCCAGTTCCCTAGGTAACCAGGGCAGTTAGCTCAGTTTCTTTTTTTAAATCCCTACCTACTTGACAACCCACTAATCTTTAACCCAGGTACTGAACCATCTCCATGCATCTATTTTCCTACCTACCTATTATGACCTATCTTTTGTAGGAAAGTTTACCAAGGTCAACTCTAATGTCAACTCAGTTGGGTTTCATCCATAATCAAGAAATAATAGACATCCGATGGATGGTGTGTTAGTCCATTCACTCTTTTGGTTTCTTTTTAAAGAAGTTTAGGGTTTAAGATTTAACTGACTTGGTTTTGCCCACCATTGGTCAATCACCCCGTTTTTTCAAGGGTTTAAGGTTTAACTAACTTGATCTCATCTCACCCACCAGCACCCACTCAATCTTTTTTTCAAAAGGGTTTTAGGCTTATATACTCTGACCCCACTCTTGAAGAGTACTTACATATTTACGACTTGTCACTGAAATGAGGTCAAGTAGTAAGACGATGAAGAGCTTTTAATTGCTGGCTCAGCAAGGGGTCAGTAGTTAGATGGTGAAGAGGGTCTTACTTGTGATTATTGGTCATAGATATTGTATTTTATTTATGTTCATTTATTAAAGAAGTTCCCATTTTTTTCTTGCAATTTAATTTGTGTTCAGAAGCACGCAGTGCCAACTTATCTTTGGTTTGTAAGGTCTAAGACATACCACCTGGAGGAGGAGAGTGGAGAGGCGGTTTGGGTTTCAAAGCCCTAAAGAGTCTAGAGACCCCACTAGAAATGTTAAAAGTTTAAAATTTGTAATGTGGTGGGCCTCAGGTAACACCAGTACTTACACCTGTGCCATGATAGTTTCCTCAAAGAAAAATAAAAAGTAGAATAAAAGATCCATGGCTGGAACCATCATAGGGGAGACAAAAAGGGAAGGCCAAAAAGGGAAGGCCAAAGAAAGGCAAAAACACAAATAGCCTTCAGAAACCCAAAAAAAATGGGAGAGAGCTAGTCCCTCTCATGGTAAATTGTTTCCTCAAAGTAGTGTTTCAAATTCTTGGTGAATTTTCACAGTTTTTCAACCTTAAAGTAATGATGCTAACAAGTAAAACGGAATTTTGTGAAATAAATGGTCCAAATGTTTCAGATTTTGAGTTTTAACAAAAAAAAAGGTCGCCGGATTTTTACAACAAGTTCCAGCATGTAGCCAAAATATATGAAGAATTATAATTTTTTAAAACTTTCATATGTGGTCTAGAGTCAAATTCAGCTAAATCTGCTTGTGGATGATTGCCAGTTTGGCTACATCACGAATTGAAAAAATAAAAATAAAATCCCTGCCTGAAAGGCTTCCTTCTGGGTTGTGTCTAAAGATTATGAATACATTAAAGTTATGCGTGAAGTCAGGCGATTAGGGGGCGAGAATGGCCAGTTTCGACATAATAACGAATCAAATGCATAACTGGGAATGAAATTTTACAAAATAAAATAACTGGGACCCAAACTATTTTTTCCACCAATTTTGGTGCTAAACTGAGTTTCATCCCCACTTTCCTTTTTCCTGAGCGCCTCCGCTATTGCTACATATATTTTCACTGCTCCAACTTGTACAACTACTATAATTACTCTCGAACCTTGTGCATTAAATGCTGAGTATTAGAATTTTATATGCTAAGATTTAATAAAATTTCCTTACTTTGCAGATACCACTGAAAGAGGGGATAAGGGGTGAAGCAAAGGGTGACTTCACAAATAACTTTATTGTCATAAAGACTAAATCAAGTTTACCAAGTCCAAATTTTACATGTCACTAGTTAGACCATCCCCACCAATACATTAGAGTTGTCGGTAAAGTAAGAAAAACACACCACCAGAACCCTGAGTTTGTTCATACACAGGGTGAGATTTTACAAACCTGCAAAAATTTACATTAGCATTCAAGGGGGGATGAAACTCAGAAAATCATCAATTTTTGGTGATAAACTGAGTTTCATCCTGTCTTTCCTTTTTCCCTGAGCGCCTCCACTGGTGCTACATATATTTTCACTGCTTCGAACTGTACAACTACTATAATTACTCTCGAACATCGTGCATTAAATGCTGAGTTTCAGCATTTCACACTGAGTTGGAGTGTTTCATATTGAGATTTAATAAAACGTCTGTACTTGCGGATACCACTCTAAGAAGGGTTAGAGGGTGAAAGGAGGCCCAAAGACAGGGTGAAGACAGGATTACTTTACGGATAACTCTATTGCATAACATATTTTGAATGAAAATGAGTAAATATTTGCCTAACAAGTTAAGTAAAATAATTATGCCCGAAGCATTTTTCCTCAATAGGTATGCTGAGGTTGGTAAAAATCATATCACAATCTAGCATCAGCTCTTGATTGGCCAGATGTATTGACTGGTTCAAATGTTTTGATATCAGTAAATTTTGATCTTTTACTCTCTCAGATTCATGTGTATGGATTTAGGGTTTAGGGCTTGGAACTAATAAATAAATAATTTAGAATGAAAGAAATATTGTTATAGGGTCAAATATCAAGTATGGATAGAGCTGCTCTTGGATAATAGCCTCAAACATGCCTCACTCTAAGAGGCTAGAATGTGAAGATGCTAGTGTTGGGTTCACTAGAGTTACCTACAGGCCTCAGTCAAGAAAGTGAAGGTACCTATGTAGGTGCTCCTTGTACCCTGGAAGGGCAATGTGCCTGGTGACATTTAGGTTGATTACCTCCCGCATGGAGTAGCAAAAAGCTAGATTTACCACTGGCCATTAACCATGGTTTGGAAGATTCCCATATCAAGGGGTCCTGAGACCCCCTCTGTATGAGAATATTCTTACAACAAGGGTTAAGAAGCTTGAGCTTGTTTGTGAATATATGAGATGAATATTAAAAAAAAAAGACTAGGCTTCTTATCCCCTCTTCATACGAATACTCAAAAGACCTCTAGGCTCTTATTGACAATGGTCAAGAAACAGTTTTCTGTTGGGTTCCAGTTGCCTATTTAACCATGGTGGTTAGCTTAGTGCTTGTTTTTTAGTAGGTAGGTACTAAAAACAGTCCTTACTTAAGTATAAATCATCAGCTTATAAACGAATATATGAGACCTATTTCTTACAAAATTGGTTACCAAGATAAAATCAAATATTAACTCAGTTGAGGTTCATCCACAACTGAAAGTACTAATGGAATAAGGGGCATCCAGTGGATGGTGCGCTGGTGGGTGCTAAGTTCACAGTGGCCCTTTGATTCCATTTCAGGATCCCAAAGAAAATACAATTGTGTGAGGGTTGAAGACATGCCATGGGAACTTCTTATCTCATCCTTCCCCAAAATATCTTCTTCAAGCGGTTCATTGAGATGGGGGTTTCCCCAAAAGGGAGTCCATTCGTTGGCCTTGTCTGCCAAAGCAAGGATTTTGTGTTTAGATTCACTATAGTAGCTTAATGGATTTTGGCCCCTAGGTAATAATAGGTCTATTTTTATATGAGGACTTTTGAAAGATTATATTTTGGCTTGTGTTGAAGCTTGAGATTAGTTACAAGAGTTATAATATCTTGAATGATTTTGATTTCTTTTAGAGGATTTTTTGAAGATTATAGTTTTGCATGGTGAAATATTTGAATTTTCATAATTCTTCTTTTGCCTAAAGATATTTTTTTTATGTAAATGGCAAAGGCCACAGTGTGACACACCCCTTGTTGTTTATTTGTTGCAGAGTAAGCTTCCAGACCTAGATCTCATGAAAGTGCTAGAACAAAGTCTAGTAGAAGACATCCATCTTGTAATTTGGTTGTCATGATTTTTCCCTCCTTTCGTTGTACTATGATAATCAGTGTAATTTTTTTGGTGGCTAAATTCCTCATCCTGACAACCCAAAGAAAAACAAAACTGAAACATATTCTGTCCCAGATGTGAGGATTTTTATCCCAAAATAAATCCCTTCAAAATTTGACAGAAAAATTGGTTTTTGAAGAAATGTTGTCACTTTTTTAACCACCCCAAAAGTTTGTGACCATTTTGTTGCTATTTGGAGAAATCCATGGACAATATTCTGTCAGAAATAAATGCAAAATCTACTTTGGGATGCTCACCACCTATTCCTACTTCCGAAAAAAATTGAGAAAAAAATATTGAACCCATTTTTTACCCTTCTTTTGGTGGTGCACTATGATCACCAGTCTTTTACCCTTATCTCCGGTGTTTGGAAATACCATTTCCATAATGCCCGTAGTACCTTGGTCATTTCCACACAAATTATACATTTTTTTTTAATGCCGAAATTTTCAAATAATATTTTTCTCAAAAAGAACACTTTTGAGAAGGTACAAGGAAGAATCTTCTGAAATATTCTTTTTATTTAAAATTAATTATTCAGCAGACATGTGCCTGAGCCACCAAGGTACTACCATGTTTTCAAGTTGGGGAGGTGTGTGGGGCAAGGGACAAGGGGGGGTCCCATCCTTAATGAAGGTGAGATCGAGTAGTAGAAGTAGCTGGAAGCTCAATACAATGGCCCCTCCTTGGGCTTCAACCGACCCAGACCTCCTTGGGCTATAACCAACATTCCTTTGAAATGTCTTGAAAAAAAGTAGCTCCAGTAGGAGCACGTTCTGTGATACCCATGCTTGAAAAGCCAAGGAAAAAAAAAAGTTGAAATTCGCATGCAAAGGTGCAAAGGTAATTTGCAAAGATTTGCATCTTTTCTCACACTTCCCATTTGACAAAAAGGAGCCAACCTTTTTGGTTGTCCAAGCTGGAAATTTAGCTTTTTTGGTCATTTGTGATTATACCCAGATAACATTGTTGTTTCTTTTCATTGACTTTGTGAATCCTGTCAATTGGGTCTCACCCAAATGAATTTAGGTGATTTAAAATTGCTTCAAATTTGGTTGAGACATCTTGAGATGCAATAGTTGAGTTTTGAATCAAAATTTGGTTGAGACTTCTTGAGATGCAATACTTGATTTTTGAGTCAAGATTTGGTTGAGACATCTTGAGATGCAATAGTTGAGATTTGAAGCAAAATTTGGTTAAGACTTGAGATGCAACACTTGAGTTTTGAATTTGTATTGCTGGGTTCTTCCATTTTAAGAGAGCCACCAGTCCTAGTTTCAACATTTCAAAAAAAGTTGGTAGATTCTTTGGGTGTGTGTGTTTGAGGTTAGTTCTTAAGACTTTTAAACCTTGCAATTTTGATTTTGGCACATTTTTCAAATTTTAAAAACATCTAACCAAGTTCAAAAACCAGGTCCAATTTCATGTACAATACAAACTCCCAAAGATTGGGTAAATGATTGGCCACCTATCATGATTGGCCCAAGTGATTCCATTAAAATCGCCTTTCACATTATACTATCCAAGTTTTCATGTTTATGGGCAAAGGATTGAGAAATACTTAGTTCAACATGTTAAATTTGATAAACGTTATTAAAGTTCATTATAGGTATGTGAAATTGCTCTTAAAGATCTTGAACATAGATATTCCAAAATTACTTTTCAGTTTTGATTTTAGTTGCAATTCTAACAAAAGCTTAACTACTGTCGCCTTCTTCTTTTTTGTAAAACCCATCACAAAAGAAGGCAACGGCAACACCACCTTCACAGATGCATCATCATCTTCTTCTTTTCAAACATAGAGAAAAAGGCAATGGCAACTACCGTTGCTTTCCTCGATGCAAGACCACTACAAAAGAAGGTGATGGAAACAAGCTGCCATTGTTTTTTTCTTCTTTTCAAACACAAAGAAAAAGGTGACAACAGCTTGTTGTCATCACCTTCTTAGCTGCAACAATAGCACAAAAAGATAGGAGGGGGAGGTAAGTAGGAAACAAAAACGTGAAAGAAGAAGACGATGGTGTCTTCTTCTTCTCAAGTAGAAAAAAAAAAAAACATAGAAAAAAAATGCAAAGAAAGGAGGGAACTTACCTTTCTTCTCTTGTTTCTACATATGGGATGAAATACTCCTCTTGCCTTCTCCTCTCCACGTTCCTTCAACATTGAGCTCTCCACCTTCCTCAAGCCTTGTGTCACGAAGCTCTATGCTACTCAAGCTTGGGAGTTCTATTGAGCTTTGGAGATGGAATGAATGGGAAATGAGGTGAGGGAGGTAGGTAGGAGCGGAAATTTTTTGTTGATCCCCAAAATGGCTTAAACGGCCTCATCCTCAACTAGTGCATTGGTGGTTGTTGGTTCACTCTAGCCCAAACTAAGGAACTTACTAGCATGGTTTAAACATTTATACGAAATTATTGGTTGAATCTAGATAGGCAACAAGGTTAAGTTGACCCACATGCTTGAAAAATTAATTTTGAACTTGATATGCAATGGTTGTCAGGTTACATGCTTGAGGAAGACATTAAATCAACAAAATGTCCTTGTTGCAGGTAGCACAAAAATATTGTCTACTTTTTTTTTCCATGACTGCCCATTTTCTTATCCAAGATGTGTTTAGAGGTGCCCAAACACATTTTGATGTTACCCATTACAGACTGTAGGTCCCCTTATGCACATTTTGAGCTTGTATTAGTTGTATAATAATTATTACAAGCCCAAAATGTGCATAATGAGGGCCCAAATATTGTAATGAACAAAATGTGTTTGGGCATGATCCATCTTTTTCTTAGGAGGAAATGGGTAAAGAAGGGAAATAAGAAGTAGGCAATTCTTTTTGCAATAAGGACCTTTTATGGATTAAGTGTTTTCCCGTTCATGAAGAGTTATTTGCAACCTAAGATGCAGTGGTCGCTTGCATGCTTCAACAATTAGTTACATGTCTTAACATGTAATGGATGGATCTCTTCTGTTAGATTAAACTTGAGTCATTTCCAAACAATATCATTCTAATCATGGAGCCAACAATAGGCTCTTCAAAAATCTTCCCCCTAAAAGTGTGTGGCCAATGTTGTAAATTGTAGGGATATTTAAAAAAAGTTACATGTGACTCAAGGGGTGATAGCTCACTAGTATAACCCATTCTAGGACTATGGCACATAAAAAAAGGTCTTGGGTTCAAACCAATGTGAGACAGGTATAAGATTTAAAGTTGGGTATTTCAACAATATTAAACTAGGTATATATATATAATTATGAAGTTAAAATTTTCAAAACCACACAAACCCTACTTGGCCAAATCAAAATCATGGTATCCACCTTCACCCTTACCACTCAGTCATAACCATGATCAAAATGAAAAAAAATTGAGTTAATTACTTGGCAAAAACCCATATTTGTATTTTCATATAATAGAGTTAGGGTTTTATTTTTCCCTTAAGGTTAAGGTTAATTTTGTTCCTTTGAACAATAAAGCTTCTTGTAATAAAGCTTGTTGTTTCATGATTTATCTAATAACAACCTTGCCATGTTAGTTTGGATGTGATCTTGAGATGGAATATTGTCATTGTCTAGCACATCAATGCAAGGGAGTGCCAATTGAAAGAACATTAGTCGAAGGAATGCCGGTTGATGTAGCTTGTAGATAGTGGTACCATTTAAGATCTTTACAAGATTTCACAACGGAGAGCGAAAAAGGTAGGCATTTTTTGGTTGTTTATGAACTTTTTTGTTCATCATGTTTTTTCCTTGTTTTCAATATCCACTTTCTTTGCTTGAGAGAGAAATATCACCATCATCGTTTTTCATTAATTATTAATACAAAAAGGGTAAAGGAAGAAAGATCATTTTCTCACATTATTGTGGCATTTTCAGATTTGCATGCACCTTATAATACCCAAGCTTTCATTTTCATTATCTTATAAGCATATGGGCTTCATCCATTTTGTTTCAGTAGCTTTCATATTATATAGTCACCAGTTTTTTAGGTCATCATCAACTAAGGAACATACTTTTGTGATTTTTATTATAGTTGTTTTAGTTTTTTATATTGTTATAGGCACAATAATTATGAAGATGAATAATGAAAAAAAAAAACCTAAATCTAAATCCAAATATAGAAAATTAAAACCAAATCTAAATCACTAGAAATTAAAAACAAGAATATGAAATGTGTAAACAAAAATGCAAACAATTTTTATTTTTTGTGATAAAACATGAAAACATGAACACAAAAGGAATAAAACAATGTTATGGAATAAGATCTTACTTCAAGATTGGTGTTGAATTGATTGAAAGTAATAAGGGGTTTTACTTCTATTTATATTCCTTTCAGGACCTAGTTCAAGGAAGTTTTTATGTAAGTTTTTTATGCCCATCAACCAAGGAAATGTCGCAACCCTAGCTTTGGGTTCACGACCAAGGCCAGGGGGTTACAAGGGTGCGAGCCGAGAGAAAGCCCAGTAGTCACATCACATACTCCTGGGAGTGTAAGAAAGTGTGAAGGAGTGAACTTTCACACTCCCAAGGCAACTCCCACTTTGGGAGATGGAATCCCGATGGAATCCCGAAACTTCAGAGAGCGATTCAGTGGTCAAAACTCAATGGCTTGTGGCATTTTTTATATCATTGAAAAGCTCTTAGAATGTAGATGTCTAAAATGGGCTCACATTGCTCATTTGGACATCTGAAACACAAGTTATGGCCAAAAGAAAGGTCGGGAGTCAAATTGACAATTTTACTCCTGACCACTAAAAGTCGGGAATCGACCCGATTTTCGTGCGTGCAGATGGCGTGCAACATACCGTTCGAAAGCTCTCGACGAGGCCTACAACTTTGCTTCAAACCTCATTTCAATTAGAGGTCTGCAAGCAAAGTTATGGTGCCCCAAAGTCGTAGGAGTCCTAACCTTGGCAATTTCGGCCCGGGACAAAAAGCCATTTGGATGTGAGCCCTGTGGAGAGATGCAGAGTATACTATAAAGAGGGAAGGTGGTGGCTTCCCCCAAGTCCGGGCCGTGGTGAGTCTTATGTGTCTGTGTTGCCCGTGGCTTGTCCTATCACCAAAGGTGTTCCAACAATGCATTAACCATCTTGCGTTGGTTTTGTGCAAGGTCCATGTGAGTGAGTGAAGCTTGTCAACTCTTCCTAATCCCATCCTGGAGCTCCAGCACGCCCCTCTACCCCTCAAACTGCTATGAGCTAGGGAGCATGTCCCGACTCCTTCGTCCGTTGTTTTTTACTTGGACTCACATTTGAGTTTTTCAAGGAGTTGGGAATGCGTCAGGAAGCTTCTTAAAGTTTTTTAATTACAAATGAATCATGAGTTAACTAGGACACAATTAATGATGAATTAAGAGTTAACTATGAATCAATTAAAAATTAACTAAAAGTGGACTAGAAGAACTAGAAAATGAACAAAGAATTAACTAAAAATTATCTAAGATTGAATTGAAAATTAACTACATGTTATTTAAGAGTGAATTAGGAATTAACTATAAATGGACTACAAATTAACCAAAAATGAACTATGAAATCATAGATGGAAATCCATGTGAATAAACTCCATTCATCATGCGACCATGTCCAATATTGGCATTTGTGACAATTATAAAGTTTGAGTTTTTGCAAGTTGGGGTTTTTTCCATTGCACAACTCTTATTTGTCATGGTTTTTGCTACAAGGTTTGAGTTTTCATACGTTGAAGTTTATCTCAATTGCACAATTCCTACTTACTATGTTTCATGTTGTAATTGATATGGTTTTTGTTGCAAGGTTTGAACTTTCACAAATTGGGGTTTTTTTCCATTACATAGATCCTATTTGTTGTGGTTTTTGTTGCATGATTTGAACTTTCACAAGTTGGGATTTTTCTCCATTGCAAAACTCCTACTTATGTTTTTTGTTGTTGGGTGTGAGCTTTCATATTCTAGGGTTTGGTTTTGTTACTACTCCTACTTTCTATTTTTTTATTGTTGGGTTTCAAGTCTCAAATCTCATTTTTTTCAAAGTGGCAATGAGAAAATTAGCTCTATAATGAACATGCATGATTTTGCCTTTAACTTCAATTTTCTTTCGTTAGTCTTTGTAGGATGTGGTAGCAACAATAACATAAACAACTTGGTTGTGTAAGGGTGTACATTTAATCATTAGTTATGTGGGTTGTGAAATGTAGTTAGTTTGGTTGCTATTTATGACTCACAATTTATTATTGCCTTTGTTGGTGGAAGCTTACAAATTATTAATGTCAAATGCTATTAATGAGCTTTAGGTGCAAAGATCACATGTTGATTTTGACATTTTGTTTCACACCACTAAAACAAATATAAATACTTTGAAACACCTTGTGTTAAGAGAGTTTGATGGATATCACAATTACCTTGTCAATGTGGATTGCAAGGATGACTTGAATTGGTGGTGCACAAAATAATGAATTTTTTCAATATTTACGAAACTATTTAAACACATTATGAGCATTCTAACCTCCCAAATCAAGATCACAAAGATTTTTTTTTATTGTTAGAATTTTGAATTCACTTCATAGATGTCATCTTCAAACTGATGATCTTGACAAATTAATTTTTGTTAAGAACTAACCAACAAATCCGCATGTCGGCTGTTTGAAGCATATAGATTTGGGAAGTACACATGGAGTAGAATTTGATTTGACATATGAATTGGAGGCTAAATTTGAAGATGGAATGGAACACGAAGACTTCTTGGAAGTGGGTGATATGCATTATTTACCTTAATATTAAATAAATGGTAAAACATGTCATGTTTTCATTAAGGGTCTATTTAATTATTTCACATTTTGTAGATGATTCCATGGTTGTGGAAACATGATGGTGATTTAAAATCATCCACAAATATATGTTCTTGGGGGTTAACTATTATATGCTGATGTGTAGGTGTTTATAGATTTGTGCAACTTTGATAATGGTATGTATGGAAATGTGACATTGGTTTGGTAGGTTTTTTATAAAATGTGATTTTGACATTTTTTTTGTTATTATTGAGGAACAATGACATCACCCATGAAATTTCAAAGATCTTGAACCATGTTATACATTATATCCCATATATCACCCATGGTAGACCATGTAATTGCTAATCAATTTTGGGGATTATTGTTGCCTATGGCATTGATTTTGAGTTTGTTAATTACATTTACCATTGATGAATTTCTTGAATGACCTAAAAATGATTAAAACATAGTTGTCAAGGTGGAACAATATTTGACATACTACCAAAACTTATGATTCAAGATCAATTCATCTTTGTTCTTTGTATAGATGTGTTTTGCACCTTTCATGTTTTTGCAAGTTTTGTGGATGTTCCATTGAAGTTGTATGCAACGTAGAACATGTAAAATGTATCTTTTAGTGATTGAACCACAACTTCCTTGTTCATTTTTGTTCTCCTTTTGGAAAATACTTACAATGTAAATGTTATACATAAACATCAAGTTTTCAAGATTTAAGCATGTAAATGTGTAAATGATTTATAAAATTTTGTTTCATTTTGGTTCAAATTCAAAAAACCAAACATTATTAATTAAAACCAGGTATTTGTTAAA
>Ga0116228_10004350_pt1 | contig 12545 bp, 8 predicted proteins | sample S1TSphfallax_2_FD_89694 | JGI IMG/M metagenome (GOLD analysis project Ga0116228, IMG submission 89694) | Host-associated microbial communities from peat moss isolated from Minnesota, USA - S1T2_Fc - Sphagnum fallax MG | ecosystem: Host-associated > Plants > Peat moss > Unclassified | place: USA...
ATGCTCTCCTGAGGCTACATCCAAATGGTTCTTTTTCCCGGGACTCCCAAGTTGGAGTCCTGAAATTGTCCCGAAACTGTCCCAATTGGAGTCCCGGGACTTTGGGAGCTCATAACTCTCGACTTCCAAGTCTGATTGCGACGAGGTCTGAACCAAAGTTGTATCCCTCGTCGAGATCTTTTCAACGACATCTTGCACTCTCAATTCGAAGGTCGAGAAGAGGTCGATTCCCGACTTTTAGTTGTCGGGAGTTGACTCCCGGCCCTTCTTTTGCCCATAACTTGGGCTGCAGATGTTCAAATGACCAACGCGAGGGCATTTTAGACATCTAACCTTCAAGACCTTTCCAATGACACCAAGAACACCCCAATGTGAGGTGTTTTGCCCTCTGCTGTCGAACTCTGAACATTCGGGAGTCCTGGAGGACTCCAAATCCCCAACTTTGGGAGTGTTGGGCTTCACCCCCACACTTGGCCAAAGTGGGGTTGCGACAAACATAACCCGTCCGTAGACCCTACCTAGGCCTACATTGCCTTATATAGCCCCTAAATAGGCCTAGGAAACCCATACATACTTCCTACCTAAGCCTACATAGTTTAACATAGCCCTTATTTAGACCCTACCTAGGCCTACATAACTTTACATAGCCCCTAAGTAGGCCTAGGAAACCCATACATACCTCCTACCTAGGCTTGCATAACCTAACATATTCTAATATAAAAGTGTAATATAACATAGCCTAGGTATCTTAGTTAAAATCTTTGACCTTCCTACCTTCCTATGTCCCTATCCATCCTCCTATCTACTTTTGTAAGTAGTGTAAAAGAAATTGAACATGTTTACTACAATATGTTCACAAATATTTTCACCTTATGAAGGTGGGGGTGCAATGGTATGGACTCAACCCCTCAAAGTGGAGGTGAAGAATTCAAGTCCCCACACTTGCAATCTTAGGCCATTACCTTAGTTAAGTGGCCTAGCTACCTACCTACCTAGGTCAAGTGGGTGGCCTAGCCACCTACCTTACTTAGCTCAAATGGGCAACGTAACTACCTAGCTTACCTAGGCTAGGTGGCTAGGTTGATAACTAGGTGGGATTTTTTAATAATTTTAAATAATTTTAAATTAAAATTATTCATTAATTATTAGGGTAGGTAGGTAGGCCAGTAGGTAGGGTAGCTATTAGCTAAGAGGTGGGTAGGTGGGCAGGTAGGATGATGCTTATGTGTGACATTCTTATGTGAGAAAGAAGGAGAAGAACATGAGATAAAGTTGTGTTTGTCCTTATGTAATAAAGAATGGTTGAAGGTTGTATGGATTCTAATGTTTCTTCTTAGTGTATGTCCTACTTAAAGTGTGATAAAAGAAGGGAGAATAGTTCATATTAAGTTTATATATAAAGTTTTATTACTCTTATGTATTAGTTCCTTTGTTCTTCTATAAAGCTATAATATTATATACTCTTTATTCTAGTTTTAGAATAAAAAATACACTTTGCTGCATGAAGACAATAATTGCCACTAGAAGGCAATAGCAAGGAAGTAGCCACTAAATTTAAGGTGTGTAGATGGTAGGGAGTTGTTGATAATAGGGAGTAGCTACAAAAGGTTAACAGTTGCTCCAAATGGTAGGCAGTAGCTACAAATGGTAAGGGGTAAATGCAAGATTAAGTGTTTCACTATTGTGACAGTATGGATTTTTTTTTAAAGCACCCTTGGTTCAAATGCATATGGTGATTAATCTACTCTTAATTATGATAATTTCAATGGTTTTAAATAAAAACTTTCATTATGCAAAGAACTATGTGATTATTTATTGATTAAAAAACTCATTTGTTAGTAATAATGGACTTTTGAAGTCGAAAAATATGGACTAGTTGTCTAACTGAACCATCACAAAATGGAAAATTTTATATTGATTCACATTCCAAATTTGTTATTAGGACTCAATATATGATGTAATACAATATGATAAATTCATATGAAGAATCTTTAAAACCTTAATTGTTTAATAGTTAAAGACTTTTGAATAATTAAAATTTGACCATATTTTCATGAGTCCATATGAAATGCAATTTTTGTTTTTGTTTTTTTCAATTTCTTTGTCCCAAAAGCATATTTTTTGAAAACTTTCATGGGTCATTATTCATTTAGACTTTGTGGGTTTTCCTCTTAGGATTTCCAAATTAAAAAATGACATTAAATACAAATTTTCTCATAGATTTGAAAATGTTTATAGGCTATTAAACATGTATTATTCAAATATTAAAATAATAACATTTTTTAAAGTAGTAACCATGTCCATTTGAATCACTTGAAAAATCTTGTATGGATTTATAAGGAATGAAATTTTTGCCAATATTGAAACATTCAATTGTGCATTCACCCTAGGCAACAACTACAAAAGGTTAACAAATACTGTGAATGGTAGGTAACAACTACAAAAGGTCAATTGGTGTTCCAAACAATAGGCAATAACTACAAAAGGTCTATAGGTGTTATAGACAGTAAACATCTATAGTTTTAAGGTTATCGAATTTGCAGTTTCACATCTTGTTTAAGGTGAAATTTAAAGTGTAGGTAGTTTACCTAGGAACAGGGTTTTGAAAGTATAAAAGGCTTGGAAAAAAGAAAAAATGTTAGCAATTTAACTTAACCTACTTAGGCTTATAGGACTAGGTTGCAATTATGAAAACTTCAACCCCTCACCTTCACATTGAGAGATGAAATTTTTAATCATTGCATCGCATTTTTTAACATGATAAAAGTTATCACCATATTATCATAAATAAATTTTTAAAAACTTATTTAAGTAGTTTAACTACTTGGCTAGGGTACTTGCTTATTAACATATAACCTACCTATTGGGTCCAAGTATTGTCAATGTACCAAAAAAGACTATTTTATTTAATATCTAATGGACCCCTTCATTTGAAGATGTCATTGAAACTTAATAACAAATGCATGTTGAATTTTCTTTTAAAAATAAATACATACATTCTTAAGGTATTATTTTATGCATAGAATTTCAAATTTGAACAAGTTTATGGATTCATAACAAGTCTTGGAAAACTTTCTAGAATTTTATCTTGTGAGAAAAAAAAATTCAAGGACCCATAAGGAACATCATAATAAATTATTTTGCTTCAAGATATCTACCATAAACACTTTAGTTGCTAATGTATATAAAATGTTGAAATGTCATAAGAACCAAGTGCCTTATTATAATGTACAAAAGAAATTTAAATGAAATTTATGAGAATTTTGGACCATTGATAAATTATGGCTCACATTGGATAAATTTTACTATTCTCACATTCATAAGTGAAAACAATAGATACTTTAGATGCATATATAAAACTTGGAACAAATTTATTTCATTTGACATGAGAAAAAGAAGAGAAATTTAAAACAAGTCATAGGTTTTATGAAGAAAAAGATGAATTTGAGAATCCTAATAGTGAGTCCTTATGGTTCAAATGGGGTAGCCCAAAAATACTTGAACCCTAATAACCTAATAGATACCTTGGTAAGTTTAACCACCTATCTAAAGTAGATACCTACCTAGTAGGTGATATGTACCAGCGTGGGTAAGTAACTAATACATACCCTAGATAGGTATGTACATACTACCCAGTAGCCAAGGTGCATATTTACCATTTTTCTTTGCTTTGTGGAAAAAAAAACAAAAATTGTTAAGTAATTATTAATAGCTAATTTGCAACTACATAGGTATTTACTAGTAGCTAGCTAATAATTAAGTAAGCACCTACTAGTAACTAGGTACCTAATGGGGTAGGTACATATTAATAGATATCTACCTAATTAATATATATCTAAGATAGATACTAGTACATACCAAATACTAATATTAATAGGTACTTATTAATAAAGGATGAAAGGATGACCTAGGTAAGTGTATTGGAATTTGCTAATTTTAGCTTAATAGTTCACAAGTTTAAAAAACAAATTTTTTAATGATTTTTACATGATTGGTTATCATAAATTATGATTATATAATCCATTCAAGGCATATTTTAACATGCTTAAATAGTCAACAAAATAGCCTAAAATCAATACATTTAAAAAGTTGCTCACTTGGACATTCCCAAATAAGTACCCCTTGTCTTTGTCTCAAGAAGGTGCTTGTTTTGGGGATGCCTTGCACTTTGTGCATTACCCTACTCATAAGACCTCCTCACTCTCAAAGAGTAAGTGTAAAAAACTTCCCTTCCTATGCCTCATAATTTACATGTGTTTAGGTTCATGATAACCTTTACTTCATGCTTTCGGATAAGTAAAGTTCCTAGCTAATTAAAAGGGCATTCCCAAAATGTCAAGCTAGACTCGACTCCCAAGTTGTTCTATGCCCCTTATTAAGGAATGCCCCCATCATTGGGGTTTACCCTACACTCTATTTCTAGCCTATAAATTTTTTGTTGTCTAATAAAATTTTGCTAGTCCTCCCTAGTACTTTCTACTTAGAGTGAAAGAGAAAGAGCCCAAAAGATAAAAGAACTCAATGTGAGAACCAAAATTAGGTGTGGGAAGATAATAAGTGACACCCCCCTACCATAGAAATAATGTATGTCTTTCTCTTGACTCATTGGGGTTCCAAAAAAGAAGCATCTAACCTTCTTATATATTTGTTGCAATTGTGATTCCCATATGGGCCTCATATTTAATCCCTTCAATGTTGCCGGTGGGTGGCTATCATAAGTGGAAAATTATAATTGGTGGTTATCAAATATATGTGCCATACTTATAAAAAAAAAACAAATTATCAATTCTAATGGTCATGGTTTTATGAGAACCAATTCCAGTATACATACTTTTCAAAACATCTAAGAATTGGTCAGATAACCTTATATGAAATTGTGGGTTCTTTGTTCCTTTTATTTAGTGAAATCCACCTATTCTTTTGAGGCTTTTTGAAAAATATCAGAACTAAAAATTCTTTAATTCTGGAAATATTCACAAGATTGAAACCGAAGGTTCTTTGGTATTGCATATTTTTTGAAAACAAGAATTAGAGGTTACCATTAAATAAAAAAAGATAACCATCTAGCATTGGTGTTGCACCTTGTGCCACATTGAAAAGTTTGGTAGTGAAGAAAACATTAAATTCAAAGCAAAGTTCAAACTTGCCAAACTTCGTTGCAAAAAAATTCACTACTCTTGAAAGAAAAGAGATGGGAAAATGAAAGGAATTGCAACATCCAAAAAGGCTAAAAAAAAATAGGCCAACATTTTTTTGTTGGCTATATACATCTAAAAGCAAAATTAAAAACTAAAAGTAAATGAATTTCAAATTTTTTGGTAAATCAATATATTACACATCTATTGGAAAGAGAAAATGTCAAGTTGGGCATCTTTCAAAAATCTAGTATTTCTTTAGATTGCAATGTTCCACACAGAATTTTATATGATGGAACATATGCCATAATTGACTCAATTTCTTTAAATGAAATTATGTATAATCCCATCAACATATTTTTGTTTTTGGGTGCAAAATTTTGCCAAAATGAAATAAATAAAAATAAAAATGGAATTATCTATCATAAAATTCTTGTTCTTTTGTAATAAATTACCAACTTTTGAAATGTTATTTTAAAATTTTTATTTTTTACCACAATTCGACTTTTATTTGAATTTGGTAACATTCTAAAAATTAGTTATAAAAATTATTTAGATATGTTTTAAATAATTATTGTTGTTTAGTGTTAAATCCCTCTTGCAATGCTAGCCAATGACACCACATCAAATAGTTGTTTTTAAAACAAAATCACTAAATCCTATATAAATTAAACAATTCCCATAGGCTAAATTGGTTAAACAAAAACTTACAAATTGATAAAAACTATCTAAATTTTTGGCTAGTGCAAAGAGAATTGCATAAAAGAAAACATGTACCAAGTGTGTAGGGAATGGAACCTCACTATATGGATTTACATGCATGTATTCAAGCCATTGGGGTAGGGAATCAAATATAATACAAGTCGTCTTTACTTTATTTTGAACATGGATTAATAGTCTGCTCACACCTAATGTTAGCTAATTAGCATTTTTAATCCCTAACATTAATTTACATTAAAGTTTAGGTGTTTTTCTTAATTTTTAATTCTAACAAAGCTAAGACACCTTAACCTAACATTCTAGGTATAGACATGCATCTACACCAAGTGTCAAATTATCATTAGTTTTAGGGTTGTTAATTGTAAAAATCATTTAAGTAAGTTTTATGTTCAAACCTAAAACTAGACCCTAAATTAACATTTGGGCAATTATGACAAAAGTGGACATTTACACAAAAAGTGTCAACAAAGTGTTAGTGCAAAGTTTCAATGTATTGTGGGTGCAAAGTTCTATCACAAAGTTTCATCATCACGCAACATGTTACATGATGATGCAATAAAACTATTTTATCTTTAGATCGTTTGTGCAATATTTTCTTCATTTTCACATCATCATTTTCATTTTTGTAATTACTTTATACATAGTTGTTTGCTTTGTTTGTCTTTCTTTCATCTTCAGATCATCTATGCATTTAGTTTAGTGGTCATTGTGTGTTCATCTTCACATCATCATTGTCACATTTACTTATATTTATCTTTCTCGTCTTCAAATCATCTACACATTTGGTTTACTGGTTACTACATGCTCATTTTCACATTGTTGTCTTCAATTTCTACATCAACTTTCTACAACAACAAGAAGCTTCTATCAACATGATGGACGTCACCAATGAACTTATAGTTGGTTTTATTGTTTTGTTGATCTTATTGTTGCAAAATTTGCGTTTTCATGTTGAACTACCTCTTTTTTCAAGGTTTCTACCAAATGTTGTTGTTATAACAAACATTGAAGAGATTATCATAATGTTGATTTGTTTACATCACATGATCACTTGTAGTTTGGGGTTGTTACCCACAGAGCTTGGTCATTGGGTGAACCTGAGGTCAACAACCTAGTTTTCCATCTTCATCCTGATAGAATATGATGATGATCATTGGCTTTAGAACTTTAGAATGAAGAAATAAACTTTATTTGTTGTTGTTAATCGTCTAAGGCCTTTGATTTGAAAGCATGACACACATTACAAGATGTTTATCTTAGTGGAGGTGCAAGTGGCTTATGCCTTCTACAAGCTTGCACAAGGTTGCAATCTCTTGATTTGTAGTGAATTGTTTATTATGGGTCGATCAATTATTTCACTTGTTTGAGAAAGGTCATCATGACATTCAATCTTGTTTTCAAGAACTTTATTTCTTGGCCATCTATAAATAAGATGGAGATGGTAATGCAAGGTTTCAAAACTCTTTGTAGTCTCTCAAGCATCCAAGGGGCCATTGATGGTGCACAATATTATATTTCCAAACTTGATAAGGCTTTTGTGAAGATTATTTTTACCACAAAACAAGAGGCTACATTGTTGTTTGTCAAGCAATTATAAATGACCAAAAACGATTCATTAACATTTTTGTTGGTCTTCTAGGAAAAGTCAATGATTCTAAAGTGCTTAGAAGGTTTGCAATTTATTATTTTGTTTAATCTTAAGGATTTTTTAGTGTAGACAAAGGTTAAAAAGGTTTTGCTCCTTTTATTTTGGGAGACAAGGGGTATCCCTTACTGTCTCAATCGATGACATCACATAGAAAAAGAGATCACAACCTCCTTGAAACGTTGTGCAACAAAAGGCACAAGCAAGCTCAATTTGTTGTTGAAAATGCCTTTGGCATATTGAAAAAGACATTTCATAAACTTCAAGGGAAGATAGAAATGCACATTAGTTTTGTTTTTGATTTTATCACATGTTGTTGGTTGTTGCATAACCTATTAATAAGTTGTCATGAGATAGATGTGGAACAAATCCTGACTGTGTTAAATGAAGAAGCTACTATTGCTACTAAAGAAACTGTTGCTACTCAAGAAGGTGTTATAGCAATTGAAGATGGAGAAACTTTTAGTGAACAATGATGTGTTGAACTATCTAGGGTGACAAAGAAACTTAGTTTGAACAAAAAATTTGTGAAGAAACATTTTACCCTTGAAACTGCATCATTGATTTCCTTAAAGCAGAAAGAACAAATTGTATATTTCATGATTCTCCACTGAATAACTATTTACTTCAAGGTATTGAATTCTCATAGTTGTTGTTTTTGTCTTCTATAGTCATGGCAAGTGAAAAACAAACTAAAAATGAAAGTTTCAAAATGAAATTGAAGTAGAATCAAATGTATTTTCCAACTTTTATGTTATTACTTTATGTATGGTCTATGTTCTTATCTTCTACAATCATGGTTATTTCAATCAAATGTCTTTTGTGTTTTTTCTTTTACAACAAAGTTAGAACCAATTGCTAGTTTGCCCCTTGAGTACATCATGCTCATTACCTAAGTCAATCCAAATATGGCTTGGACCATACTTTTATAGATGTTGTTGATTTTAACATCTTTAGATTTGAAGTAGTCGATCTGCTTAGTGTCTTTGGACTTGATGTAATCAATTTTTTCTTTTTGAAGCTTCTTTCAGGTTTGAGTATGTCAGTTTTCAATTTCCAAGCTAGTAGTATGGATCTTGTCAATGGATCATACCAATATTTTGTTCCCTCATTTAGTTGCATCCACCATGTTATTGAGAGTTATAAATGACTTTCTTTTGATTCCTATGTTGCTAAGAGCTCCTCAACTAGTAATAGGCGGAGGTTTGATGATTTTTATTAATGCATCAAAATCCTTATCATGTGGCGTGTCTTCCCCAACAATCTTGTTCATGTATTCTTGAAATTTTTGTTACCTTGTTGTTTACGTTTGCCTCTCTTGTGCCAATTCTTGCTGGAGGTGTTTATACTACCTTATTGCTTACACTTTCTTTTGTAGTTGTTTCTGGTGTAGATGATTTCAACAATTTTTTTTGCTTGCATGAGATGAAGTTGGGATGACTAAGCATAATTGTTTTGTTTAATTCTAGCTACAACAAATGAACTCCAAACACATGGGCATATAGTGCCATGAGATTGCAAACATGTGGAACACAAAACATGGGCCAACCCCCATGAATGAGTTGATCATCTCGTACATTACTTTGTTGTAATGGTGAGGTACATTCAAGTTTGTCTTCTCTTGTAAGGTCAAATCCCAGTACCTTGTGTTGTTTCATGTTGAAGCCATGTAGTCAAAAATGCGCTTGAAGTTTCCGTAGACTACACCCCACTTGTCTTTGTAAGCAACATTGTTTCTTAGCAGTGACAAGTGTTTGCTTGCATTCATAGAACTTATAATCTTCCACCACTTACAACTTGCACTTTCAAATTGAATTCTCCGATCAACTACGTCCAATCCTATAAGGCATTCATCCCATTTTGCTTGAATTAATGCCATTGCTTCTTAATACTCCCAATTTGGTTGGGGAAATTTCTTTGCAAGTGGATTCAGATTCTGCTTCAAGAGTATCAACATTTTTAGACCTCATTTGGATCCTACTTCCTCTACTTTGTTGTTTACCTCTATTTCTTGGTTGTGCTTCTACATTTTTCTTCCCAAACACGTGAGTGTCCAAACCTTCTACATATGAAGTTTTGTGTTAGTGGATGTGAATTGATGTTGACAAAGTTCAATGAACCTAATGAACTTGAAATTACTAGGTACCTAGATTCTTTGCATTTTTGTGTGCCAAGAAATTGTTTGCATTTTCTTGATCCATTTGCAAAGGTGATGTTGTAATTAGGAAGGCTATGGCGATGGTGTATGTGTAGTTGCATTACAATTGAAAAGTACCAACAATGGTGTATGTGTAGTCATGTTACAATGGGAAAGTTCTAGCAATGGTTAAGTGTAGTCGCATTGTAGTCAAAAAGTTTTGGTGATGGTGTATGCATAATTGTGTTATAGTTCCATTGGAGCTTTATTAAGAAATTTCGATGATGGCACTTGGATTTTGCATGTAGTAGAAGTTTTGAAACTTTGAATTTACCATAGACTTACATGCTTGATTTTGGGCCAAACAATTTAACATTCTTGTAGCATAGTTCATTTTTTATTTACTTTAGTGACATTTTACAACTCTCTGTTATTTTACCTCTTTTGTTAAAAAATGTGTTGCCATTGAGTGCCATGTCAAATGCCACATCATCTTTAATGGTAACTATAACATTAGGTGTGGATGCTAATATTTTAACATTTTCTTAAAAAACAATTATCACTACTTTAACACTAGGTGTGAACATACCTTAATACTATATAGTCATTTCTAAGACTAAATGATTAATGTTGTCACTACACAACTAGCACAACAATACGACCACAAAGTAAGGTGCATCTTTTTTTTTTTTTTTTTGCAACAATATTTAATTATAACTTTAGTTGTAGGTCACTATATATTAGAGGATGAATAATATATGTAACATTATTTTTTGATAACATTTTAATTAGATTATTTTTAGATTAATTAAATATATATGTCATATATTTAATAAAAATTAATAACAAAAAATGAAACTATTAGGCACATGTATGACATAATCCTTTACATATGATCATGTATATTTAAAGCATAGGCCTGATTTGTATTTCATAGTTCAATAAAGACCAAAACCTTAATACATATATACCTAGTACCATAGTATTTTGGCCACTTAAACACATGTTTGTCAAATAATTAATTAATTTTTTGTATTATATTTTTACCATTGATATTTTTTCAAATATTTCATCAGTTTTTTAATTTTAGAAAAAAACAATTTTGGAAAAAAAGAAGAATCCACAAATAATAGCAAGCATTAAGCCACAAACATTGGGCCTTAAGCCACAAGTCCTAGGCCTTAAGTCAAATGTGTAACCTTAAACCATCTTTTAGGCTCTAAATCAAATGTCCTATGCCCTAAGTCAAAAGTCATAGACCCTAAGCCAAATGTCCTAAACCCTAAGCCATATGTCCTAGGCCCTATGTAACAAGTCCTAGACCTTAAACCAAATGTCTCAAGCCCTAAACCTCATGTCCTAGGTTCTAAGCCTCATGTGTTAAACCTTAAGCCAAATGTTTGAAACCTTAAACCAAATCTCCTTGGCCATTCATGAAAAGTCCATAATAACATTTTAAGCCAATTGTCCTAAACCATTGCTTGGCTGTAAGAACTTAAAGCTAATTTTCTTTTGTAAAGACATTAAGCCAAAAATCCCATGAGTGCTTTAAGTCATCTTGTAAAAATATTAAGCCAAAAGTCCCATGAGCATTGTAAACCAAAAATGTTATGAGCACCCTAAGCAAAGAACCTTAGGCCATAGGCCCAAACTCCTATGAACATCCTAAGACAAATGTCTTGCAAAGATGGTTAGCCCAATGCCCTTGTGACCAATATGAAATAATCATAGCACATAATTTTTTTTAAATGAGGTAAAAATCAATGTGTTTGGCATAGTGTTAAACCTTAAACTATGAAGTTTAACCCTAAGCCAAAACACACTTTGGTTTGGGCATTTTGGCTTAATGTTGGAATATTGTTAGAATATTTTCAAGCATATCAATTTCAAGTTAGAATATTTTTCAACATTTTGGCTCAAAATTAAAATCATTTATGGCATCTTGATTTAAGATTAGAATTTTTTTGGCAATCTAGGATTGATGACTTTGGCCTAATCCTAAAATCATATCTAATATGGCTATTTTTGTATTCCATAATTACCTCCTAAGGTGCCAAAGTTTTTTCCTAGGTTGTAATTTACATGTGTTTTTTCCCAAGCATCATAGGGTGTTTAGGTTTTATCTTAGACTATTTAGGTTTTTTTGTAAGTTGCTTGGGTTATTTTGTCACAACCCTAGCCTTGGGCTTATGACCAAAGCAAGGGCATGGAAAGGTGTAAGTTGATAGTGAAATTTGGGAGTCATATTCACACTCCTAGGAAAGTGCAAAAAAATGTGAGGGAATGAGCCCACACACCTCCAAATGAACTCCCATTTTGGGAGTTAGAGTCCCTATGGAGTTCCAAATTTTCAAAGAACAATTTCAGGGGTCAAAGTTCATTAGATTGAGGACTTCTTTATACCATTGAAAAACTCTTAAAATGTAAATGCCTAAAATGGGTTCGCATGATCCATTTGAGTATTTATAACACAAGTTATGACCAAAAGAAAGGCCAAAAATCAAAGTGTTAATTTGATTCTTGACCACTAAAAGTCAAGAATCACCTTGAATTATGTGTGTAGGTGGCATGTCACATATCATTGAAAAGCTATTGAGGAAGGATACAACTTTGCTTTACACCTTGCTTTAAGCAAATGTCTACATATGAAATTATGGGCCTCCAAAGTGGCAAAAGTCTTCATTTCGAAAATTTTGGGATTCTTAACTTGGAAGTCCCAAGAAGAATGACATGTGGGTGCAGCCCTCATGGCCGATCACAAAGAATACTATAAGGGGGAAGGTGGTGGCTTCCCCAAGTTCGAGTTGTGGTGAGTCTTGTGAATTTGTGTATGTTTGTGGTTCATTCATGCATCAAAGATATTCTAATTATGCACTAACCAACTTGTTGTTTAGTTTGTGTATATCCA
>Ga0116228_10004351_pt1 | contig 12545 bp, 3 predicted proteins | sample S1TSphfallax_2_FD_89694 | JGI IMG/M metagenome (GOLD analysis project Ga0116228, IMG submission 89694) | Host-associated microbial communities from peat moss isolated from Minnesota, USA - S1T2_Fc - Sphagnum fallax MG | ecosystem: Host-associated > Plants > Peat moss > Unclassified | place: USA...
AGTACTAAAGATCAAATTGTTGACATTTTCACAAAGGTTTTAAGTATAGACAAGCTAAAAAAGTTTCAACAAATGTTTGGTGTACTAGAAGTGGATTTGAGCTTAAGGGGGAGTGTTGAGAATTCAAGCTCAACTAGTTAGGTTTCATTAGTTGTTGGAGTAAGAAAGTAACTAGGTTACTTTCACAAGGTTGAGTTACTTTCTTTACTTATTTTAGTTTGGTTGTTTGTGGTTTGGTCTAGTAGTTAAATACTTTGGTGTTGATGGTTTTTTTCTCTTTTTTTTTCATTACACAAGTTTGTGTATTTCATGTGACAAGAACCTTGAGGAATTCTTGATGTTATGTTTTGTGTTGTGAGCATCGTGTTATAGTTTCCTTTTAATAAAGTTCTATGTTTGCACTTGAATAAATCTCCTATTTGTTAACATAAAAAACCAACATGACACTTATGGGTCATTTATTGAACTCTTTAAATTTGATAACCTACTTGGATGTTTGGAATTTTCATCTAGGTAGGTTATGAATCTTGAAGATTTAAAATTAGAACAACTTGTTTAAGTTTTTCATATGTGTAGGTTATCAACCCAAGTAGTTTACTAAATGTGATGTGACATGACTATTAATAACCTACCTAACAATTATTGATTTTAAGAAACTAACTAAAAAATAATGAACTACCTACTTGGTAGGAAAAACTTGGAGAATTATCTAAACATTTATGGGTTGGTTATTGATTTTTTTAAAAATGTTAACCTTACCTAGATGTTTGGAATTTTCACCTAGGTAAATTATGAATCTTAGAACTTAAATTTTTTAATATCCATGAAGCTTATCAATCCAAGTAGGTTATTGAATGTGAAGTATGGCCAAGATGTGGAACATGGCTTCATTTAGTAATGGGCAATCAAACTTTTAAAGCTTGATTATAAAATACAAATTAGATTTTTGTTAATTTTTAATGGATTGCAATTTTATAGGGTGCCACATTGAAGCATGTTGTGGGACTCCATGCCACATCAATATCCATGGGGATCACACAAAAAAATCCTAAAGGTAGCTACATAGGCAATGTAACATGTAGTTTTCATGATCAAGATTGGAATTTGAATACTAACCTCTATGCATATTGAATAGTTGTTACCCAAAAAAACACAAAATAAATTGATACAACAAGAAATATTGTCCTTTACAACTTAGCCCCCATCCAATTAAAATGTATTATTTTACTATAATTTGACCAATAATAAAAATTTGCATTAATTTGTGGAAAAAAATAAATAATGTTGTTTAATTCATTATGTTGTTCATTAGCAAGGAAATTACAATCCTAATTTCTTTCTTGGTAATTAAAAGACGTGACCAAAAGCCTCATTCATCACAAAATGTTTTAGCAATTCTCTTCAAGTTTTGTTCATTATCAACATCACTACATACATGGATGCATTCATGTATAACAAATTATTGACAATTCATCAACATGTTTTGGCCCAAGGAGAATTATGCAATTCCTAAATATGAACCTCAAAACAATGCAAGGATTTTGGCTAAATTCTAACAAAAACAACATGATGATAGTAAAGATCCTTATCTGTATGATTTTGTTGCATCTAAAGAACCTTTGAGTAAAGGACAAAGTATAAAATTGAAGTAATAGATCCCTATTGTAACCATTGCAGTTAGATTCACATTAAATAAGTTTCAATTTCTTTGCACTTAAATATCCCAATCAATTTAATAAAATTCTAAAAACAATCAAACTTTCATCACACAACACCAATTGATATATTAAAGCATGTGAATACATGAAAATTTTGGACATTAATGTGGTAGTGTAGGTAATTATATTGTTAGGCTCAAGTTCCAGTGCTATGGTTGCATTAATAGAAGTAATAGTAAAGATCTAAAATTTAGGTCAAAACTTCCAAGAAATGGATGTTGCAAGGTAAAATCACAAGATATTTAGAACCTTCACTCTTTGTTTTTAAGACTAGCGTTGTCCATACGTTCATTCCATAGAAAGTAAAACTTACTAATGTGATTATTATGTTGTAACATGACCATTAAATCACTTTAATGGTTGTTATAATTGTTCACTAGTGGAGAATGACCCTTTTCCAACCAAAGAGTTTCTACCTACATGTTGTTTCCAACTATGTTCCAATTGCAAATTTTTGATATTTAAATAAATTCATGGTGATTCCCATGTAAATTGTTCTATCTACTAATTTGGTGGACTAAAGGGCCATCTTCAAAATATTCTTAGCATCAACAAACATTTCAATTGACATATAGTTGAAATGTTAATTAAAACAATGATGTCATTAAACATCATGGTTTTTGGACCAATACAATTTTCTTTTTGTCTTTTTAATAATCCTTAGTAATTATTTGTTTTTCCCAACTACCACTTGGGATTACAATTGACACATGTTCCTTCTTACGTGCATGTGGTTATCTGCCTAACTAGTGAAGTCCCTACACGCCTGCGCGCCTAGCCCGCGTAACGAGGGTATAACAAAAATCTTTTTTTGAACCCTGTTTGTTGAGGGCCTCCTCAGCAGGAGAAATCAGTAGGTCACCTGCCGTTTCGTGCTTGACAAGAATGGCGTCATCCGGTTAGGTGTCGGAATTGGGAACCTTAGGTCCTTTGTAGCAAGTAAAGCGTACTCGGGCGTCACAATTCTGCGAGTGAACCTTTTTCATGCCTTCCATTGGGTCGTAATTCGGCTATGGAAGCTAGTACGAGAGGACCGAGAAGGACGCACATCGAATGGTTTCCACAAATTGAAATTTGGCTATAGAATTATCGAATTGTATCCAAAAAAAGAGTCCACATGCACGTAAGAAGGAACATGGTGACTACTACAAATTGAGTCCATGCAAAACATTGTACATAACAAAAATATGTCTATGGTCTATTGTCTAATTAAACTAAGTACACCATGCATTAAATGGTTCAAAGTGGAGATAAAAGCTTGAAATTGACATCATAAAATTGCATACTATTGCAATACTTGCATTTGGAGCTAGTAGTTTATTTTCATCGAGGGCTCAAATATGACTAAAATAGCTATTGGTATAGTCATTTGCAGTACCTACATTCTACACTACAGTTTCATTGATTAATGTCAATAATGTGCAAGTGCTAGGTAGATACAAGTATGGATGGCTAAGTAGGTAGGTAAGGGGGTTGGTAATTGATAATTGGTAGGTAAGACCAAAATGGAAGGTAGCATGTAGTTGAGATCATAGTTGGGAAAAAAACTAGAGGAAAAAGAAACCAAGGGAACGACAAAATAGAAGATCAGCACTAAAAGGTTTGACTATGGTACCATGGTGATTAACACAGGCTCAAGAACTAGATGAAAAATCTCACCCCATCCAGTTGAGAAAACAATCAGTTAGTGCATTGTTAGGTGCTGGTTCACTGCAGCTGTTGTGGATGAACTCCAACTATTGAGTCCATGTTGGGTCTCACCTTAATAACCCATCATGTAAAACAACTGTCTTAAAGGTATGTGGGATAACAGGTGAAATCACTAGATAAACAGATGGTTAGTATTGGTGTTGTGAAATCCTTTGATTTTGTTAACCTCTGGTTTTGGGTTTTTGAAATAAGAATACTCGAAATTTTTAGTTTCTGTTGAAAGAAGTGGTGGGCTTTCATGAAACAACCCACAAAGAAGTTATCTTTTAGAGGTTTGTTCTTTGATAGAACCCTAAACCCTAAAATGGAAAAATAACAGCCAGGAAAGCAGGTTCAGAATCAAGATCCTCTGATGGGAGGAACTTTGGCTTTCTCTGCTTTTTGCAAAATCTGTCCTGTTTACATACTGGAATGTTTTCATATTACTTAGGTACCGTCAAACCAAACCTGAAGCTTGTTTTTGGGACTGGTGTCTAATACTCATTTCCCAAAATTTGAAAAATCCAATGATGATTCCAACAAGTCATAATTGGGGATTGGGCCAAGTACTCTGTACACTGGCAAAAGACTTAAAAGTTAGGACTGGTACTTACAAGGAAGATTGGAGTTCAGGAGGGAGGGATATCATCATTCATATATATATATATAAAGATTGGTCTGTATTGGATCCAAACCATGGGGCCCCTTGATGCGCTTTTGGTACCATAGGAAAGACCTTGAAGAGGCAGTAACATTTGTCATTTCACAATTTTTGGACTAACGAGGAAAAAGTTATTGAATGTAGAGTGATTTATGTAATTGAAAATAAATTAAAAATCATGAAAATAGTTTTTTTCACAATTGGGTTTTTTGGAAATTTGTGCTTTTCTAACTTCAAGAGGTTTTCTGGAAAGTTGTATATTAAACATCGTCACACTTATTGAATTGTTGCATGCAATTCATCTCTCGACCTAATCACAACAAAAAACCAAAGATTTTATTCTAGGGAATTATACAGCTCTAATAAAATGTCTTCAGATACTTCCATTTCTAAACTAAATCCAAACCAATCCATCAAGGACCACGCCAAAACACTAACATATGTTTGGCACCTTAGAATTTAGGGTAGAGATGTAGCCACCGTGACGATCATCTACAAGAAGATTTTGCCAATTTTGAGACTATAAACCAGATATTAAAGTTTTAAAAAAGAATCATACTTCTACAATTTGATCTATCTGCTGCAACCTGTTGTAGAAATCCAGTGATATGTAATAGAATTATTTAAATCTGGCGAAATTGGGCCATGTTCCATGTTAAAAACCCTTTTGAATAAACAAAAACCAAAAAAATTAAAAAAAAAAAAAGAAAAAAAATCACCAAAAAAAAAAAAAAAAAAAAAAAAAAAAAAACCCCTGCCTGAAACTATGATAAAATGGTCATGTACTGATGTAAAATTGTAGAACTAGTCATCTAATCAGCACATATAATTTCCACTAGTGTGGCCTTTGCCATTGGCCCAAGTGTGAACCCATTACAAAATAGGGAAACTCAACATGTGAACATTGTTTTGCAATGTATGTATCAATTTTTTGAATAGCCAAATATGAAAGGAAATCGTGCTTTAATTGATTGGTAAGCCTTCAAGTGTTACCACGTCCTCAACTGATTTTTCCTTCCAAAACCTGGTTTTTTGGAATTTATTTGAATTTTCAGTGGCAGAAGTTACTTAAAAATCATTATCTCCCAGAATCTGAATCCAAATCTTACCAAATAAATTCCATTAAATCCTGCTCATCAAGATCTTTCCAATAACACCAAAGGCACATTCCAATTCCTAAAATTTCAGCTACGATTTAATTTAATTTTCAGTGAAGAAATCATTCAATATTCAAGAACTTTTGCACCGCAAGTCCAGATGCCATGAAACCAAGCTGATGCACCCCTCCTCCTTGAGAGCTTTCCAAAGAGACCAAGAACTTGATTTGAAACATCCTGGTTTGGTGGATCTCATAACTACAAAACAAAACATACAAACTACCTTCCTTCATAGATAGATTAGAGACGAAATATTGACCTAGTTATAACTATTAGGGAGATTGTCTGCCAAAAGAACCTTAGAACTCAAAACTGAGAACACACCAGAAACCTGAAACTATCTGAAATATCAAAGACTAGCAAATCTATCAACATTTGGAATCTATTAACACACACCCGTACTAGCATTCCATTGTAGTTTTGCACTGTATGCAAATTATTTTATCTAGCACTGTATACAAGATTTCAGCAGTGGGCCATAGAAATTCAAGGATGCCATATAGATGATCACCAACTAGGTCTTGACTCCACACTCACTTTGCCCATGAATGATTTGAATTACTAAAGCTATAATAGGGTTTAGGGTTCACTTTGACAATAAATTAAATTCTTAATTTCTGTCTACATGTCTAAAATGCCCATTTGCTTTAACAAACTGAAAAACATGACATGACCACTTTCTCTTACTTACTGTCCAAGATCAAGCCTCAGAGCTGCTTGTGAGTTGTGATTCACTGACAATGCACTTGATCCATTAACTTGATTTCATGTAAAACATAATTTTAAGATAGAGCCTCTGGTGAGGGAACCACTTGTTGTTTTCATATCGCCATATCTAACCATGGTTGTTAACTATGTACTAGCTGCAAACCATGCACATGCATTACTTACCTATTTGTCACAAGTGTCTTACCTAGTTAGGAACCTCCAATGTAACCACCTACACTCCCCACTTATTTCATCTATGATAGTCACCTATTTACAGAAGTAGTTAGTAGTTACCATGGTAGTAGTGCTTTTATGGATAACTTTATAATCTTTTGATAATCTTCTATTATGGCATAATCTTCTACCTTGGAAGATTTTGCGACATGGTTTTTTAGTCTTAAATATTAGGAGTTGTCATCCATGTGACATGTGGCACTGTTGAGGACCAGGAATGCTATCCCAATATGATGTCTTTTCACATGAAAAAAACAGGGCAAGTTGCAGTGTCCAGCACCCAGGGTAGAAGGGGGCGGAGATCAACTTGTGAAAATTGGTCCCTTTTATTCCACACAAAGGGGACACTAAATATGATGTGATTGTGTATTTTATCAATAGGTATTTCACCATGTTTTAACGTAAATGATGATGCTTTTTACTAATCCCAAAATGTTTCTAATATGTGATTCTTTTTTTGTTGTCAATCTTGGCCCCATAGCATAGATTTGGCAAGGCTAACCATTGTTCCTTAATGAAGGACATGTGGTATTTCCATTATTTAAAAAAAAATCCTTAAGCTAATTGAGTTGAGACTAGAGAGATGATATTTCTCAGTTTTTTCACATGGAAGCCCACACCCTTGATTTGCAGATGTTCTGCCACAGCATCATTGTTTTCTGGGGGATGTGGTTTTGGTAATGGCAAATGTGATCATGATCACCAACCACAAGGATTAACCTACTTCCATATACATCCTGTTCACAAGGAGCTGTCCCTTTGTTTGTACCAGTGACACATCACTAAATTATAACAATTATTTGGTGGCCTGTAATAAGTTTATGCAAATTGCAATTGAGGTTATTGCAGGTTATGTAGATGGACAAAATAACAATATATCAAAGGTGAAAAATCAATAATTTTAGGGGTAGGGGGATGACAAGTTTAGTGGGAGGCCTTTTCTCTAAGCCTTTATGTCATTTGAGGACATGAAAATGACAATACTATGTAGAGTTCCCTTGTTTGAGAACCTAATTAGGGTAGTTGGAAAATGTTTTTCCATATCAAAATGCACATATTCTTTTTTAATAGGATGGACCATCTAAGCTTAATGAGCCTTTCTGAACCCAGCAAGAAGTCCATTGAAAAAAAGAAGTCAAAAACTGAAAAAGTAAATTATGGGATGAAGACATTTGTTCCATCATCCATGGAAATCTAACCACAAAAGGGTTGTTTTCATTTTGAATGGGTACAATGATAGCAGATAAACCCTAGATTCCATCTCCCTCGTCTGTGTATGATTCATCCATCTCTATAGATGGAACCATTATATTGGCAGTGGGCACTTGTACCAATTTTTACATGTTAGCTGAGTTTAAAAACTTCAGAATATATGTTAGTTGGGTTAAATGTATATGAGTGTTTGATATTTTCGAATGTAGATGCTACATTTTCCTTTTTGGAAAGATGTGGGGGGGGAATGCAAGGTAAAGGTTAGGATAAATTGCAACATGTGTAAATTGTACAAATAAGAGACATTGGTAAGTGGGTGTGGACAATTAAATATGGAATAAAGAAGAACCATGTAAGTCAAAAATATTTCACTAGTTTTACTAATTCAAACAAAGCTATCATAATTGAGTACATTGAAAAATGTGGCTTCAACACATATAATCTGTCATATGATTCATGTACCTGACCCTAATATATTATATTGCATATATTTGAGCATTCAAATACTTCATTTTACAATGAACATCTGGGTGTCAAGCAGTTTTTGCACAAGATATATGGATTGATACTCAATATTCATTCTCAGCTTGATACACTTTCTGTCCATGCGAGTGATTCTTTTCTTGAACACTTGAACCAGTTCAGTAATAGATATTGGGTATCTTCTCTAGTTCAGGCCCCTAAAGTTCCGCTTCTGCATGGTTCTGAGCCATCATCTTCTTTCTTTCTTTTGGGAACGCAACAGCAGACCTGACCTGGCTGGCATGGCTTTCACTGCATACCAGCGAGTTTGAACCCAGAATCTGTTTTCAGGTTCCAGGGTCCCAGACAGAGGTTATACCCACTGAACCATTACCCCTGGGGTACTCTTGGCCATCATCATGCTACTCAGTTACTGTCTGAAGTACCATATGACCAATTCATATAAAGGGCACTCTGTGTCCCAAATAGTTTAGGATGCTCTTACCTTCCTCCCCCATCATTAGGTTTCAAGTTTCAACCAGTGCTGGGTGTTTATCTGAATGTATAGAAAACTGTCAGTTCTGGTTTTTTTAATATTTCAAAATCAGAGAACTGCCAGTTCTTTGAAAAAAAATCAGAATCAGACATGTTGGTTAGCACTGGTGTTGTCCAGGTATATCGTTTACTCGAACATACCCATTGGATATGGGTAGGGTGTGTTATTTATCCTACTTTATTTTTTGACTTAATATACCTTAATCAAATGCACACCGGTATATAAATTTGAAAAATTATACCCATTTCATAGCCCTAAATACTTCTCAAAAATATCCATACTTGAAGCTAGTATGTTCTCAAACCTAGGTAAATTTGTTACGGTAAGTTTTACCTAAACCCTAAAATGACAACTTCAACCCTAAAATCATTATCATTGTTTCCTAGGATCATTATGCAAGGTGTTTAGTTTTCAGGATTGTGCTCAAGTTTCCAAAAATCATTCTTAAATTTTCAATATGCTCCAAGTTCGTGCTCAAGTTTTCAATGAGTTCCAAATAATTCATGTTTAGGGTTTTAGGCTCTTGCTTAAGTTTCTACTTTTTTTATGTGCTCCAAGTCATGCTCAAATTTTCAAGCTTCTAATGTGCTTCAAGCTCTTGCTTAGATTTCTAGGTTTGCAATGTGCTCCAAGTTCATCCTCAAGTTTCTAATGTGCTCTAAGTAGTTCATCCTCGGGTTTCTAGGGTCATGCTCAAGTTTCTAGGTTTTTAATGTGTTATGTGCTCATGTTTCCAAGTTTTTAACATGCTCCAACTTCTTGTTCAAGTTTTCATGCTCAAGTTTCAAATGTGCTTCAAGTAGTTCATGCTCAGGTTTCTAGGTTTTTAATGTGTTATGTGATCATGTTTCCAAGTTTTTAACATGCTCCAACTTCTTGTTCAAGTTTTTAGGTTTCTACTATACTCTAAGTTCATGTTCAAGTCTCTAAGCTATGGGTGTAAGGATGTTCATATTTTCAAGGTGTTCCAAATTCATGCTTAAGTTTCTAGTGCTGCAAGTTCATGCTCCAAGTAATTTGTGGTCCAATTTCTAGTGTTTTTAATGCTCAAATTTTCAGTTTATGCAATACTAATCTCAAATTTAGTATGCAATGAATTAATAATGAAAATCATGCAAAGTTTGTTTATTCATAGATTTGTACATTTTACACACAAATATCATGTGTTGAAAACATGTTTGACACACAAATAAATGTGTTAATAGATGAAGTATAAACTTATGATTGAATAAATGTCACACAAATTTCGCATGTTTCAATAAATTTGTGTGTTAAATGTGTTTTCAAGGCATGATATCAATGCATGACATGTACGACTTATGAATGAACAAATTTTGCATGATTTTCATTACTAAATCATGAGATGCTAAGTTTGTGATTAACAAGTTGTTGAACAAATAACAAATTAATAGCATTGAGTTACAACAACAAATAAAGGGGCAACAATAATTTGAGCATGACCTATAATTGTTGTGTGTGTGTGTGGATAACTATTATTAGCTAAATTGGTTTTGGTAGCAATATTGGGTTTCCAATAATTATAGGTGGGCAAACAACTAAAGTGATGTTTTTAATAACAACATTGGGTTTTCTAACACATGTAGGTTGGCAAACAGTTAAGGTTTCCAACTAAGGTGCATGTGTGTGTGTGTGAAAATTTGTTTTTTAGAAAGAGAAATGTTGAGAAAAAAAATTAAATGCATTTTTTCCCCTAGAATTTATAAATGGAAAATAAAAGCCCCAACAACCTGAAAGAATTTGTCTTTCAAAATGGCAATGCACCCCCATTCATAATTGTTATTGTTGGTTTTTCATCAATTGGTAGATCTAATACAACTAAATCTACTTTTCAATTTAGTTAGCAATTAATTGCATTACAATAGGAAGCAATTTTTTTGGATCCTTGGGATCAAAAATTTGATCCTTGGTTTTTTTCAAAAAATGATGATGAGCATGTGTCATTTGAGATAGAATATGTCTTTTGTTGTATTTTGTGTCATTCAATTACTTTGGATGCTCATGTTTTGGGATCAATAATTCAAAGTAACAAATGATTAATATTTTACAAAACTAAAAATGGAACTTTAACCATGAAAAAACATTATGAAGCTAAACATTTGCCATTTTAAAAATATATGTTAGTGAGATTATATAATGACATTCTATTGAAATAGATGTTTCTAAGAAACAAAGTTCCAAGGTTTGAAAAGTAATAACCCTAGGGTCCATTTCTACATTTTCTAATATTACTACAACATATTAAAAATTAGATGAAAACCGAAAACTTTCATTGATGATCTTATGTTAGTTGTTGCAAAGGGGTTACTCCTTTTAAGCACAATTTGGAAACATATGGATGAAGCAATTTGGCTCATAAAAGGACCCACAATTGGTGTTTCCATCACACAAAACCTTAATTAAAGAGGCATTACCTTGTATGATGAAGCACACACTTGAAAAAAGATAAAAAATTATCAATGTTATAGTTTCAATCACATCAACATCTAACCTTTAGATGAGTAAAGGTGCATTTGATACTTTTGCTCTTGTGATTAATTTTTTAACATTGGATTGGGAACCAAAACATGTCAAACTTGGTTTATTTGAAGCAAAAGGCATTATTAGAGTTAATCTTGCTAATTAATTGTAAGATTTGTTTGAAAAGTAGAAGTTGATTAATATAATTATTTGCTATGTAAAATATGAAAGCACAAATCTTTCTACAATGACAAATGTTGCTAAACAAATTATTAGTTGTGAAAAATTGGGAATACGAACACCAATTGAAGGTGTTTGTTTTGGCCATGCCTTTTTTTAAGCTTGCCAATATGCCACTTCTAATGACAATATCACAAACTAGCCAAATGATCCATGCTTCACTATATGTGAAGCATTTGTAGGGGTACATATTTCTTCTTAACTTTGGGGACGTTGATCAAATTTTTAAATCAAATTGAAGAGGAGTTTGGAAACCAATTAGATCATATGTTAAACTTTTTGATATGGCATATTTTTATTTTAAGATTTGCATTTATGTTTAGTAGGGCAAGTGGCATGTTATTCAATTTGATTTCAAGGACATTTCATTTTATGTATGTTTAGGAATTTTTTCAACTGAAATATTTTTATGTAATTTTATTTAACATCACATGTAGAACTTGTCCCATTAGATTTAAGCCTTTGAAAGTTGTCTAAACAAATTTCAAAGTGTGAAAAATAATTCCCATTTTTATTAAATAAAATAAAATAATTAACCCTTTTTAAAACCTTAACCAGGGGTATATGATAAAGGTATTTGAAACCTACCTTAATGAGAAAAAAATCATAATATACCTTTATTCATTGAATTAATAAACTAAAAATTTGAATATACCCTTATTTTAGACTATATAAAAACAATATACTCACATAACATTTCACTACTACAAGTGGGGTGCAATTTATTAGCCTAAATCACTATGGGACCTTAAAAGTGAAATAACTTCATTGCATTTTACTGATTTCACCTTGCTGAAAGTTATTTCATTATATTATCACTATGTAGACATCATGTTTCATTACTAGTTAACATAATTCACTATTATAATTTATTATAGTAAATAGGTTCATTTCTATGTTTTTTAAAAATATTTTATCTATGCTACTTTATGATATACCTTATATTATTTTAAGCTACTTTAGTTATTCTAATTTATATTTTATGTTATTCTAGGCTCTTATAAATTATTATACCGTAAATTATTATATGTTATTTTACCTTAAGGTATCTTAACTAATTTACATAAACTTTTAAATTATTCAAAATTAAATTATTCAATTAAATTTAGGCTATACTGTAGGTTATTTTATTTTAAATTAATATATATTATTTCAAGTTATACTTTAAGTTATTCAAGGTCATTTTACTTTATGTTATTATAAATTATTTTATCCTAAGTATAATAACTTAAAATAAAAAATAATGACCTATGAAAAATAATTTTAAATGCCCTATAATATAATAACTACCAATAGCCTATGATATTATAACATAGAATATCCAAAAATAATTTATAATAAAATAATCACCAATAGTTGTAATATAACATATAATAACCAACAATAATTTATAATACAATAACCATTAATAACCATCAATATCCAATAAT
>Ga0116228_10004352_pt1 | contig 12545 bp, 8 predicted proteins | sample S1TSphfallax_2_FD_89694 | JGI IMG/M metagenome (GOLD analysis project Ga0116228, IMG submission 89694) | Host-associated microbial communities from peat moss isolated from Minnesota, USA - S1T2_Fc - Sphagnum fallax MG | ecosystem: Host-associated > Plants > Peat moss > Unclassified | place: USA...
CATTCATTTACCCATCTTGAATATTATATTGATATGCATAAATTCTTTTTGGTGATCATTCCATACATTCATTCATTTACCCATCTTGAATATTATATTGATATGCATAAATTCTTTTTGGTGATCATTCCATACATTCGTTCATTTACCCATCTTGAACATTATATTGATATGAATATTCAATTTGGGGTTTGGTTCAAGGAAAAATGGACATATTCCACCTTTCCACTTACAATATTGACTTTGTTGATGTTGTGTCCATGTTTTATTTGCAAAATGTAACATTATTGAATGTTTCAAAACATATGTATAACTTTAAAAATCTCATGTTTGCATTTCAATTGGGCCTACATGCTTATATCCTTACCAAATCCCCTTGCCTTTTAAAATGCTTGCAATTATTGATTCTTTAATTGTCATGTGTTTCTTTCTAGGCTTTAGGTGGTTAGGAAACATAACCTTTTGGTTCTCAATTGGAAATGAATAACTTGACCAAAGATGAAGAAAGAAACCACTCACCCCATCCTTTGTTCCCCGATGAGAAATAAATTACTTAAACAAAGATGAAAAAAAACAATCATAAGAAAGGGTTGCCAATTGTCATTTTGGGATGAGGAAGGATAAGAGTGGCTTGAAGCATAGAAGGAAGAAAAGAAGAAGGTAAGTAAGACAACTCAAGGAAAAAAAAACCTATTGGAAAGCATGACAATGGGAAGGAAGAAATGAAGGTTGTTGAATAAGTGAAATTTGCCATTTGGACAAATCAAAACTTCCAAATAAATAATAACAGTTAAATGGATGACAATTTGATCATGAAAATGCACTTATTCATAGATTGACAAAATATGAACAATGAGGGTTTTTTTTTTGGAATGCAATATTCAATACAAATCAATTTTGTATTGTTGAACGTACATGGAATTATGTTCAAATAAATGGAATTTATCACACATGTAATTGGACATATGCATAAAATATTATGGATGGAATTGTGTTCATGAATGAAAATGATTTAGGTACAAATGCAATTGGTTAAATAAGTAGAAATAATACAATCCAAATGAGTTTTGAAAAGATGCATGAAATAAACTTTGATATTAAGAATGGTCAAAAGAGTAAAAGTAACACAATTGAAAGGTTCTATCACAATGAAAGGGGCCAAAAGAGTTGTTGAATGTAGTGAATAGTATATGTCCACTACTTTGAAAATCATTATTAGTTGCATTTAATGAATTTTTTGTCCATCTTTTGGAATTATGGTTATTTATTTATGAAGTTAAAATCTTATGAATTTGTAATCATTCTATTGTGTTGGAAGAGTTATTGTACATTAAAAAAAACATTTGTTGAATAGTTCTTTTCAACACACTTAAAAATTTGGATGTGTTTTTTTGTTGTTCAAACATTTACAATTCATTAAATGTTTCAAATTTTGTTGTAGGCTTTATTATATTATAGTTGGGCTATGCATTGCTACACACTACTAATGACGATGAAATGACAAAAATGAAATAAGGGTTTACATTTGAAAATTTTGTTATTTTCAAATATATATAGGATTCAAATTGTACAAAATATCGCCCAATTATCATCCAAGGGGAGATTTAATCATCCACCCATGTTTTTAATTCATTGAAAATTTAGAAGCAATTGGGGTGGATAAACATTAAATAAACTAAACAAGTGGAGATTAAATCCTTTAATTAGGTATTTAAGGGAATTTTTAAAATCTGAAACTAGTTTAATTTCAAAGAAAAAAAACATTTTAATCTATTGAAATAATATCAACATATTCAAATGAAATAACACATATTTACATTTTATGAAATTACATGTAAACATGTGTATGAAATTGGAAAGACACAAAGATTCCAGAAGACATTGAAAAAAATAAAAGGATTTGTTTATCTTTCAATATCTTAGGATCCATAAGGACATTTTGAAACATTACAACTTGTAAAATGTTTATTTCTTAAAAAATTTAGTTTGGAATCAACCTCTAATAAATTTGTAGTTTGGAATTGTTTTTTTGTACAACCTATGAGTATAACCCATCCCATCTAAATCCAATGAAATCATCATCACTAGAATTTCGTAAAAAAGGCCACATATGTCAAATTGAATCCTTAAAAAGGACTTAGTCCTTAACTCACTTTTTCCTTTTATTGTGACTAAACTTTGAATGAAATTGATGGAAAATGAACCACACCACATGGACAAAATGATGTCAATGAACTCTACAATATGGACGAAATTACACAAGAATGCAAGTGAATAGATGATTAAAAGTACCACACGGATGAAGTTCAACAACATGGATGAAATTGACTAATTGATTAAATTGGATTTATAGGTGAAAAATACCATTGTCCAAAAGGTCTAATTTCATCCACATTGCCATATATAACATATAGGTAGCAATTGTTTTCATTCATGAAGCTTGTTTTATTGATGTCATCAAAGCGTCTTTCAAATGGTTACTTGGGTATAGGTGGTCAATATCATGCACATTACATGTTTCTTTAATGGCATCCACAAATTATGATTTTTTTCCAAGTCATTAACATTTGTTGTGTTGATTAGTTCATCCTTATTGTTAAGTTTCATCCATATCATTGACATCACACTTGTTATTAATCTCATCCGTGTGGTTCACTTTCATGGAAAATCATGTATGGGTTGATAATTTTGACATGCAATGCACATCATCACAAGATGGGAAAATGGCATATACGTACTATGTATATGCCTAGAAGCATGCAACAACATATATGGTTGAAATTGTTGGTGTTTTGTGAAGGTAGAACAATAAAAATGTATGGCCATCAAAGTTATAAATGCATGTGTAAGATCTTCTTCCACTATATTTTGTATTTGATTGTTTATTAATGGGAGAAATTTTTAATTTAAAAGGAATAACAATTGTTCAATGAGGCTATGGTACCTAGTTGCTTGCCAAATTTGAGTATTGGATGAATGAACATTATAGTGTACACCATTTGAGGGAAAGTTGGAACTATATATAATATCAAAAATAACAATGAGTAAGATTTCACTCACTTTGAATTATTTTAAAGATCACATGTAAATGATTTGGGCTTCACAAAAGAAGTGACGAAAATAATGAATATGAAATTGAGACATAATTTTACATTTGTGTAAATGTACACTAATAAGTTAATAAAGGTTTTTTTTAAACCCTTATTTGACAATAGTTTTGCATTTTAAAAAAAATTCAAAACTTCGATTTACTTTTGTCAAATGATTAAAAAAAACACTTAGCCCGAGTAAATCTTCAATGGAAGAACATTTTTCAACTTTAAAAAATCATAATCAACCTTATCACACCATAATGTATTAATGAACATTGTAAAATCATCTAATCTAAATTCCACAACCTTAAGAAAATTTGAAAACTTTGATGGGAAAGATTGCTCTTTATGTTTTCTTTCATGTATGTGTAAAATTTCATACAAAAATTATCATTAAATGTAATATTTCTTAGTCATTTTGTTGGAATTGTAGAAATGTGATAGGGCTTTATAAATCAAAATAATATTATGTTGGACTATTATATCATTCATATGTGCATTGATTTCATAACATAATGTTAAATTAGGACATAAACCATCATCTATTATAAAATTTTAATGAAAATTACTTTCCAAAATTCCACCATGATGCATGAAACTCATATAAGTATTGAAAAATGTCAAACTATGACAATTTTTTTGTGTACATTGTAGCATGCATTCACCCTATTCACAATGTAATGTAGTTATTATCTCAATGCTTCTTGATTTGAAGCTCAAGCTTGATATGGAAGGTCTAGTAATGGACACTCTTTTATACCAACACATAGTTGGTGGTAAAGTCATTTGTCTTACCTAGACACAATTGGATATCATCTTCGTAGTCAATATGATCAACAAATTTTCTCATTAAGCCTAAGTTCCTCATTTGGATGTTATTAAACATTTGTTTCATTGTATTTAAATGGCAACAAATTTAGGATCTTGTTATTGTCAAAGGAAAACATTTGTATCCTCAATGGATATTTAGACAACAATTGGGTTGGGGATTTATGGGAAATGAAATCTACTATTGGGGATATTTTCAAGTTCAGGTCAAGCCCCATTATGCGAGGAAACATGAAACGACTTTGCACTACTATGTCATCCACTAAAGCAGAACATATGACATCCACTAGTGGAGCAAAAGAAAGTTGTGTGGCTGAAGAGGGTTTTATTAAAGTACAAATCCTAGATGGCAATGAACCCACATAATTAATGTGTGACAATCAAAGTTCAATCAAAATTTCAAAAACCCCTATTCTTATTTTTAGATGAAATTTATTATAATTAAACATCACTTTTGAGAAAGTAGTTAGATAAAAATTAAAGTTGCTCATGTTATTTCATTAAGTTAGTTGGCACATATCCTTACAAATGAAATAGGTCAAACCTTGTTCGAAAGACTTGAAAGCAAACTAGAAATGTTAAGTACCATTGATTATTACCTTACTATTTTGAAATTTTTTCACATGCTAGAATAATATGGCTAAGGTTCTAAATCAAGATAATAACCATCCATTAGAACATAGTTAAAGCACATCAATATATGTCCAAAGCTTATGTCCTTTGTGGGAATTGATTAAGATTCTTTGATATTATGTATTTAAAACACTTTATTTTCAAACCTTAATAAATAGCTATTAGATTAGCCTTAGGGATTCCATAATGATCCACTCATGTTGGTTCGGCAATGAGAACAGCAAGTAGGGTGTGAATGCCATCTTTGGTGAACACAATGTCAACTTGTCGATGAGAAGAGTTGAACATGTTAAATATGATTTTTTTGTCATGGACATTTCAAGACCTTTAAAATTGTAGTATTTCTAAAAGTTAGGTGACAATTTACTTCAATAATTTGGGCACAAATTTGCATGTCCATGTACAAATGACCATGAATTTTTATGGCATATGGATCATTTTGAATTAAGAAACATGCGATGATTTATTTTTTTGGAACTTTGAAAATATTGCCTAAATGTTATCAATGTGAGGAAATTCGAAAAATGAAAGGAACAAACCATAAAGTGGAGTTTGAAGATAATGGTCAATTTTGGATTGAAATAGATTCTATAATAGAAGTAGACAAGAATTTTCAAACTCCATTTTATGGCTTTACACATGTTTTGAAAATGAAAATGTTCCACTAGAAGGCAAATGGATTAAAAAAAATGAATTGTTTTGGGCAAAAAAAACTAAAAGGTGAACCCAAAAATGACCTTGTGACATTGCCATATGGAAACATAGATTTTTTTTTTCTTAATTATGATCACCTAAAGCTCTTGGCACCAAGAATCAAGATTGCCACTACCTAAAAACCCTATGTCAACATTTGTGTTTCCCCTATGACCTTTCATTTACTGAGCTTATTGCCATCACCATTAACTTTGCCATCAAGCTTTCCCTCTCTTAGTAGAAACCAATGTGGCATGTGCATGTCGTTGGCCCAAATGTGAACCCATTACAAAATAGGGAAACTCAACATGTGAACATTGTTTTGCAATGTATGTATATATTTTTTGAATAGCCAAATATCAAAGGAAATCATGCTTGAATTGAATGGTAAGCCTTCAAGTGTTACCAAGTTCTCAACTGATTTTTCCTTCCAAAACCTGGTTTTAAAAAAATTATTTGAATTTTCAACATCAAAATTCACTTCAAAATCAATATTTCCCACAATTTGAATCCAAATCTTACCAAATAAATTCCACTAAATCTTGCTCATCAAGATCTTTCCAACAACACCATACGCACATTCCAAAATTTCCAAAATTTTTAACTACAATTTAATTTAATTTTCAATGAAGAAATCATTCAATATTCAATAACTTTTGCACCACAAGTCCAAACATCATGGAACCAAGCCCATGCACCCCTTCTTATTGAGAGCTTTCCAAAGACACCAAGAACTTGATCTGAAGCATCTTGGTAGATCTCATAACTACAAAAAAAACAAACTACCTTCCTTTATAAATAGATTGTTAACCAATGTCAAATGTAGTCATGACCAAAATCATTAATATATAATTATAGTTACCAATGTGCACAAGGATTTTCATGAATAATATCAAAAATTCAAAAACCTTGCACAATGCAATTTGCAATTACATTATGGTGGCATTGTTAATGATTTGTTGAACTTTAGTAGAACCTAAAGTTACAATATTACACAATGTAGAATCCATATGTGATTTGCATTATATGTTTTCTTGGGCAAATTGAAATGTTTTAGGGATGAAAAAAAGATATTTTGCAATCTCTTAGGTCATTTAAACAAGTCATTGGAATTGTAAAGTGCAATGAAAAATTCATTTAGAAATGGTCGCACATTCCTTATTTTTTGCCTCATGAGACCCATATTGTCACAATGTTCATTTTAACCCACTTAACCTTTTAAAAACCGTTTCTAAATTTGAAAAGAAAAATTATAGTCATTATAAGTAAGCTTATATCAAATTTGAATTGGTTTCAACAAAATAAAAATTTCTTTTTAGGCCTAGTGATTGTCACATCAATCCTAAGTCAAGGTGTGTGCATGATAAAATAGATAGTGTTTGATCCATGTAATTTACTTGTTATCTACTTGTAGCAGAAATGAAAAGTAGTTTATTCAATAAGCTTTAATACATGAAACTTATAAATATTAATCATTTCAATGATCAAATTTCTTGAACAAATTATTACAATGATATTAAAAAACCATATGTTTAATTTTCATTTAAATGGATTTTTCAAAAACTCAAGCAACATTTTTTTTCTATTTTTTAAGTTATCTAGATTCATACACATAAGTGAAAGTAGATGATATATATATTAATTTATTATTTTAAAAAAAATCTTCAACATGATGTACCCCTAAATTTTACTTATAATATGTTTTCAAATTTTAGATATTATAATCATGATATATCAAACTTCTAATGTAAAGTAGGTTTGAATGCAATTTAACCATCCCATTCCATATATATTTATCTTACTTTAATTATTTTTTAAAACTCAAACTTTTGAATTCAACTTACTATAAGCTAATTATGGAAGGCACCATGCTTTTATAATGTTATTTAAAATGATTTTGAATCTACTTTCTTTTACCTTTGTCAAAAAGTGGACCATTTTAAAATTGAATTTGATATATTTATTTTAAGAAAATTCTTTACCATGTTTTTAACCATTGGTCATTTTAAATTGCTTCTTTATCTTTATCTCACTTTGAGTCCATTCCAATTTCTAGACAAGTTGCCAATGAGGTACACAACATCAATGTACAAAATTCACATATGATCTAGTCCTGTTCATTGAAGTAATAGATGTTAGCATCAACTACAACATGAATTAAACTTTGATTTTGGAGGTAATTGTCAATTTTACTATACCATGCACAAAGAACTTGTTGTAGATTGCAAAGGGCTTTGAACAATTCCAAACCTTGTCTTATTTTCCTTTAATTTCAAAACCTTCAAATTTTTGAACTTGAATACACCTCTTTAGTTGGCTCAAAAGTTATTTCAACATCATTTGATGACAAATGGGCCAGTTGTTGTGACTTACAACAACCATCATTTCTTGAAGAATATTATATTTGGCTATGGGCGTATGTTTTTTTGAGATCTTCATTTGCACATTGTTAGAAACCTTGAACAACTAATCATGCCTTGAGCTTCATGATGGTGCCATGCATGAATATTAACTTTATAGACCCATTTAATATCAATTGGTTTTGTTCCAATTGGAAAGTCCATTAGTTATATTTTATTCTTGTGGATCACATTAATATCACGTTCAATAGCTTCACATTGGCTTGGCACTTGAAATGCTTCATCATATGTGATTGGTTCATTGAAAACTTCAATCAATTTTACCACAAAGTCATCAAATCTTCAAAGAAGGTTTATTCTTTTGATGGTTGCAAGGTAGGGTGGCCCACTTTTTGTGTCACAAACTAGTTTTTTGCAAAGTGGCATGCATTTACATGCTATTAACATGGCATAAAAACAATAATTTTCCAAATTTGTGGCTAGACTTAGATTTTCAACTTGAAGAAAAAGACATTTATTAAAAAAAATTACAACATATATACACCAAATATATGTAATGGATTTTTTAAGTTGAAAAATGTGGACCTTTTCATATGGGCTTTTTAGTTCATTAACCACCATGTAATTCTTCACTAAATCAATGATATCAAAATAGATTGCCATTTTAACATTACAATATGGACTTTTAGGGAGTGGAACATCCACTCAAAGTGAGCCGCCTTACAATGCATACACCCCTTTGTTTGACCTTTGTGTGTATTCAATGTCAAATAGGAGGTAAAACTTAAATATGAACCTTTGAGCTTTGAACCCTTTCATTTGTGCTTAAATCAAAGATTGTAGCTTGAGAGTCGAAACATTATTTCCATTTTGCTTATTTAAATGGGAAGGAAATATAAGGTTAAACTTGGTTTAGAAGCATAAACCTAGTTTCATTCATCTAAAATTAAGACCCTAGACAATGTTTTAAATTCAACGTCAATTAATACATTTGATGGTGTAAGAATATAAGATGTAGGAGGCTAAAACTAATTTGCATTAAAAATCAACAATAGTTGGGACTATCATAGTAGTCGGTGGAAAACCAAGGTGATCTTCATTAAAAATGACATCCAAGTTGGACACAATAGCTTTTTTTTCCATGTTGAAAAAAGTAATATCCCTTGGATGTGAAGCCATAAACAAGTCATAGAGAACATAGAGATTTACATGACCACTTGGCTATATAAGGATTTATGTGTAGAAATGAAACATAACCAAAAACCCTTAAGTGACAAAAATCTAAAAGTGTCCCAAATAATTGATGATGAGGGTCTAGCCCACCACTTGTTTTTGTTGGGAACAAGTTTATCAAGTAATTTGTAGTGTTAACAATTTCAACTCATAAACAAACATGGATATTTGCACAGAATGTGAGACTTCTTGCCCATTTAATAAGTCCTCTTTTTTGCAACACCATTTTAATGAAGAGTATTGATTTGTGTGAATTGTTGAATTAAACTAGGGTTGTTGCATTGAAGTTCTTTAAACTCAATAACAATGTATCTACCCCCCTTCTTGGAGCACAAACCTTTGATGGAATTTCCACAAGCATCATTTTTCTATTTCATAAAAATACCCAACCAGATGTCCTATGGTCATTAATGAAAGTAAGAATGTACATAATGAGCTATTGATAGGAAAGTAGAGGTAAAAAGGCCACATACATTATTGTGCACAAGCTCAAAACATGACTTCATGTACAATACATATGGTTTAAGCTATTCGTGGTTGTTCCTTTTCTATTGTGTTTTCCTATTAATATGCAAGCTTGATGAAATTGACCTTGAGCATGAATGGTAGGCATATTTGTTGCTAAACCTTTTGAGACAATAGAATTAAGTTTTAACATTCAAATTTCCAAGATTTTGGTGCCATATGCAAATGAAATTGATTTTGTTATAACTAAATCACAAAATATTTCATGAGGTACACATAAAACTTGTAAAGCCTAATTACAACATCCATGTTACCCTTTTTTACAACTTTGAATTTAATGTTCATTAGAAAAACATTTTGTGAATTAAAAAACAAAATGAACCCCCACCTTTGTTAACAAATTAAAACCCCAATAGACTACAAAATTGAATTAACATTAAGGATGTATGAAACTTTTTCTTTTATTTCAATATTCTTCCCAACATGAATCATGAAACTTCCTTCCTACTACATGTGAGCAATCCCAGGGTTGATCATAGGAGTAGTGTCTTTGCCATTCTTGATCCTAGTGAGGAGTTTCTTATTTTCCATAACATGTTTAGATAGCCTTCTATTGACAAAATAGTTAGAGGTGTCAAAGTATTTGCAAAGATTTGAGTCCAATGCATTCTCCTTGAAGTTGCTTTCAATATCAAATTGAACTAAATCAATAGTTCATCCCTTTGTATGAAGTTGGCCACACAATATTGCCATGCATTATAGTTGGGGTTTTTTTGACATTGTCAAGCATTCTGTATTGTGGGGTGCCATGTTGATTTTTCATAAATGCTAGAAAGGTTATCAACTAATCTAAACAACAATGGTCCCAATAATATGCATGATTTGATACCATGAAGATTATTGAGGGAAACATTCAAATGTGCCAAAAACAAGTAAAAAATAAGAAGAATATTTTCATTAAATACAATTTTAGTTGACATTGGTAACAATCCAACCTAACATAATAACGTCAAATTAATAATCATGTAAGATTTTAAATAACTAATTAATTTAAGTAATGTTCATGATATTATAATCAAAATCATATGTATAATTTTTTTTGCATGTAACTTCTTCTTATTTAAACACTATTGATAGGCATATCAATAATTCATGTCTTCAACATTTAACACATTACATTAGACAAGTTTATGACATTTTATGTTGATGTTGTTGAAAATGCATCAAGGAAGTCATGTGCTTGGTTGTAATAATTGTTTTGAGCCCATTACAATTGTATAATTGTATATTGCATAAGCATTATTTGTCATCAACATGTAGGGTTCTTATCCAAGTCAAGGATAAATAGTGCATTTAAAAATGAAAATTAGGGGAAACTTTTGATATTAATGTAACTTGATATACAACAATTTACAAAAAATTGTTGACAAGAAACACACAATGTTTTATTTTATAAAAAAGAATCCAATTGCAATGTAATGTTCATTGTGCTCCACTTATTTTCACATTAAAATATAAATCTACACAAATAGTAGTAATGAACATGGAATGTATCCATATTTGTGATTGATCAACTATTGGGGGCCATAATCAACCTTCATCCACATGCACAAATGGTGATTTAGTTCCCTTGACATTTCATTGTAGTTAGAACTTAGTGAAGCAAATAAAAAGATAAAATGAATGTTAGTGGCTTGACCTAGCATCACTAGCTAAACATTTAACTAATATTTTGTTACATCTTGGCATGCTTAAAATTGCCATCAAAATGAGTAATATAAAATAAGACAAAATTTGTGACATAAAAGGACTACTAAAAAATTTAATTTTCAATTCCTTGTTTTCATTAGTTTCCAAGCCATTGTTCTTTAATTACCAAACTTCCATTGTTTTATAATTGTGGGATAACTTTGGTCTACCAAGCTCATCTTATTGTTATATAGAAAAATCCACAAATTTTAAAATTACACACAACATATGCTTTTGAATGAGATTCTTGAGTATTTTGTATCACTATTTCAAATCATGGTTTTTAAAATTGAAATTTTAGTCATTTTGGGCACACAACACTTTTGATTCTAGTCAAAGTAGCCCAACCATTTATGGGCCATAAACTTGATTGAGTTCACAATGACTAAAATGATCAAACTTGTGCTACTTGATGTGGTGGGACTATTTTTAAAAAATACATGCATTATAACGTATAAATAATTATTATACTTGGGCTCTTCACTATTGCAAATTATTACTATTGATAATGAAATGCTGATTTTAAATTTTAAAAAAAGTTCCATTCAAATGAGAATATTGAATGACATTGCATGCAACTTGAACAGAATTCAAATTTCATTGATTCAATTGAAGAAAAATGAAATTCAAATTGATGCAAAAACTATTGAAAATTTGCTCATTGTATTCATCATTTGTGACTATGGTGTTTAAAATGAAAGTAGTTTTGAAAAAAAAAAGTCTAAAAAAACACCTTTCCATTCCATTTAAAGAAAATTCCAAACCAAAATCTATTTTGATAGGACACAATAATATAAGACCCAATAATTGTCCCATTTAAGCAAATTTTGATGTAACCATTATCATTGCAATAATATATAAAAAAATATTTTCTTTGCCAAATTGTGTACATGTTATACAATGACAATTTGTTTTTCTACTTTACATTGTCAATGGATCATTAAATGTGTTTTTATTTTGATTTCTTACCATTTCACCATAATTGTTGTTAGTCATGTACAAGTCACAACTATAAGATATCTAAATTTCAAAGTCAACCTTCACTTTTTTTTCACAATCCAAGGCTTTAACCATCTAACCACCACATCCCTTGGTGATAAACATTGCGAATGTGAAAAGCATAAACACACATATATTTCAAATTTTGTGCATTGTAAATATGTTATGTAGTTGTGTAATTTCACAATGAAATTGATTGTAGATGTTATTTTATTTTTCATTTTCTTATCAATTACATTGAATTTCAAAATGTCATTACATTTCAAAATGTCAAAATGTATCATATTAGTTGTAAGTATTTATTTAAAAAAATGGAATGTAATTATTATTATTTGATTAAGGTTAATACACTTATTGGTTATGTCTATTTAATGATTTTTTTGTTTAATAAATTTAATAAATTATTTGTTGCTTGATGTCAAAATGTTGCATTAATATTCATAAATTGGCCCATAATTCAAGTATATACTTTTATTACAATATCATTTAAGTA
>Ga0116228_10004354_pt1 | contig 12538 bp, 5 predicted proteins | sample S1TSphfallax_2_FD_89694 | JGI IMG/M metagenome (GOLD analysis project Ga0116228, IMG submission 89694) | Host-associated microbial communities from peat moss isolated from Minnesota, USA - S1T2_Fc - Sphagnum fallax MG | ecosystem: Host-associated > Plants > Peat moss > Unclassified | place: USA...
AAGATCCATAATGACATTTTGAAACACTACAACTTGTAAAATTATTGTTAAAATTTTCGATTTGGAATTGTCTTTTTATATGACCTACAACTATGGCCTATCGCACCTAAACCAATTCCGAAAAAATCATTGTCACTGGAATTATATGGTTGGAATCACCAATGGCATCAAATTGAAAAGGCCAAAGCTAACACACATCCAACCACTATTGGGAGGATAAGGGTAAATACATACATTTATCTTGTGTAAAACAATAGTAAATGCCAATCTTTTGAAATTTACACTTGTCTCACATTTGTAAGTGCTTTATTTTACACTTACATGGAGGAAGTGTAAAAAACTTTCATTTACACTTACATGGCCCTATGTAAATATTTTTAATAGTGTGAATGTGAATGAACTAGATTTTGAAACAAAATCCTATGACTCTTGAATCACATTAAGTGTATCATATAGATTTTATTGTATGCATTTAATATTTTGTGGTTCATTGAGTTTCTTATGAAAATCATTGGCAAGTGTGCACTTTCAAAAATCCAAAATTACGCATCAAATACTATATGACCCAAGTTGTTTTGAATGCCATCTTCCGATTACAACCACATCATCTTTCTTTTACTTTTTTAATTTTGTTTTGGCACACTTGATAGATTTCTTTGAATTTTTTTTTTTGCCAATTTTCTTTTTCTTCAAGCATAGTTGAAGGATTTCTTTGACTTTTTCTTGTTTTTGCCACTTTTCTTTTTCTTTGGGCACACTTGAAAGACTTCTTTGATTTAATTTTGTCAATTTTTAAATTTTTTTGGGCACATTTGAGGGACTTGTATGAATTGTTTTTGGCAATTGTTTTTTGATTGGGCACATTTGAGAGACTCCTTTGAAACTTGTTTATACATTTTTCTTTAGTTTGGGCATGCTTGAGGGACTTCTTTGGAGCTTTTTGGGCCATTTGTTTGTTTGGCACACTTGGAGGACTTCTTTGAAACTTGTTTTACCCATTTTAATTTTTTTGTATAGTTGCAAACCTTTTTCGAAACTTGTGTTTGTATTTTTTGGGGCACATTTAAAAAAATTCTTTGACACTTTTTTGAGGGCACACTTGAAGGACCTCCTTGATCTTCCTTTAAAGATACTTTCACAAAGCACATTTGAGGAACTTTTTAAGGCTTGCACTTTCAAGCATTTTTAAATAATTTTCATTACAAAGAAATTTTAAGGTTTGCTTTATGGATTACATAGGATGAATTTTAAGGTTTATTTTACATGGAATTAGATAAGTGGGCTCTTTCAAATTCTAGTTTTTTATTTTCATTTGTGAAGACTCAATTGTTTTTGGCCTTCATTTTTTTTTAAGGTTACTAATATGTTGCCATTTTCATTTTTTAAGAACTTTTTTTTTGGTTTTTTGGTTTTTTTGCTATTTTTAAATTTTAAATTTTTATTTTTTATTCTTAAAAAAATTTATGTTTTTTTTAAGGTTTGTTAAAAACTTTAATAGAGTTTTTATTTTTATTTTCTTTTTTAAGGTTTTTTTTGTGAACTTTTTTTAGGGTTTAACACATTTTTAAGGAATTTAAAATTAAATTGTTAATTTAAAACTCTAACCAACCTAGTGGATTGGATAAACTTCACTTGGTGGCAATTAGATTTCAACAAATTTATCATCATTTTTGTCATGACTACCATTTAAAAAAATGTCTCAATGACCTTATTTTCAAATTAAAAAACTATAATTCCCAAAAGATAACATCCATGTACACATGACCGTGTCTCAAAAGAATTCATATCAAATTTTTTATGCAACATTTACACTACATCGTTAATTTTTCGAAGGTGATTAAGCCCAACTCCTAATAGTAAGAAAAATAAACACAAAGTTTTGAATCTAATGCATTGAAGGACATGAAGCCAATCTAATAATGGCAATGTTGTCAATGGATTCATTCATGTTTTCATATTATAACAAATTTATTACTAGTTTTGCATTCAATATATGATGAAAGGAACATTTTGCTTGGTGCCCACCAAATGAAACATAATAGTTGATTATGAAGGTTGCAAGTCAATGTTCCCATTAATGAGAAAAACAATTATTTATTCAATTACAAAGAAAACACAACATGTCAATTCACCAATGGCAACAATGTCAATGGATCCAAAGTTGTTGCTCATATTATAACAAGATCATTAATAATTTTGGGGCTTTATGCCATGAAAGAAAAAAACAGATGCTTAATGGCCACCGGGGGTTAAGGTTTAAATGAAACAAAAAATATATTCATTATGAATGTTCAAGAATATACATGGATAATTTTTGCAATGAATCAACTGATTAAACAATACACCACACCAAACATTTAAAAAACCCCTAAATATAAAAATACTAGTAAAATCAATTTGATTATATGAAAGGATTTGAAAAAACAAGAATATAATTTCATCCATGTCACCAACATCCTTCACAATTACTTGATGCATTAACAACATCGAGATTAATTTAAACTCTACCAGCACAAACAACCAAAATAGTAATTTGATTTTCGTTTGTTGTATTTTTTGGGCAAGAAATGAAAAAAAAAAGCTAAAATATCAAGTCATTGTTCTAGACCTGTTAAATTACATTTCCGCTTGCCATTCCAACAATCTTCATATAAATGTTGTTAATCCAAATTTGATCATTTTTTCATAAGAACCCACCATTGAACCTTCATGGTCATTTTGAACTCTCCTCATCCTTAACAACCTCACCTTCTATTCTTTCCATCCATGGAGGAATAAGATTGGGATTGTGTAGCCTCAAGAAAACAAAATCTCCAATGTTCAAATCTTTAAACAAAGTGTACACAAGCAAAGGTTTCATGTTCTTTGGCCCACAGTAAGGACGTTAAATTGAATCTTTTGGATCAACATTCATAATGATCGACATTGAAACCCTGGCATTATTAAACCTCCTATTGTTCAACAACTAAAAGCCTTACAAAAGAGTGGAATTTTGAAGGGATACAATGGTATTGACAAATGCAATAAATTATCCTCCCAATATTCCACATATAACTTCATCTTCATTTAATATGTTGCACTTTGTGCAATGCCCACCTTTAAGAAATCTAGATATTTAAATAGTCTAGCACCAATAATTTTTTTTCTCTCCACAAACTTCGACATAAATCATGATTGTCCCAAATTGGGCAATATGTAACAAGGTTGGGCACTCTAGTAGGCAACTTTGGTGACCTATTAGGATTAACTTTCCACAAATGAATTGGAAGCACATCAATGGGACTCTAAATAAGATTTGTGGGGAAAGCTTTGTATTGCATGACATGCAAATATGACAAATCAATAAATAATCTAAGAAAATGCATATCAATATGCCTTACCAAAGTTTCAAGGCCATCCTTCAAATAACTTACAACCCAAGATTTAACATCTTGAATTTCCTGAGTCAATTGAAGAATGAATGGTTGCTCTTGCAAGGCCATGAAAGCCCTCATTTATCAAAATGTAATTTCTACATGACTATTGGGGCCAAATGTGTTTTCTTAGCTTCATTTCATACTCAAGTGCATCATTGTTATGTTTTCCCAATTTGAATATTAAATCCTTGAGGGATTCACACATAATGAATTTGGAAAAAACTAACCTTCATTTTTGCACATTCACATTCAAATGTGTCTTTTCGTCAACCTGTTGGGTGAATGCATACTAAGGTGGACCAAAAGTGGCAAATGAAGAAATCCACAATTTTCTTTTTTTAAGTTTTTAAATTTGAATGTTTGGTGTTTTGGGAATGTAAAATTGTCCATTTGTAAATATGAAGCAAGTGGAATACCAAAACCTTAAACTTATAAGTTTCTAAATTGCAACACATGTTTCTATTTGATCAATTAAAGGAAAAGTTAGAACAAAAAATGAGTTTTTAAAATTTTTATAATTGGCATATGTTATGTAGGGTAATAATGTCATTTTATAAAAAACAAAAATTTTTAATTTTTCCATTTCAGTAAATCATGGACTTTATAAACTATTGGCAATCTTATGGAGACCTAGTAAATTGAAATATTAAAATTGCTCGTAAACCTTTATTTTAGCATTATAATAGCTTCACAATCATAGTAGGGGGAAAATTTTAACATTCACACATTTTTATTGTGTAATAAAAGTCCATAAGGTTTTTATGAATCATGATAAAATATTTTACATTGCTTTAAAAGTCCACCTTGTAATGAAATGATGACATCTTATTTTCAAATTTGATTATACAAGTATTATAGATTAGTTAGATTAGTCCCTTTTATAATTTTCAATCATATCCAAACACATATATTATACCAAACTTGGAGGTACCCCCCCTAAAATTGCCATTGTCACATTATAAAATGGGTTATTTAGTGTGCAATTACCTTGTTCATTACAAATTTAGAAACACATCCAATGCTTAATTCTTTGCTTATTTAAAACAATATAAACACAAAAATAAAGATAATTAAGCTACTTGCCAATGGACCACCAAATGACTACACATCCTTAGATTCAAGCTCATTTTTTACTAATCCATAATACTTGTGAGATAATCCAAGTGGTTGTCATTCTTTATAATTTACTTGATCACTCTTTTCTTGAATACTCTTCCATGTTTCTAGCAACAAACGATGCTACATGTCTTGTCTCCCATTTCCAATCCCTTTTATTTGATGGGGCATTGTATTTGAATAGACAAGTCAATCAATGATTGGACATTTAACTATGCTTGCCTTGTTGACATTCATAACTTATGCATACTTTTGTTGCCATGCATGTTAGAAATCAACAACCTTGCTTACTATTTGATTTGTACAACATGTATGTTGATTTGGACACACCAACAATTTGGTACCAATAGTCTCGTAGATGTCTATACCTTATACAATAATAAATTTTCTTCACCTCATGTTTGTTTTCATATGCAACCTTCTTAAAATATCTAAATCATATGTTGTATGGTCTTCAAATGACAATTTATAAAACAACAAGGTTTATAAAGTTTCTTTTTGGGGAGGAATTTTTAGTTTTTTTAGAGTTTTTTTAGGCTTGTCAATGGCCTTTTGAAAGTTTTATTTTGGAAAGGACTTTTAAAGTTTAAAATTTAAAGTTTTTTGGGTGAGTTTCTAGGGGGATTTCTAAAGGTTATTGGGCAATTTCTTTCATAGTTTCTTTTTCTATAACATGATTTCTTTTGATGGTGAAGCCTTCTTTAAACATTGCCAATTCCAATAGCTCCTCATCATTATTTGATGAAGAGATATTTTAGAGGACACATAGGCAACATTATATTGTGTTTGCAACTATAGTTGTTATAAATAAACACTAGCACATTAAAGCTTTTCAACATGAATGAATTAGAGCTAGGTATTGGGCAATTAGTCGATTAAAACATAGGTGTTCACCATGTGTTTGCCACAATGCAACCAACTTTAGGTTTGTTCAAGACTTTAACAAACTTTAGTTTGTCAAAGTTTGATGAACTAGTAGCATTAATTTGGTCCCCACCATCCAAGCCCATGCAAAAAATATTAGCGAAACTTGGATTGTGACAAGATAATTGACTAAACTAACCCCAAAGTAGTGTTTGTTCTACACTATGAGACATTGCATCCACTGAAACCACACCACCCTTCAACTAGAGTTCAAAAAACAACTCATGTATACAATTATTGTGCAACTATTCCTTGCATGTGTTACAACTATTATGCAACTAGCCCTTTGGAAATATGAGGAATTCATAAATAAATTACCACATCAGAAAATCAATTAATTGTATTATAGTTACAAGTGGGTTGAAAATGGGGATTCTATAAAATAATTTGTACACACCATACATACATTTGTATTATGTAATCAACCATGTTTGATTTTTTGAAGAGTTGCATTACAGTTACATATGAAAACTATTTTAGGATTGTTGTAAATGTGCCACTAACGCAACAACTATGTTGCAACTACTATATGATGTACATACATGTGATCATGCCATGTGTTTGCATTTCCACCACCCATTATGGGATACATTTGTAACTAGTTTTTTATTACAATTCCCATTAATATAACTAATAGGCCAACTAGTGCACCACTATTGAACAACTAATGTTCAACTATGTTGTGATTATTATGCAACAACTTGTAATTTAATAAGGATACAAATTCATATGTAATATTTTATAAAGAATTATTGTTTCAATAATTTGAATTTTAAATATTGACTATGTTTAATACACTTAATTATTATGAAATTATTTATTATATTAAGTAATTGGTTATTAATTTGAATAAATAAGTGATATTCATATAATTAAATAATTATGATAATTAAAAATAATATGGACGTATAGAAAAATAATTATTCATCAAATAATAATCTAAAAAATATTTATTTGAATTGGGGATACTTAATAATGAATTAAATTGATTAATTAAGATAATTAATATTTCATCAACAATTACCAAATCATTTATTATTTAAATTCACTAACAACTTAATTATTTGGATACGTATAATTAATTTAAATGTGAGACTAAAAGTAATGTGTATAAGGTGAATGCAAGTTATAATGGTTCTTTTTTGTGTCCCATTACAATTTTTTGCAAGGTGTAGTGAATTAACATGCCATAAAACCATTTATATGCAAAATTGGGACTTGGTTTAAGATTATCAACTTCAATTAAAAATTATCTATATAATTTGTGCACAATAAATGTGCACCCATTATGTAGTAATGGACTTTTGAAGTCAAAACTTATGGATTATCCCAACCATCTGCACTTCCCATACACATCACATTTTCAATATCATTTTTTGAAAATATATCTTATAGGGAATTGATATTTATAGATGGGAAAAAAAAAAAACCAAAGATTTGAAACTTCATTTACAAAAGCTTTAACCAAAATATAGTTATGGACTTAAATGAATGACCAAAATTTGGACCTTATTTTCAAAAGTCTTTACATGGGTCATTTTTTGTTGGATTGATGATTTTCTTCCTTGTAAAATGTATGTCAAAAAGATGTCAAAGTGGGTATATTTTCATATGAATTTAATTAGCTCATTAACCAACCCATAGTCCCCCATTTATGTTAATTTGCCACTGAAAAATGGACTTTTAGGGACTTTTTATTTGCCAAAAATGGGCCACTTAACCCCCCATCTACCCTATATTATATTAAAAATTCAATTTGGGTGTACATATGGGTGCAAGTACGTGGATAGGAGCCAACGAGATTACTTTCCAAAAGGATTGTGAGTCCTATTTAGTATTTTTTCACTTTTTCATATGAATTTTTTTTTGAAATAAATCTTTTGCAACTTTTTAATAAAAATACATATAGTTGCCCTAATAGATCACATTTTTTTTTGTTAATCATTTTTTAATAAATATGAAAATTTCAAAGTGTGTATATTTTGCCAAATTTTGCGTTTCATCTTGAAATTTTATCATAATTTTGAATCATATCAAAATATGCTAACTACTTTAGGTTTTTTTTTTCTTATATCATAAACCACAACTTTGATTTTGTATGTCATGCACATTACACCCCATTTTCATGTGGTAAAGGACTATTGAAAATTTAAAAATCTGAAAAAAATATTTTCAATTTAAAAATTTCATACCTTTTAAATTGTGATTTTTTTTTTGAACTTGGGTATTAGGTTACTATCATCTAAATTTTTTTACCATTAGAATTATAAATGACTATTAAGACTATTATTTAATTCCCCTACTTTTGTACTTTCCTACCTACTTGCCTACTATGTAATTAAGTAGGTAGGTAAATAGGTATGTAGTGTAGGTCCTAAAACCTGCCAACCTACCTAGCTATTAAAATAGATATTTAAATTTTATTTTTTTCAAATTTTAGTTAATATACCATGTGGCAATTTTAATTGTGCCATGTGTCATAATATCAGACCATCATTAATAATCATAATAGATGATGGAGATCAATATTTCCAAAAAAAAAAATTTAATCCAAAAATCCTCATTGTACCATGTGTCAAATTTTAATGGATGGATGAAAATTAGTAATGTCAACATAACATTATGGTTGTAGTAGTAGCGAAGTTGCATAGTATTTGAAAATGAGTTGTTTTGACATAGTTGTAATTGAGTTGCAATGGGTTGCACCATATATATGGTGAGTTGCAATTGTTGCAACTTATGCAATTTGTTTGATAGCACTCACAACATAAGAATACAATGAATTACAAGTGGTCATTACAACTCAAAAACTAAGTTGCAAGGCTAGTCACAAAACATTTTTTTTTCTCATAATGTTAATTCATCCTATATATGAAACATGATAATGTAGTCATGTATGATGCATTCATGTGGAAGTGGAATAAGAATCTAGACTCTATTATGTGACAATGTCATTTTCATTATATCTTGCATCACTGAAATATTTAGCACTGAGATTTAATGGTCTATTGTTGAAGAATAAATGACCTTTGGTATCCACATCCTTAAGTTCCAAGGTTGTATTAAACTCATTGATGGGACTCATTGAAATTTAAAAACCTTGGAACAATGTTGCTTATGGTTTGTGATTCAACAAATGAAAAGAACCATATTGTATGAAAAACACGATGGGGTGAAAGCACATTATGGTGACCTGCTTTGGGGTGTCACATTGTATTGTTTTCCAAGGGTGTGCATGTTTGAATGTATCCGCCTCAAACTTTTGAAAGAATTTCACAATATTTATACATATTATGTTAGAATATAACCTAGGTAACATATTAGAAAAGAAATCATTTCATTTCATTTTATAAAGTGAGAGATTGGAATACATTTATGGAAACAAATGTAGTGTACCTATGTACTAAACAACACAAGTATACTCCAAAAAAATTTAATGATTTTTAATCTTTATGAAAGTTGAAAGTTTATTGAATAATTTCATTTCACATAGTTCAAACCATGTTTGGATACCATGTGACTAATTTGAAATTTTCAACAAAGATGCGATAAATGTGTGGTAAATTGGAATTTTGACAAGTAATCACATTCACATGGAAGATGAAAAACATGGCTAGATGCGCCATTTTCTAAATTGAACCATTAAAATTAATCAATTTAATTATTAATGAAGCCTTAAAATTAGTGCAGTCAAAATGAGATTGTGGCCCTATTATACCAATGTGTATTTATAAATACCATGGATATTTCAACATAGATAATGAAATTTATTATTATTTTTAAAATAATATTAAGTAACAATTTTGTAAAAATAATAATTATAGGGCCCAAAAACCAAAATTGATACCAAAATTAAATGTACCATACTTTGGGAACAATTATATTATATGTATTATAATATTAAACCCAAAAATGCCCCAAAAGGGGTCCATATAATGTGTTTTCACCCAATGGTCATGGACCACCATGGATTGTTCATTTACCTAGATAATGGGTTGAACCCATCCTTGGGTGGTACCATTAGGAACCACCTCAAGGAATGATTAAAGAACCAAAAACAATTAAATCATTTTCCTAGGCCCTTTATTTTAAATATTTTCACAACCATAAAAAAAAAATTCCTCATTTTTATTTATTGCATGCACTCATATGTGGCTTGAAGTTTTTTTTGGAATTTTAAAAATTGAAAATTGTTAAAAAATTGTATTCCTAATTCAATGGCCCTTTCAAAAATTAATAGCTTTAATTTGGGAAATTCATAATTAAATTATACCTACTCAATTAACTACATTATAAAAACCTAAAAATATAACGATTTCCAAATTGCATTAGGATAAAAATTTCCCAAAGAAATCTCGAGTCATGTTTCAAATTTGTGTTCCTAACCAAAAAGTTCAAGAAAAGGTTCTAACACTACGATCCTGGAATTTTATCTAAATGTAATGATTAGGAACATCAAAATACACAACATTGTTGATATTATTGAAATTTCAAAATATATGGACCCTAATAAATGTATTCATTAAAAAAAATTATGAAAACATTTATTTAAATGTTTCTTATGATTTTTCAAAGTTCAATGGGTCCATGAAAATCAAGGTGTGATGTCCCTAATGGTACCACCCAAGGATGGACTTGCATAATAGGTATCTAGGTTCATTCCATGATGTGACAATCTTGTGCAAATCAAGTTTACACAAATGAGTACTTTAAATATTTATTGGAGGACCTAGGTTATTTGGGTGAAAAGATGTTTTTGTGTGATAGCTTGTTCATGTGAACTTGCTTTTGGGCATGATTAGAATGCAAGTAATGCCTATAACAAAATGCATCTTGGTTATAAAGTGAAAGTGGAATGGGAAATTGTTTCATCAATCGTTTCCCATTCTAAACTTTAGAATGGAAGCAATTGATGAAACAATTTTATTCCACAAAAGATAAATGTAATCATTTATTCTATGTTACAACCATCTTGATTAATTTCCTATGCAAATGTTTTTTAGACTTCACATAAAAACACATTGGCAATTCAATTGAAGAACTAGTTGACTAAAAATGGGATAGGGACTTCTAACTAAAGGTAGAACATTTTTTAACCTTAACGTTGAATTTTACATTTATCAAAACTCCCATGTCTCTAGTTGCTTTGAAATTATTGTGTTTCTCCTATCTTTTCCTTTTTTTTATTAATTTCATTTTAACCTTCATCAAACTTCTTTGATTGTCATTGTTCATCTAAATCTCCCATGTTATTGTGGCAAAACTAAAAATCTACACTTACAACACTTTTGCCTTCATATATGCCATATCACTTGATGTGTTTGTAAAAACAAGGCTTGAGATGAATGATGGAATAAGTAGTGTAGCATGTTTATAAGGTACAATATACACAAAAAGGATTCACAATTTGACAATTTTCACTCAACACATTTTTATGTGCTTTTCTAAATATTTGGAAAAGATTTCATGATAAAATTAATAATTACAGGTGGATAACATCCTAAAATCTCATTATGGGTAAAAACACAGTCAAAGGAGCCACCCAAGTGAGTGGACATTCCTTAAAACAACATTTTTGTATGTTTGAAATATGACAAATGAAACATAATAGTTTGGATTATAATATATTTTTAGGAATATTTTTTTCATTAATTATAAAGTTTACATGTTCAAAGCTTAACACAAATCAAAAACATTTTTGCATGTTCAAACACTACTACAAAATACGTCTTAGTTCACTCTAAGTTCAATTAAATTTTGAGTGAATTTGGACATTTTTACCTAATGAAATTGTTTAACCCCCTAGTGAACAGGGACCAGTTACTATGGATAATGAATTGTTTCACTAATGCCTAGTGAAACAAAGCTACTCTCAAGTGAAATACAAATTTACCAAACCATCCATTTACTAATTAATTAACTAACCAACATGGAAATCAATTAAAATTTAATTGTTTAATATGTAATATTATTGATACTTTCAAGAATTTTTAACCTATGATTTATTGACACATGTCATTACCTATGCTAGGTTAAAAGCCTAGCCTACGTAGGTAGGCCACATAATCAACCTAGGCACCACTTTTAAAAATTCAATAGGATAATATTCAATCAACATACCGTTGTTGACCACACACAACACCACTCATGAGGTTTGATCCCTTGACCTTTGGAATGGAAGCAAACACCCTTACCATAAAGCCACCCCAGTTGTTGTGATAATATGTTACATTACATTCTATTTATCAAATATTTCATTTTAAACATTACAAAAACATAAACTTTGAAATTTCATATCTTATTGAAATTTTGTTCAAATGAAATCATTCGAGTTATTTTTTTAAAAATTTCAATAATGTACATAATTACATTTATTTCCTTTTGAAAGTTTAAAATCATTTAAACAAAAAAAAATGAATATCATTATTCAATAACATTTCAACGACCACTCTTTTCAAAAAAAGAAAAAAATTAATAAATGGATAATGTTTTTGTTAATGTAATAATATTACCTATGCTAAGTTACTTTCAATTATTATATGATTATTTTTCATTAATTTAAATTATTTCATCCTACATTATTTACGGTTATTTATGGTTATTCTCAATTACTTTTTGTTATTTTTGGCTATTGTAAAGTATTTCAATTTACGCTATTTGCAGCTACTATAAAAAAATTTGGTTATTGAAGGCTATTTCACCTTATGTTATTATTAACAATTATAGGCTATTATAGGCTATTTCACTTTAATTTTTTTTCTTTTATAAATTATTTCACCTTATATTATTTTTGGCAATCCTAAACAATTCTAATATATGGTTATTAATTATTCTTTTATTAGGGCCATTGGTGGTTATTAATGGCTATTAGTACTCATTCTATTGGTGGCTATTAATGTTTATTAATGGTTATTTTATTAATGGCCATTAGTAGTTATTTTATTGGTGGATATTAGTGGTTATTAATGGTTATTGGTGGCTATTTTATTAATGGCTATTGGTGGCTATTTTATTAATGGCTATTGGTGGCTATTTTATTAATGGCTATTGGTGGCTATTTTATTAATGGCTATTGGTGGCTA
>Ga0116228_10004355_pt1 | contig 12534 bp, 8 predicted proteins | sample S1TSphfallax_2_FD_89694 | JGI IMG/M metagenome (GOLD analysis project Ga0116228, IMG submission 89694) | Host-associated microbial communities from peat moss isolated from Minnesota, USA - S1T2_Fc - Sphagnum fallax MG | ecosystem: Host-associated > Plants > Peat moss > Unclassified | place: USA...
CCATATAAATGAAAAAATTAACATTAGAATGAAAAAAAAGTTAAAAAACCAATGTTTAGTGCGCCCTATGTGGTGATTAATTATTAAAATCCATATAAAAAGCTGTCCATTTTGAGAAATATTTATTATACATGTTAGGGGAAAAAAAATATCAATCTAACAAAAAATGACCAAGATTGGGACTTTTGAAAATAAGGCCCAAATTTGGTCATTCAAAAGACCATAGTTATTTGTTCATTAAATTTTTTGTTGTAATTTTTTTCAATCCATTTTTTTTTCCATCATGTATCATATGTTGAATCCCTATAAAAAATATTGAAATGAAATCATAACAAAAGAATGCATTTGAATGTTAGTGTAGAACCTAAATTATAGTCCATATGTCCACTTTAAAAGTCCATTACTATATGATTGGCATATGTTTATTGAATTTTTTCCATTAATAAATATTTTTATTCAAGTTGGCAATTTTAATCCATAAATATTTTTGTCAAATTGATGATTGGACAATGCATTCATAGCATTTGAATAGAGTACATTATGCAAAAAGTCCATAAGGTTGCAAAAAATGAGCCACTGTAGCTTGCACAAATCAATTCTTGGACAATCTTAAGGAAAAAATTTGCATTAAAAATACTGAAAATAATATTTAAAAAACCAAATATGAGAACATGCATTTTATCTTGTTTTGACTTATATGTTCAATTTTTGAGCTTAAGGCATGCAATGATGCAAGCTTTCATGGGTGCGTCCACACTAATAAGAACCACACCCACCCACTTATGTGATTTTTTATCTTGAAATATTCCCATAATATTTTTGGAATCTTTCATTTGAAAGTTGAAATATATATATATATATATATATATATATCAACAAGATGTTACAATGTATTATCATGTAAATAATTTTTTTTAAAACCTCCCCCAAAATTTGCCATGTTTAAATAATTTCCCCAAAAATATGAATCTTAATAATGTTAAATAAACAATGGTTATAGTGCTTAATGAATGTTTTTAAGTATTTTATTTTCATCAAATTCGTTCCAAATCATATTGTATGTTTCCATATAATGTATCAGAAACATTATGATGTAAACAAATGAAAAACTTGCAACATTAATACAAATTTTGACACATAAACATGAAAAATTAAAGATTGGTTATCATATTGTGGCTCCTTTTAATGTGAACACACCTTCATCCATTTATGTTTTCCTTTTCTTGATTTTTAAAACCATGTCATACATTTCTTCAAGTATGTTAAGATGGATTTAATAGTAACATATCTCAAGCCTTTGCACATTCTTTATTCGATGATTCCATATTGGCAAGCCTTGGGGAAAACATGTCCAAAACATGTGCCTTGAAAGCTTTCAACCATACCGAAGGTTTCATAATTGACTATTAACTTCAGAAAAGTTATCATGGTGTTCAAATTTGACCTTTCATTTTTCACAAGCTCTAAAAGATTTTATAGATTCCTTGCCAATGTTTGATTTGAAGTTTTAGATGCTTCAAACAAATCAATTGTAATATGCAAAAATATCATGCACTCTTTTGGACATCCAAAAATCAAAACTTGTAATTCTAGAAACACAATCTACAAAAATTAGTAAGACATATTATGTTTATTTTTTTCTTCTAGTTAAGTCTAATAACATTTTTTGATTAAAGGTATTTAAAAAAGGATAACAACATAAGGGCATAATTGCAAACACTTCAGTGAAATACTTTCAAAAAATTAAATGGGGAGATGGTTTTTGACAAGAAGACCCAAGTTCTATAAAAACACTTTATGGTGCAAGTTATCCTTTTTATAAGGATTTATGGCCCTAAAAAAGTTTAAAATTGCATTCACAATCACTACATGCCTTTCCTTTATCTTGTCCTTTGGTTGAGGATTACAAAAAAATTGGATTATTATAACATATCACACAACACATCAATTAATGTACATCCACATCCACATTTGAACCATCATTAACATAGTAAAATGCCCAACACAACATTTTTTTGCCATGAGGTTTTCAATCAATGATTATTTGTTAGTGCAAAATTTTCATGATTAAATGCAATGTTTCATCATTATTTAATTATGAACTTGGTAATGTTTCAAATGTTTCAAACCTTCCATTCTTTAGTTTTTTCTTCCAATGTAACCTCAATTTCATTGATGAAAATCTTAAAATTGCACTCCACATGTACCATTCCATATTTTCATAATTTGTTAAAGTGTCAAAGTTGAGAAGGCTTGACAATTTCGTCATTGTGATTATTTAATTTCAATAAACCATATAGATGCAAACAATGTAAGCAATTACAAGCAACCTGCAAATTCAAGGTGGGAGGGGGGAATACTAGTAACACAAAAAGGGGGAAGTAAGATAAATAATAAAACAACTATGAACAACAATAAGACATGAAGTAAAAGTAGTGCTAGTATTTGGTTTAGCAATAGGCCAACAATGAACAATAATGTGATTATGACAAGTAGCAAAGGTGACAACAAAGAACAAAGCAATGATGAGTAAGAAGGTGAAAATAGGTAGTGACAATGCCTAGGGGGACACTACTCAGAAAAAGTTAAAATTATGTGAGTAAAAATATAAGGTATGTGTAAATATGTAATATTATAAATTTTAATAAAAAAATAGCATGTGCATTATAAAATAAAGGTATTAATTATTAGTAGGTTCAATTACTATGAAATAATGTTGATTAATTGTCTTTTGATTATATGTGATACTTATAGGGTCAATAAATTAATTGAGGCAAAACTGGGTTTAGGACATTTAAATGAACAATCAAGAGCTGGAAAACCCACTTGTATTTGTAATGGCACATGGTGGTTGGGGATACTGCAAAGAATTATGAGGAGAGTTAGAAATAGATGGGGCCTTTCAAGACAACCCATTGATTCAATGAACAAGCTTAATGTAGTAATTAAGAAAACAATTGGGGGCCTTGTTATCATGGTGTTATTAAACTAGTTTAGTAAATCACATGGTAATCTTAAATTTAAGTATGATATGATTAATATTAATTGGGTGGATATAAATTCTATTATATCTACTATCATTATGAACTATGAAAAGGAAAAGAAATCTATTGGTTACATTGTATTAATGCAAATTCTTTTAATGAATTTGTGACCAATAAAATTTTGTAAATTGTAATTTTTTTTCATTTCAATGACATTCAATGCTTTCATTTTTGCTTTAACTCCAAACTTTCTAGCTTCAAATTATGTAAATCTAAAAATTTGAAATAATATAGGGTACTGAGATTGGATTCTAGAAAACATTATAAACAAATATAGGGTGGCTAAAATATGTGCATATTAGAAAATTAGATAATAATAAGGTGGGGGAAAATATAAATCCAAAATCTAATACCCCCACCCCTCCCCAATAGTCGTTTGACACACATATGTGACAAAAATAACATTAAGTGTCCCCCCTCCCTAGGCAACAATGCAAATGTGACAAAAACAAGCAAATAATGCAAAAATACACAAGAAACAAAAAAATAAAATCATGGGCCCAAAAGAAATTGGGTTCCTTTTATACAAATAAAAGGTTTTTGTTTCTTTCCTTATCATTACATTGTCGAACAACTACCTAAAACCTTAGTAACTAGGTAAAAATTGGACCTTAAGTGTTGTATCATAACCTACTTGATGTTTAGGTTTTGAAATGACCTCAAAAAAATTAAATTATTATTAAATTGGTTTTCCCAACATATATATATTTTTGGGTGGGTATAATGTTGGGTATCAATTTAGTTGATACCCAAACTAATACCTACCAATTTTGTTAGGCAGTTATGCCCTAGTTGCAACATCATATGCATTTATTTGCTTAGTGTTGTAACATGTTCAACCATGATTGCTCAATGTTAAGTTGCTCAAGGGCCCTAAACCATAATTCCTGTTGTTGGGCCCTTGTTACAATATTATATGTGGTGTACGTTTACTTATTTAGTGTTGTAACCTATTTGATCATGAGTCATGATTGTTCAATATTTAATTATTCAAGAGCCCTAAACCTTTATTCCCAATTGTTGGGCCCTAGGCTACACTATCTTTCTAATGTTTTGATTATTTAATACTTATTTATTGAGTTTGTTGTTTTTATTCAAGGCAATTGAGTTGTTCAAGAACCTTGAACCTTAATTTTTGACTCCTAAATTGTAGCGACAATATTTCCTCTTTTTAATGTTTAGCTTATAATTTTTCATTCTTATTCAAAGCAACTCAAAGTTCATTCTAAAATACTAAATCCTAATTATTCTTACTATTCAATGTTCATTTCTTGTTCATTCTATACTTGCAATTTTGCTTGTTAGAGCATTTCAAGCTATTGGAATTTGTAACATATAAATTCTAACTCATGTATCATCCTAAGGTTCAAGAAGATGGCACCACCTCTTGTGCCATTATAATGAAACTACAGAAATATTTTTTGTTTTCCTACAACTTTATTGATTGTATTCCAATTGCTATTCATGATGTGGCTTCATTCGGTAATGTTGTATGGTTTTGTAACATTTCTAGTGCTTTTCACAATCAACAACCCACAATTAATGTGCAAGTCATCAATTTAAGTGATTTTCTAAGTAGAAAATCATTCCCACAAAATTATCCTTTAGAATTGTTTAGAATTGATGCATTTTTTTGTTTCCTCCTCTCGATGTGTCAGCTCTAGAAACAAAAACAAAACAATTTTCTAACCCAACATAGAAATTTCAAGTTGAGTGGCCAACAAAATTACCTTGGGTTGAATTGCAAGTTGGTTCTAATGGTTGTGTGCACTTTATGAAATGCAAAATATGTTTTAGCATTGAATAAAAAGATAAGCTCCTTGCACTTAAATGGGACTCTTTCTAGAAACATGATGGTTGCAAAAGCCTCTTATCCCTTGTAGTTTGGATAATTTGCTTTCGAAAATATCCTTGGGTGGTACCACTAGGAACCACTTTGCCAAAATCATAAGAAAGTTGGAGCCAATTTAAGCAATAAAATTCCATCTACTTATACATTAGTTTATCTTATTGGATTAAATGAGCTATGTTTTCCCACCTATGCACACACTCATGAAAAATAATGAACACCTAAAAACATATAATATGTATTAACATTTTAATTCCTAAACCATTCCTAACCCATTCCTGGCTCCTTTCTTTTAAGTGTCCTTACACTTACACAACAAAATTTTTTTTGTTTATTTAGTACATGCACAAGGGATTCATCCAAACTAATCATTAAAATAACAAAAGGTGAAACTAGTTATCATTTATGTTCTTGACATCAATGGCCCTTTAAGATTTCATGATTTTGACTTTAAAAATTCATAACCACTATTACAAAAAGTGGGGTGTATTTCATTAGTCCAAATCACTATGGGACCTTAAAAATGAAATAAGTTCAATACATTTTAATGATTTCACCTTAGTTAAAGTTATTTCACTATAATATCACTATGTAAACATCATGTTTGATTTCTAGTTGACATAATTCACTATTATAATTTACTATAATAAATAGGTTTTTTTTTATGTTGTTTTAAATACCTTATGCTCCTTTATGATATACCTTATATTATTTTAGGTTACTTTAGTTATTATAACTTATATCCTAAGTTATTATAAATTATTATAGGCTATTATAAATTACCATACCTTAAATTATTATACGTTATTATATTTTAAAGTATCCTAGTTAGCTTACTTTTTTTTTTTCACTTTAAGTTATTTAAAATTAAAATTTTCAACTAACCTTAAGCTATACCTTAATTTATTTTATTTTAAATTAATGTATGTTATTTCAAGTTGTACTTTAGGTTATTCAAGGTTATTATATTTTATATTATTATAAGTTATTTTATCCAGAATATAACAACTTAAAATAATATATAATATAATATAATGACCTAAGGTAAAATAACTTAAAATATCCAATAATAGCTTATAATATAATCACCAATATCCACCAATAAAATGGTCACCAATAACTATTAATAAAATAACCACCAATAGAAAAGAAACTAATAAGCACCAATAGAATAGGCACCAATATAATAACCACAAATAATTGTAAATAATGTAGGGTGAAATAATTAAAAACAATGAAAGTAGCCTTAGAATAATTAAAAGTAACCTAACATAGGTAATATTATTATATTAGCAAAAAAATTATCCATTTATTAAACATTTGTTTTCCAAAAAACTAGTCATTGAAATGTTATTAAATAATGATATTAAAAATAACATTGATTCAAATGATTTTACACTTTCAAAAGGAAATAGATGTAATTATGTACAATATTGAAAAAAATAATAATTTAATTTTAATCATTTCATTTGGACAAAATTTTAATAAGATATGAATCTTCAAAGTTTACGTTTTTGTAATTTTTAAAATGAAATATTTGATAAATAAAATGTAATGTAACACATTATCATGACAAGTGTGGTGGTTTGATGGTAAAGGTGTTTGCCTTCATATTAGATGTCAAGGGATCAAACCTCACAAATGGTGTGTTTGTGATCAATAGTGGTAAGTTGACCAAATATTATCTTATGTAGTTGTTTAAAGTAGGTGGCTACTTAGGTTGATTACATGGCCTATGTTATCTAGGTTAAGTTTTTAACTTAGCATAAGTAATGACACATGTCGATAACTCATAGGCTGAAAATCATGAAATTATCAATAATATTAAATATCATATTAAATATTAAATAATTTAAATTTAATTGATTTCCATGCTACCTAGTTAATTAAATAGCAAGTGAAATGGTTTGATAAATTTGTATTTGACTTGAAAGTAACTTTGTTTCACTAGTGAACCAATTCATTATTCGTAAAAGCTGGTCCCCATTCATTTGGGGGTTGACTAGTTTCACCATGGTAAATTTGGGTGCAATCAAGTTATTTGTACATACTTGTTACCTTGTTTTCTATTTCAAAACACCAAAAAAATTATCTTTCAAATTTTAAACCTTCCTTTAACATTTCAAAACAAACGAAACTTTCAGTTTTTTTCATGGGGATTTCTAGCATCCCTCTAACTTTTCAAAGGAATTTGTGTCATAGCATTTGGACTAGAAAAAGTATGCCAAAAGTATCCCCAAAAATTATGTCATTTTTTTGGGGTTGAGGATAATTTTAGGTATGAAAATAAATTTCATTAACCAAAAAAATTAATTATTAGAATGCTCACCACATCAATATTGAGGTGCTTGAAAAAAGACCAAATATTTCAAAAATATTTCACTCACTTTCAAATACTTGAACTTTATTTTTCAAACTACCACAAATTTTAAGTCCAATCCAAGTATTTGCAAATAACTTTCAAAAACATGATTATAACAATTTAGCTTTTGAAGTCCATGCAAACAAAAGTTAAGAAATAATATACCCAAAAAAATGTATTATCCCCATAAAATCATCTACTTGTTAATCCTTTTATTTAGGGGTCCAAATTTTTTAAATAGTACCAAGCAAGACAAAGTAGATGTAGTCCTTCACATAGGCCTTAATTTTGCCTTATATTTTTTATTCCTATACACATTACTGAATTATTATTTTTCATATTTTGAAGTATGATATGTTAGACCATCGTATTTTTAAAAGAATTAATATCACACACTTTGTGTCGATGTATAACATGAACAAATACTATTAAAGAATATGAAAAAGGAGTACAAAAGGGTGACATTGTGACAAGTTTTTTGGTACACCTTAAAGAATTTGGACCCTTAGGGACCTTAGTATTTTGTTTCTTACGCTACTTTTTGTATATACTTTACCATGCTTTCACCTTTTTGTGTTCCTAATCGAAAAAATCCCTTATGTTACATTCCTAAAACATTTTCCTTATGCATTATTTTCTACATCAAAACAAATTTTTCTATAAATTTAATTAGAAATTTGAATTTTACGTGGCTTGGTTAACCTTTTGATAAATAATTTGGAATGACAAGTTTTTCTGTGGTTCAAAGTTTGTTTCACTTGCCAATGGTAAACAAAATTGCTATCCACATTCTACAACTACTTTTGTAAGAGTCCTAAAAGGCATTTGGAATTTACAAAGCTTGTATGGAAACGAAAAGGGTTAAGATTTTGAAAAATGTCAAAACAATATGGATTAATATGTTATCCCCTACCAAAAGTGTTATGGCAGAATATGTAGGACATTGTTGATGAAGATGACCATTGACATCCCTAGTAATGAAAAAGCAAAAACAAACTTTGACCTCCTATATGATGTGCAATTCATGTTGGGGCTTGCTGCCATATTTCCCTTGCTATAGTTTGTTCAAAATTTCATCAAGTTCAACTAATTGAAGGATGTCTTTGTTTGTGTTTTGTGGTAGTAATTAAAGTGTGTCAAGGGGAAATATTTTCCTTATACATAGACTTGAACACCAAGTTCAAATCTGATGCATCTGAAGCCTACAAAAGATTGGTGGGTGTAAAGCATGAATCCATCATCATGAGATGGCTTACAAATTTGAACACTAATGTGGAGCACCTAACTTTTGATGTGAATCCACAATACATATGGGCTATTCATCTAAGTTTTTAAAATGGTGTGACAAGATTTGTGACTAAGGATGCATATATAACAACTATAACACAAGTGGAAATAGATTATGTAAGTAGTATTCTTCACCTTAACCCTTTTTATTCTTGCAACTTATATTACATTTTCATTATTCATAATTTACAATGCACATGCATTGGATTTTGGAATATGAATTTGTGGGTTTCTATGTATGGTAGGGCCTACTAATTGCCTTATCAAAAAGTTAGAAAAGAGATTTCATGATCATAGGGTGATGGATATAAGCTTGGGTATGGTGTACCCACAATATTGGTTACAACTAGATGAAGAAACAAGTCTTGCCAAACATTTACGCGTGACTAAAAAAACATATTGCCACCCCAAGAAAGTGGGCAATTCTAATGTGTGGGTGCCTAGAATGCTTTTAATACTCGCACTTGACATTGAATAATATATGTTCAAGTTGTCAATGAAATCAAATGCGATTGATGCCATGGCCAAACCTAGTGATGTGAATTTTGTCTCTCGCCCTTGGGGTTAGATGCAAATTAGGGTGGCTCAAAAGCGACAAGAGTTTCAATCCCAAAAGTCCATATTTTAATAGTAAAATGGAATTAATAATTAAAACCCAATTTTGAATGGGCCTTATGTGGTGATTAATCAACTAATAAAGTCCATATGAAAGGTTACTCATCTAGACAATTCTTTGACATACATGTTAGGTGAAAAAAATATCAATGCAATGAAAAATAACCAAGATAGGGACTTAGGAAAATAAGGTCCAAATTTGGTCATTCAAAAAAATCCATAGTTATTTGTTGGTTAAAGTTTTTGTTATAATTTTTCTCAATCCATTTTTTTTTTTCCATCAAGCATTATATATTGAGTCCCTATAAAAAATATTGAAATGAAAATCATAAAAAAAAATGCATTTGAATACTAATGCAAAACTTAAACCATAGTCCATATGCTCACTTTAAAAGTCCATTACTATATGATTGGTGTATGTTTATTGAATTTCACCCTTCAATAAATATTCCTATTCAAATTGGCAATCTTAATTCATAAATATCTTTGTCAAATTGATGATTTTACAATGTGTTTGTGGTATTTGAATAAAGCACACTTTGTAGAAAATCTATAAGGGACAAAAAGTGAGCCACCTTAGTGTGCATTCACCCTTGGCGCACTCTTTCAAGATCCACAATTCTTTCTTTTTCTTTCCCAAAATATTTCAAATTGACAGATATTTCCATAGTACAAGTTTCTAGGAGCATAGAAGATGAGCGATACTTTAGCTCTTTGGCATTTTGCAAATCCAAGTTGTGGAATCAATTCACTACCAACCTAGGTTTGGTGGTCATAATGTTTTCCCAAAGATTTACAACATACATAATTTTCCATTTGCGGAGGCATTTGAGTAGTGGTGAGCAAAACATCCTTGATTTGGTATGGGAGCTTAGGTTTTAAGGCTTTCTGATTTCAGCTTAACAGTTTTTTGGCAACGTTACAAGCTGCAATTGTTGGCTAGTTTTTTTAGTTATTTTGTGTAAGTGAAGTTCGGGATACCACTTCTTGTTTCCAAGTTGTTTTTTTTCTTGTGTCTTGTGCCTTTAGAAGATTATTCTAATGTGGCTTATGGATGATTTTAGTATGTAATTAACCTTTGTTTTGCCGGACACTTGTGGTGCAATGGGTAGTTTAAAGGGTTCAATCCCCTTACAAGTGATTGTTTATTGTTTGTTTTTAATTTTTGATTTGTTATGGTCATTGGTTTGTTGTATTGAATTTTGACCAATGATTCATGAGCCATTGAGCATTGTGGTCACTAGTTATTAATTGTATGGTTTTATTAAGAAGTCTTCGTGATTCTGCAAAAGGTTCCCAAGTTCTAACTTGCTGAGGATTCTCCTTCCAAGAATTGGCAAAAGCGAGAAATCCTACAACAACCTGGTGGCAGGAGCCAGAAATCTTAAAAGCTTCTGACCCTTGCAGCCAGAAACAACCACCTTGGAAAAAATTGCCTAATTTAACTCCATTTCTCCTTAACCTTTCACCGAAAAAATACTTTAGCCAGTTGGACTCCAAGCCATTCCAACCAGTGGCCAGCTTAACACCACAAGGGCTGAAAAAGTAGCCAAATGTCATATTTTTGCAAAACAGAAAAAAGAAAAAACACTGATTGGGTTTATATTTACAAATGATTGAAACGAAAACATCAAGATATTTCAATATTCTGACAACTCAACATATGTTTTATGTTGTTTTCCTCAGTTTCTAAAAACTCTATATCAAACTTTGAAAGTGTGTATTGAAGTTTGAATGTGAAAAACTGGGTTTTAACGAAAAAACAGACTGCTATTTCCATCAAATTTTATTCCAAAAGCTGCTGGGATTTGAACCAGAGATTCTATCAAATAAATAAATTTCTTTAGAAAAAGCTGGGACTGGAAAATGAGATGATAGGTTCTATCAAGTAAAATAACTTGATTCGAAAAGTTGGTACTAGACTAGACCAAGAGGTTTTATCTAATAAAGCAAATGGAATTTCAAAATTAGCTGCTGCAACCGTAGGTTCTCTCAAATGCATGTAAAAGCTAGAACTGGGATCAGAGAAGGTTTTGTTCAAAAGCAAGAACCGGACAAAACTGCTTTGTACTTCGAACATATGAAGCCTTGTTGTCAGGGAAAGGGAGTGATCTAGCACTCCTCTATGCACACTTTTCCTGTAGTAAGGAGTGTTGGGCAGGTATCAACTTTTGAACATACCAGCTCATATTGGTATCAAATCTTTTTTGAAGAACTCATACAAGTTCAAGGAAAGGAAACATTGTTCCAATTTATATTTTAAAATTATAAATGTAATGATTAGAAATATCGAAATATTAAATATTTTAATGATTAATATTTTATAATCATTAAAATATGAAAGTCTATGTAACCTGGTATATGTACTAATTAAAAAAAATATTATGAAAAAAATTGTTTAAGTGTTTCTTTCTATATATTTTATTATTATTATTATTATTTTATAAATTTAATAAAATAAAAAATCGTGATGTCCTTAGCACTACTACCTAAGGATGCTTTTGCCTAAAGTGAAACTGAGGAACCTCTCTCAAATTTTTGAAAGAAAAGAAAAAAAAAATTAAAACCAAGATTGGAGGTCTCTTGAAAAGTAGAACCTAGGCAACACCATTAATAACCTTACATTCCCAAATTATTGGTCCCCAATTAAGGAGTCAATCTCACATATTATATATGACAAGCAATGAATGCTAAGTCCAAATCCGAAGAACCGGGCATGGAACTGGATAACTGGGATTGGAACCGAAGGTTTGGCACTGAATTGCGTCTAGCCTACCAGTTTCGAACATTTTCGGTCCCCCAATTATGGACTCGGTAAGATCGCGGTTGCAGATTGCCCAAGAAACGGCCTTTTTGCGCATGTGTTTCGCATCCCGCATTCCGCGTTTATAAGAACCTGGATCAACCGACCGACCGACCGATGCACCACCGACAAAAGATGCACATGGAAGGAGGGGCAGCTCGTGAGAACAAATGAGAGTCACGGACTCCTGTTTTTTTATTTTAAATTTTTGGGGCGACAAACGAAATCCAGGGCGACAGGGGGCGATAGAGAGGGTTTTTAAGCACAAGTCGTCACATTTTCACGAAAACAAATACTGAAGTCGCCATATTTTAGACAATATGTTCTTGGAGGTCATCAAGTCATATGCTCAGATTCTTACATTTTTCTACTATCCTCTCTGACCTATAGCCAAATTTGTCTCATTCCTCTTATCGATGATGATTGCCACTGTGATTTGCTACATCACGAAACTGATGGAAGAATCTAAGGAAAAAGGGAAAGGGGAAAAAAAAAAAAAAAAAAAAAACCTGAAGGAGACAAACGAGATGAAAATAAAACAGAAAGCTCAAGATTTTGCATTATTTGAGAGGAA
>Ga0116228_10004359_pt1 | contig 12533 bp, 18 predicted proteins | sample S1TSphfallax_2_FD_89694 | JGI IMG/M metagenome (GOLD analysis project Ga0116228, IMG submission 89694) | Host-associated microbial communities from peat moss isolated from Minnesota, USA - S1T2_Fc - Sphagnum fallax MG | ecosystem: Host-associated > Plants > Peat moss > Unclassified | place...
GATACAAATCCTTGTTTTTTGAATCTCAAAAGTTCATTGCAAAAGAAAGTGTGTAGTTTTTTGTCAAAAATAAATACATATATGATTTCATAATTAAGTTGTTAATTTCAAAACCAAGACCCAATTGGCAAATTTAAGGTTATTCTGTAATAATAATACGTTGGCAATTTTGACACTAATTACATTATTTTTCAGAAATGCTGAAATTTTCAATATATATTTGTCAAGGTCTTGAGCAAAACTAGAGTTTCTCACATTTGTGCCAAGCACAATCCCAAACACTCACATGTTGGTCCACCAACTACCCAACACGCATCTCCAATTCATTTGCATTGAATACTTCCCATGGTGACAATCACAATTGTAACTGCAAACACAATTTGATGATGCATGCATACAGCCCCAAACATCTCATTGATATTTGACAAAGCGCTATAGTCATCACCCATCAAAGAAGAAGCACAACTTGAAGAAAAAGACATGGTACAAAGAAAAAATGAAAAAGCCTAAACAAAATAGAAAACAAGAAATGAGAACTAGCAATGTTGGCTAGTACTCAAGAGACGGCTCTCAATCCTTACTGGTAACCTCTTGATTGCCAGAATGCATACAAAATCACTGACAGATTCGTAGACAACATACAAAAGTAGAACAGTACAATTTCAACTTTGGCAATAAGAGAGTAACAAGGCTTTCTCACATTGACTACAGAAAAGAAATAAGAAAAAGGCACAGAGAGTTCAGGTTTTCCACATTTTGAGAGGAAGAATGGACAATGATCACATCCCAGCTTTAAAACTGACATGAATTCTATAGTCAGCAGTAGTGCAGCAACTAAGCCCCCACCACTTGCTCCACCAAAGCACAAAATGTTCAAGAGGAAAAAAAAAACAATCTGCATTTTATTGCTATGAGATTGGGAAAAAAGGAAACAAATTGAATCAGATCAGGACATCTAAAGGTAGTATACAAATCTGGAAATTTCATCTCAATCCGTAGCTTGCCCGTCAAACACTGGGATATTTTTTATGGATTCGCTGCCATCCTCTTCTTCCCCTTCTGTTTTTCCGGTTCTTCACCCAAATCTTGTCCATTTTGCATGTGAAGGGATCTCTGTCTGCACAAAACGTGGGGAAAACCACAGTTGAAAAGAGGTCAAGAATGATAGCTCAAATCCAAAACCGAAAGGTCAACCACTGCAGCACAGGCTAATGTGAACTGTTTGGCAAGCAGCTTGAGCCAATTAGCCAACAAGTCTGGTCACAGACAAGTTTTCTGAAAACTAAAGAACTTGAAATTTCCCTCTGAACTCACATTAGGAAGGGATGAAGAGAATCCTGTACAATCTTGAGAAAACTGTCTGGCAAGCAGAAGAAAATCCTCCGAGAGAAAGTTTCAAAAGGAGGAAATCATGTGTGGTAGAGGAAAAACTAGAACTTGTGGAGCAACACACACCTCTCAGTTGGGGACAGTGCCACACTGCAACTGTCGTCTGTATATAAGGACCAGCAAATGGGGCACGCACCACAGCAAGGGCCAATGAATAAAGGCTGTCTGAATCAGCTTGTCTGAATAAGCCTGTCTATCAGTCTCTCCATCTGTAATCTTTCTAACGTAAATAGCACCAGCTAGCCAGCTCCAAAACAGAGAGACTATAAGTTCACCTTGCTCTGCCATGACTCTGGGCATCTGCCCAAAACTCCAATTTCAAACAATTTACAAATCACACAAAGGGGACAAGGCAATTCCTACCCACTGCCCTCGATGGCTTTCATCCAATCCAAGCTGACAACAAGCTTCACAAACCTGCCATTTCTTCACAAACTGAAACCAACCAAGCCTGTCAAAAAAATCAACCTCCAGAAGCTACTCCTCACATTTTCCATTGCACTTCATAAGTAGCTCCTTGAGATGGAGAGCTGCAACAGAGAGACTGCCTGAGCTCCAATCCCACTTGAGAAGCGGGAAGACAATTGCAAAATCTCTCTTCAGGCTCTCTCCACAAAATATAGACAAGCGTCAGTGAATTGCAGTAGCTCTAGCTATTGCTGCCTGCAGCTTCTGCTGCACGCTGTCTCATCATCTCCATGACCGCAACTCGACGTCGTGACTCTGCCTGTTGCTGCAGGCGCCTTAGGTGCTCGTTCAAATCCCTGCCACATCCACAAGTTGTGGGACCAATTGTGAAACTTCCAAACTAAATACAATGCAATCAGCTGTCATATCCAAACACAAAAGTGTTTGCAAATCCAAGCCTTTCCTCCTGTATCCATTTCAGGATTCCAGGTTCTGACTATAACGTTGCAAAAGTCAGGAAAATCACACATCTCCAGAGAAGTCAATTGACATACATGCCCAGCTGACAAAGTGGGCTGCTGAGTCAAGAACACCATACCTGCAACGTGGAACCCGGCATCCAGATTCCTTGCAAGAGCGAGCATGGAGCTGCAGAAGGTACCACATTCTCTTGCAGTTGCCACAACCTCCAGAAGCACGAATTTTGCAATTTATACCATGCCGGAATAGTCCCTTCACACTCCGACACTTTGGGTATTGACAAGTACCAGAACCACACTGTGACGCATGCACTAGCAACTCCAGCATCTTCCGCAACTGTTTTACATCATTCACCCAAACAGTAATCACATCATTATCACAAAGACCGCTAGGTACCCATGCCACTACCCAAAAGTGCTGAACCTTTTTTGTGTCTTAAGCATGAATGAATCAAAGCTCTTTGGACAGGCCCACACCACAGACATAGACCTGGTCTATCCCTGATGCAGAATAAAAGAACAAACTGTCTGACCTGTAACACCCGCTGTTGCCGAGCTTCCTTGTTTTGAGCATTACGCTCAGTAAGAGGAGTAAGCTTATGTGGGTGATTTGACAAGCCTTTGCAATTGTTGCAAAGGTCAAAGTCAGCACAGATGTCACATCGCCAGCCCTGTCCTGCCTCAATGTCATGGCTACACATATTGCATGTGACAACAAAGGCGGGTGCAGTTGGATTGTGCAAATGATAAAGCACCATCATCGAGGAGTGCTTGGCACGCCGGAGTGTGTCATACTGGTAGTGATTGCCTTGGCACAAACTTAAGAAAGCTTGCCTTGTGTCAAAGAACTCACTCTCCATTATCTCATCCTTATCCTTTGTTTGAAGTGGCACATCATCCACTTCTACCTGCACCTCACAAACCATTGCTCCTATGTAATTCTTGCCTCAAACAATGCAGATAAGACAAAATCTTGAGTTCAATGCAACAAACTGCTGAGCAGCAGCAGGGGTGCAAGACCAGAGGGTGATGGGTCTTGGAGACATGAAGTATACCGGCTGGAGAGGATGTGGATCTTTGCTGCTAATAGGATGCCTTTCCCTTTCATCCAGCTTCTGTTCAGCATCGTGACACCTGAAATTTTACATACATTGCTTCTTAAGAGAGATCAATTTCAAGAACACATTTCCAGCTCATGTGAAATGGGTCAATCCAACTTCACAAATTCACATTTGTTTCCTGTTGCAGAGTTTGGAAAGAACACAAACACACTTTTATCAAGTTTTCAGGTTCACAAGTGGCCAAGGAGAGATAGTACGCACTGATCACAAAGCTGGAAGTTTTTGCATTGACCACAGACCCATCGGCGGCCAGAAACAATGAAGAGGCGGCAGTGGGAGCAAGCATGGTGCATATGCACCATGATGAAGTCCTCTTTCATTGGAAATATTGACTCGCCCAACTGCATCAAATATGTCCAGAATTAAAGAGAAATTAGACAGGTCAACTGCTTTCACCATTTCTGTGAACAACTGCATTTCTGCACAATCAAAGTCTTCATAAGAACTGAGAATAAACACTAGCTTCTTCTTATGGGGAGAATTTCTGGTGGTGAAATTAACAATAATACCTTATGCATAAGTTGAGTATCTTTAGAGGCATTGCTCGCCATCTCTGCTTGAGCAACTGCCTTGGAGGCACGTTTGGTTGATGTTTTTGTCTTGCCTTTCTTTAGTGCATTTTTGCGTCCATCTTCCTCCTGCTGCTGCAGCTGCATGATCATGTCCTCTGCAGCACCAGGCCAGTAATCCCCATCAAAGTATGGCAATCGAGCTGCAGTCACCTGCAACCAAATCACAACCAGCAGATCCAATTAGGGGTTCAACAACATCCACTTTTGCAAAGAAAAACAAAAGCAGATGACACAAATGCAACAACAAAAACTGTGATCAAAATTATAACAAGACATTCCAGAGATATCAATATAAGAGACAAGTGAAATATGAAGGCTAACACTCAAGAAACAAAGTGAGTTATACCTTGGCTTTGCATTCACCCGTTGAAACAAAGAAGAAGTCATACAAATTTGTAACATCAACCACAATGTTATCTGCAGATGCTTTTCGTAGCATTGTCAAATACCAGTCACGTAGCTTGTCAGACTTGGGTGTCTTCTGAATTTCAGGATGGCAGTACAAAATGTAATCCTCTCCTTTGAGAGGTGGACATGCCCAGATATAGCAACTGCTAAAACCTCGCTTCCGACAGTAATCCAGATAACCAATCTGAAACCCAATAACCACAATGTATGTATCTCGATGTCATCCATATTGCACACACAAACCATAACACCTGGTGAAAATAACACAAAGAACCACAAGTGATTGATGCAAACACAATGGGACACACAATCTTTGTGTCTGGCTTGTTGGTTATTGACTTCTTGGTGCAGGACAGCTTTTACCAGAATTTCATGATAGACAAAAGTGCGCAATGCCTCTCCACGAACAGTTCGCACATCAGGCCTGAAGTACTTCACAGAATCCAAGTATGACAGGTATACACGCCGCTGGTTTGGAAGGGAGCATTCCACTCCAAACTCCTGAACATACATTCCAAACAAACAGACTTCCACACCTTCTATTTTCTGGAAGAGCAACACCACCTGGAAAACAGCAGAAAAAAATTTCATCAAAAACCTAACCCATCATCAAGGTTTTCCACCTGTAAAAATACTGTTTTCAATGCAAATACTGTTTTTATCTGCAGCGCTGCAAAATGGAGAAGCTTTCTGTAAAACTATCTGTAACCATGGACATACCTTGGACTTGTATGGGTATTCACTTGGATAATCCTCTTCAGAGAAAAGCTCCAAAAAGCGCTGCTTCACCTCCAGCTTTTTGTCTACACAAGATATCACTCTGACAACCAGAGCCTCTGCTCCTGGAACCTGTAACATATACATAGCAGCAGATTCTTGAGAATTTGAGAGTTATGTATATATACACCATGCAGTCATTGAATTGTAGATTGTCACACACAGTGGGTTGCAGTGTGCGCACACATGGTTGTGGGTCAACAAGAAGAATGAGTGAGTGCAAGATGTAAGTGACAAAGAGTTGGACTTACCTCATTGAAGGTTTTCCCCTGTGCTTTAGCACGCTCCATGCGCTCCTGCTTAAGCTTGACTGCCAAACGGTGCTCCAAATGGTCACTGAGGAGAGTCTTTGGCAAATCCAAAGCACCCAGGACTGCAGAAGGGGGTAAAGGCTTCCGTTCACCCCTTTCCATTTCTGCCTTGCAACACTCTGGGCATATGTACTCACTGTCACCTTCATTACGACGACCATTGAAGAGAGCACATACTTGATGCTGCCATAAGTTGCATTTGTCACATTGCACCCACTGGATACCAGAAGAAGTCCTTTGTGAGTCAGATCATCATATGCAGAGCTCATGACTGAAAGCATTTGCAAACAAGGCTTCTTCTTGTAGTACCCTAACTTCTGCTGTCGACAACCACATTCCAATAAAATCCTACATTGTGGCACAATCAATTGATCTCTTTTGCAAATTCAGACAGGACCTTCATTAACCAGAGCTCTTACTGGCAACCAAACTAACTGGGCACAAAAACCAAGGGCCAATGCAAACCAAGGAAAAATGAAAGGTTGGGTACAAGGTCCTACTGCTTCCTCTGTCTCTTCATCATTCCTCCTTTTCTCCAACCTTGATTTGGGATATGTCTGGCCTTCCATTTCAACATTCTCTGTCCGCACATCATTGTAGCACGGTACACAAAAATAATGTCTGGTGTCACCTGAGCCAGTAGTGTGATAATATGCATTTCTCTTGATGCGAGCCCCACAAGCTGTGCAATAGATTGGAGGTGGTTCAAAGGTGAGCTTTTCAACAGCACAGAGTGGGCATGCACCCTCATGCATTTGATTCTCCATGGCCTGGTTCTTCTCAGCCTTAGCCTTGCTCTGTGCACACCCACAACATGAAGCTAAAACCTCAGGCATGCCTTTTGAGAATAATGCACCCAAACTCAGTTGTGGGATTGAGAAAAAAATTCTACAGGAGAAGCGAAGAGATGGAGACAGAGATGGGAGATGGCACCTGGCCCACCCATTGACGCAAGCCAATGATGTGCTCCCTGATTTGCTGAGGAGTGAACAACTCTGTCAAGGATGTGCCCAGATTCTTTGGCTTCCCAGTCTTTGATGTTGAGGGAACTGTGGTAGATGGCACAGAGCTCTCTGCACTAGCAGGTTCAGGCTTCAAAGGATCAGGGACCACACCTGCTCCACCAGCACCATGAGTACTGGTTCTGGCAACAGCAGCTGATTGTACCTCCTCCTTCACCAGGCTTAGACCTTCTGATTTCACAGAAGGTCCCTGTCGATGCTGTGGACCATTGAGTTTCGGTTGTATACTTCCTTGTGAGGACTGTGAGGGATTCACAACACTCTCTACTTTGACAACAGTTTGTATTCCAGGTTTTGCCAACTGTTGAGGGTGCGGCAATGTGTGCTGTTTGGGGCCTGTCACAGAGGAAACATCTGACTTGCCAGGTGCCACAGCAGTGTTTTGTTGCACGTGAGGTGACTGCACAACAGGCGTAACTGTCAAGGGCTCCATTTTCACTCGCTTTGCAGGAGGTGATTGTGCCTCACCATCTTCTGTGACCACAGCTCCTGGAGGAGATGAAGACAATCCACCTGGTGATGAAATGTTTCCAGCCGCATTTCCACCTGGGGTGACTCTGGTGGTGGCTGGAGCTCCCCCTCCCTGCTGCTGGGCTTGCATCCGCTGTTGGTTCATGACCTGATGACGCACAGGTCCACAAACTGGACATCGTGGATCCCGACAGTGCTGGTGATGGTGGAGGAGGGTACGAGAAGCATTGCATCGGCTGTATGTACACTCTCGATCCCGACATGACACAATGTGGGTCCACAGCTGCCGAGCCATGCTGCAGTGTGGTGTGACTTGACACTGGCCTTCAGGAGCCGTGCACTTGCTGGCATGACGCAGAAAAAGCAGCCATCTTTGTTGTTTAGAGTACTGTTGTTGTCGCTGAGCGTCCACAGCAGCTCCTCCACCAGGCCCACCAGATCCACCTGGGGGCAAGTTCCCATTTGCACTGCTCCCAGTTTGCACTGTACTTTGTATCGGTGGAGAAAGAGCTGAACTGTTGACACCCTCTTCTTGTTTTGGTAGCTGTTGGCCTTGCTGTTGGACTGAGACCTGCAGTGGTGGTTGTTGCTGCTGCTCTTGCAGTGACCCTTGGGCAGTGGTGGTTTGCTCAACTTGCTGCAAGTGAAGCCCCTGAGCAGCTTGCTGCTGTGGTTGCTTCTGGGATGGAGACTGTGATGGCAGCTGTCCAGGAGGGCCTTGATGCTGCTGCTGGTTGTGCTGGCCTTGCCACTGCTGCTGCTGCATTACAAGATGGTGCTGTTGTGAAGCAGGCTTGGACTGATGAGTGGGCTGTTGCTGGGATGCTGCTGGATGCTGCCTCTGAGCTTGTGCACCCTGTCACTCTTGTTCAAATTAGCATCTCAAAGACAGAAGAAAAGTTTCAAGGCCTCTGAGGATTGCTATATAGCTAAGGAAACTGCAGGAAGACAAACCCTACACTCAACAGGCATTTCTCTCACCTGCTGTTGCTGCTGTTGCTGCTGTTGCTGCTGCTGTTGACTAGACTGTTGTCGCTGCTGTTGCATATTTTGATGCTGCTGGTGTGGAAATCCTGGTGTTGGCTGTTGCATGTGCTGTGATACGGATTGTTGGAAAGCCTGTTCATGCTGCATTCATGAAGGTAAATTTCAGCTAATTTGGACATTCACAAGCATTCTGCAGCAAGTATCTGCAAGACAAGGACATATACAGATATGAAGAGAACTGGTTTCAGTAAACTAACCCCTGATTGTCTTGGACCAGCAAGACCTGAAGACTGCTGGGACTCATAAATTGGTTGAGATCTGGCAAGCTGCGGAATTTGCCGCTGCTGCTGTTGCGGTTGTTGTTGTGGCTGTTGTGGCTGTTGTTGGCCCCTTGGATTGTACATCACGTTTTGGTGAAGGCCTGTGCGTTGTATCTGCTGCTGCAGCTGGTTCGTCTGTTGCAAGCTTGGCTGTGCAGACGGAAATCCTTGCACTGGAATCATCTTCATTGATGGTGAAATCATTGACTCCATACCCAAGTTGTTTCCAGCTAGTCCATGTCCTTGCACTGCAGAAAACAAGCTCCCTGATCCTGCAAGGTCTGCAGCATTCATGGCATAGCTATCCCCTGCAATACAATAACAATGACTTCAGGGGGTGATGACAGATGGTTCAGTGGATGACACTACCTGCAAGACAAAGAGTGGCATTTGTGTGCACATGCCCATGTCGAGGAAGGCTGAGGGAGGGAGGCAGGTAGGGAGAGAACATACGCATGCGAAGGTTTGGGGGCCGCTGTTGTTGCGTCGTCAGACGCTGCGGATGCTGCTGATGCTGGAGGTGTACATTTGAGTACTGCGATGCATTGGGATAGCTTGCAGGATTATGCAAGACAGTGTTCCCATTCATCAGGTGCTGCCCATTGGGCAGCATCAACTCATTACTATTCCCTCCATTGACCAATCCAATTGAGGATGAGGTGGACTTGCGCTGAACACTACTGCTAATGCCTCCTCCTCCACTTCCCCCTCCTAAGTGTCCATTCAACCCACGATAGTGATCATTGACACCACCACCCCCATATTGCTGCAATTGTGCAGATGTTACCCCACTCATGTCAGGAAGACCGGCTGACGATGGTGCAGGTGAAATGCTCATCCCCTGTGACGAGGTCAAACCTGGTGTAGGAATCATTTGGTTACTGACTCCCATTCCCATGCTGGATGCTACAAGGCCATTCTGTGACAAGCGAAGGCCACCACCTATTGCTGCTTGCTGGGAAGAGCCCAAAGAATTCATTCCTGCAGAGCCTGGGGTAGGCATCATGTTGGTTCCAGATACACCAACAAACATGTTGTTACTGGCATGTCCAGGTGTTGGTATCATGTTGCTTATGTTGGTCCCTGGTGCTGGCATCATTGTTCCACTTCCATGAGACATAGGATTCATGAAGCTGTTGTTTCCATTCCCAGGCAGAGACATCATGCTGCTTAAGCTTCCACCACCACCAGCACCCCCTGGAAGCATCAAGTTTCCTGTGCTCACTGGCGTCAGTGTCATGCTGCTGCTGTTCCCAGGCATTGACATCATGTTGCTCCCAGTGCCTGGCGTTGGCATCATGTTGGAAGGTGTCGTCCCAGGGGTTGGAATCATATTGCCCACTGCTGAGGATGATACCACCTGAGATGCTTGCTGTGGCTTTCGCACCAAGCGCTTGGTCACTATTTGCAGCCGCTGCTCCAGTGTTGAAGCATCCACATACTCCTCCTATAAAATCCAATGAAAAAGCAATTAACATACACCCCCTACTGTAAAACCCAACAACAATGAAAACAATTTACATGTCTGACTTTGTGACCTACCCAAAAATCAGGGCACTGAATCCTATACCCAATCACAAGATCATGATCACCCAATGAAAAAAGTTGACTGCTTTTTACACTCCTGGAAAACTGCAGCCTTTTTCTGATAGCAACAACAAAGACAGCATTTTACCTTGGTGGCTGCACTTCTGTACAATGCCTCCTCCAATCGTTTCACAAAATCTGGAAGCCTTTGCTGCCACTCAGGAGTGACATGTGGCTTCCGGTTTTTAAAAAGCCGCAATCTGAAAGGTCCCACACAAAATTGGTTGCAAAGATATCAGGATCCCATGTCAAATTTCTGAAGCTCCCAAAAAAGATTGAAAGATTGGTACATTTCATATACAATGTTGGTGGCAGCCAGCTGAACTCAATCAAACACAGTTGAGTTTTTCTCTCAACATCTTCATCATTGATTGTGCCTCTGTGCACTCCAGCAATCTGATGCTAACATTTATGCACTAGGGCATCAAACCCCAGTGAAAGGGTTTCATAAAGAAAATGCCATCAGCTATGGAGGGGGGTGCTCCTTGGTATCAAAAAAATCAGGGAAGAGCTTCCAGTCTTCTTCTAACATCAATCGTACAAAGACAGAGAGAGAGAGAGGAGAAGATGGGCTCACATGTTCTCAACAACATCACGGCGGAGGTTGGTATCGGATTCAGACTGCCATCGTCGCCATAAGCCTTGCATTCCAGAGTTGTGGCTGGTTTCATTTTGCAGCGGCCCGGGAGATTGCCCAGGCACCTGTGTCTGTGTTTGCATTGTGAATCTGAGAGCTTGCCCAGCTCTCTGGCTGTATCTGTCTCTCTGTATAACTGTCTCTCTGATGCCAATCTCCTCTTCAACTCCCCCTGTTTTTCTTATAATAATGAGACTAAGTCCCTGCCCACTCTGTCAACCTCCTCTTCCTGCGAGTCCTGCCCCTGTGTCTAGACCCTCTTGATTGCATTCCTACTTTCCTGCTCCACACCGATCTGTAATCCTGTTTTTTGATGTCTTTGATTCAGTGCCCTCCTGCTACTGCTGCTGTTGTTTGGATTGTCACTCACAGCATCAGCAGCATCATCAAGAAGTGCTGCTCCCTGTGTCAAGCTCCAGCTTTCGTTGCATCGCAGGCACAATGTATCTCCTAAGTAGAGAATCCTCATCCACCTCATGTGTTGTGCAGGTGCGTGGGGTTTTTTGTTTCAAAACACACCTTGGTGTCTGCTGCAAATCCAATTCTCAAAGATGAAAACCACCTAACCATGATGCTTGTGCAAAAGCTGCTCCAGAGGAGGAGGAGGAGGAGCAGAAGAAAAGGGCACAAACAACAAACAACAACAGAACTGCTGCTCTTCTGAGATGTTCATCATACATTCTTGATGACTAGGTGCACTGTGTTGTTGTTGTTGTTGAGGGGAGAGATGGGAAGTGTAAAAAAAAGGGCTCTTGGAAGTGATGATCTTGCAAAAGGGCCGTGAAGAGATTTTATGCCACAGCAACAAGGGAAGTATGCATGAAGCCACAAAGAAAGTCTACCCAAAGAGTTTTTTCCCAAGCTCACAAATGCTCAAGAATCTATTGCATGAATGTCGTGTGATTCACCTAGGGTTTAGACATACGATGGAGGGATGGGCGTTGCTGCTGCTGCCCTTGGAAGAAGCGGAAAAGCTCCAAATTCTCTTCTTCGTCTCTCTGGTTCGTGTGTGTCTCTCTCTGTCCCGCTTGCGATAGAGAGACTACACCCACTCCTTCAACAACAGCAGCCCAAAGGCAAACGCAAACGCAAACGCACAAACTCCCTAACATCCAACACAAGGTACCGTCGCGGCAATTGCTTCATCGTCACTGCAAACCCAGAAAACTGGAAGAAATCACAGCAAACCCAGGAGGAGCGCATGTGGCGATGGTGATGATGATGACGATGATGATGCACCACCGACCTGGATCATCTCTCCACACCCAAACTCTCTTTTGTCTCTCTCTCTCTCTCTTCCTCTCTTCGCAACACACACTCAGGGTTTGTCCAAAACCCGCCTTTGCTTTCACAGCAGCACCACTCCGTTACCCTTCCTTGTCTCTCCTCCTCCACCACCACCTCCTCCTTTCAGCTGAGAATTGCAACACAGATTTACAATCTCCGTCCCTGGCACATCCTGTGATGATAATGAGTCAGTCTAACAAAGAAGAAAAGCTTTGGTCTCTCGGCAGACAAGAATCCTTCTCTTCTGATGAGATTCTTCAGAAACTACCGGAGAACAAAACACACCCATCACCCACAGAGAGAAGAAGAAGAAACACAAACACCTTCACAAAACACCACCATCACCACAACCATCATCACCATCATAATCAAACATTCCACCATCACCATCATGATCATAGCCCATCAAACCCAATACATACTCGGAAAACACAAAAAAATCAATCAACACTCCAAACGCAAACCCGCACACATACCCAATGATCCCTCACACAACAGACCCCTCCCCCCCCCCCCCGCCCCGGCCCCCCCCCCCAACCCACACCCCTCCCCCACTCCCACCACAGACAGAGTCCAGACTCCAGACGCATAGCGACAAAAGTCGTCGTCTGTCGATCGATGGATGGGTAGGCTTAGTAGGCACTTACCAAAGACTTGAACAACAGAATCCGACGATTCCGACACAACAGACCGACCACACGCACACGCAGACACACACACTCGCGAGGACTTCCTTCCTTCCTTCCTGCGAAGACGA
>Ga0116228_10004360_pt1 | contig 12531 bp, 14 predicted proteins | sample S1TSphfallax_2_FD_89694 | JGI IMG/M metagenome (GOLD analysis project Ga0116228, IMG submission 89694) | Host-associated microbial communities from peat moss isolated from Minnesota, USA - S1T2_Fc - Sphagnum fallax MG | ecosystem: Host-associated > Plants > Peat moss > Unclassified | place...
TCTCTCTCTCTCTGTGCGTACGTGTCCTTGGAGCTAGAATGTTTCTAGAGTTCACACATGTTCAGAGGGTTCCCTGACAGACAGACAACATGTGGGGGGAATTGACAGGGTGCATTATGCATCGGGTTCACACTAGTACTAATTAATAATCAACAAATTTAACGACTACTTGTTACGCCCATATATATACCATCATTATCATCCATTTTGTGTATTTACATGGTATAAAAGATTAGGCAAAAAATACAAAAAAGGGTAACATTGTGATAGAATTTTGGTACACTTCAAAAGAATTGGACCCAAGTGTAATATTAGACATTTGTGAATTATTTGTTTGTTATCACATAAGGTTTTGGGTTTAGATTCCTCTTGGTAGGTGAACAATCTTTTCGATTTGATATGAAGGCTTCTTATTGTTTGGTTTGTGTTTGTGGACTCATAGTTGTACGTGTCAACATGGTGTGCAAGACACTTATCACAAATAAGAATTTTTAGTTCCATTCCATAGGAGTTCAATAGAAAATACGTATAAAACTATGACAAAATGTCATCGCATCATGTAGACAACAAACCCTTTATACACACTTGGATCATACACATCAAAGAATAGAATGATGCAACATCTATCTATTAACGAAGGCAATTTGTTGGTTTGCCATGTTGAGATTTCCGAAACCACAATGCCTCCCACCATGTTCTTGGTATCATTTGTTATGTAATATGACACCTTACATTGACTATCAATGTTCACAAATATAGCGAGAAAATTGTACAATGGACCACTAATAAATGGACAAGGAGGGAATAGGTTTATAAGGGGGAGAAAGGAAGGTATGTAAGTTTCACAAACATAGATAGACACAAAAAAAATTCAATTATATTAAATAAAATATACATGTTACAATCTACCTTGCAAATGTTTTGGGGTGTGTTAAAGTGTAAATGTGTACATTACATACCCCTAATGACCATACCTTCTTGCAAATCCATATTAATTAGTTGTGGGTGTATCCCAAAGCTCAATTTTTTAATTTCTTATTTGTAATGGGCCACTTTGATTGGTCCCTCACAAAAAATAAATAAATCATGATATTTTGATATTTCCCCCAAACATTAGCATTTTCTACCAATATGGGACTGTATATTGGTAATAATTTTAAGAAATATTTTGAATGAACATTTCACCCCACCTCATTGCTTGAGTGCAACTTTTATTATTACTACTATTTTTATAAGTAGTATTCAATAATAAAATTTATTATAAAAGTTATTATTGAGTATTACTTATAAAAATATTGTATTTATTGTAGCTTTTACAAGAACTTAGGTATTTATTGTGATTCATATTAATTAATTTAATTAATTGTGGTGCATCCCAAAGCACAAATGTTTTAATGGTTTTTTTCTTCTTTTTTTTTTTCTTTTTTTTTCAATGGGCCATTTGGTTGCTTGATCACCAAAAACATTATGAAATTTCCCCCCTCCCCAAGTGGAAATCACATTTTTATATCAATTTATGCATATTAATCAGAATATGAGTAAATACTAAATAATTATTATCCTTATTATTCTGCATTAAATAACATTTTATAAAAAGAGTTTTTTTTTTTTTTTGAATTAAAAAAAATCCCTGTTTTTTCACTCCTGGTCTTTGGTTAGTAGGTTACCCCCTGTAACCTGTTTCTTCACTTATTTAACCCTACTGTGGTTTACCTTGCTTTCAGTATGGTAACATGAGAACAGCGGGCATACGGTGGGAACGCAGAGGAACACTGCAGACCCCACCGTTCCCCTTCATACATATGGATCCAGAAGGGAAAAGAGAATTGGGAACGAAAGATGGGAACAGCTTCGTCTTCGTTGCTGTAGGACTTAGAGTACATAGGAACGAGCAGTTGGGGAACAGATGGGGAACATGTAGGGGAACAGTTGAGGAACAGTTTTGTCTTCTTTGCTGTAGGACTTAGGGTACATAGGAACGAACACTTGGGGAACAGATGGGGAACATTTAGGGGAACAGTTAAGGAACAGGTTTGTCTTCGTTCTGAGTACCTAGGTCTTAGAGAACATGACAGGGAACATTTAGGGGAACAACAGCTTCGTCTTCCTCGCCGAGGCAGTCGCAGCGGTCTGCTGCGCTTTGTTCTCTTCTCTTGCGCAGAAACGCACTTTGTTGGTAAGTGTTTTGCAACAAACCACCGCCACAGGCAGAGCATACGATTTGTGTTTCTTCAACGGTTTCCGGGAGAGTGAAAACAGCAACAAATTGCTCGTTTCTGATCTGGTGAGTATGAAATTCGCGCTTTTTTTTTGGTTTTGTGTTTTCTGGTTTCAATTTATGGTCCAAGTTTTGGTTTGATTCTTTCTGTTTGACGGACACAGGGAGACGGAGAAGAGAGAGACGCCTTCCTGAGATGTGGAATAGTATGTGTTGCTGAATCGAATTAGGTAGAAGCAGAGTTTGGATTTATATTTATATTCCCCCCCCCCCGCCCCCCTCCCTTTTCCTTCCGTCTCCGTTTTATGAATATGCTTTTCTAGGAAGAAGCAGCAGGAGAGAGATGATGCAAATGCATGTGTTATTGATTTTTTTAACTTCTTTTTCTACATGATAATAGTGTTTGCATCGAAGTGTTAATACAGCAGACATGATTGTGTGTGGGGATGCTTCAGGAAAAACAAGATGAAGATTGGAGCAGAACAAGCTGCTTTAATCACTGGAGCAGCCAGTGGAATAGGTTGGTTCCTCCTCCTATATGCAATCGGATGAGCTCTTTTAGACTTGCAATGACAACCGGGTGGCTAAGAGAGGAGTCAAACCAGGTGTCACAGTATTCTTTTCTCCTCTTTTGCCTGTCACACTTGTAGATTTAAAAAAAAGGTATCATCTTCACAACCTACTTTGTTGTTGTCCTCATCTAGTAGAACTGAAATTGAAGATTTTGATTTGTGGGTTTGATATTGTGAAGAACTCTCACTTCCTTTCTTTAGTCTTCTGATTCTCTTTCCATTGCTCTTCTTCTAGGTCGGGCTCTAGCATTGGCACTTGCCGAGAAGGGTGTTCGGATTACAGTTGCAGATATTTCAGAAGAGCATGGGTATGAAACAGTGCGCCTGGTGGAAGAAGTTCACAGAAAACTTGCAAAGAAACTGGAATCACCTTCCGCCGTGTTTGTTCAATGTGATGTCAGTAAACCTGGTATGTCCATGATCCCCCAAGCACATGTTTGGAATTGGATTATTTTGGTTCAGCTGAGATTTCTGATACATATATCCACTGCAACCATTGCAGGCAACATAGTGGCAGCATTTGATATGCACCAGCAGACATTTGGACATTTGGACATTTGTGTCAACAATGCTGGGATTGGAGATCTGAAGTCCTTTCTAGATGACAGGAGTGTGGATGGCAAAGGGTCATGGCGGCAAACAGTAGACATCAACCTCACAGCTGTGATTGATGGCACACGCATTGCAGTAAGATTTTGATTGTTTTCCCATCCTTTTTCTTAGCCCATATCACTGGTGCAACAAGAGGTGGGTTTGCAAGTATTTCATGATCCGATCATCATGTTCTCAGTGGACATGTTCAGGTACAAGCAATGGAAGGACGTGGGGGTGTTATTGTGAATGTGGCATCAGCTGCAGGCCTCTATCCCTCAAGTGCTCAGCCCATATACAGTGCCTCCAAAGGTTTGTTCTCTTCTTCTTTTTCATCAACTTGGAACCCTAAATGTGTAGCACAACTTAACAATTGCCCAAGAAATGGATTCTGTTCTCCATTTCTTTCATTTTTCTCAATGGTGATCCTCATAGTGACCATTACATATTTTGTAGCAACTGTAGCTTTTCTTGTTTCACAATTGATAGTGGCAAATGGTTTTGTGATTTGTTGCAGCGGGGGTTGTGATGTTCACAAGGTCACTGTCTAAGCTTAAAGCAAAAGGAATTCGTGTTAATGCCCTTTGTCCTGAGGTACCACTACCTGTCACCTTGGGGTAACTTAGGTGTCTACCCATCACCATTTTAGACCTACTTAAGAGACCATCTTTGTAGAATGGCTGAAACTAATCAAATGCACCTTCTTGCAGCTTAGATTCTTTTTCTATCCACGTCATATCTGTATGCAGCTGGTATTTGGCTTAAAAATTGGCAGTTCAAATTTTCTGTTTTTAAGAACTTGTTTCATCTGGTATGATTTTGTTTTTCCTATGTCCAGTTTATTGCGACGCCCCTCGTGGAAAAAATGAGTGCAACTCAAAGAAAGCGGATTGAGAACTCAACGGGCTATATTAGCATGGACAAGGTTATTGAAGGTGCACCTCATTGTAACCTGCATATTCCAATCATAAGAGTATATTTGAAACTGTGATAAATCCTTGTTGTAGTTGACATGGTAGTTGGCAGTGTCAATGCTGCAAACTCTTTGAATGACTGTGCTGTGTATGTGTCCACAAGATTGCTGGGTGTAGTTATGATTAATCCTGAAAAGTCATCAACAGGTGTTACACAGTTTAGGAGTGGGGTGTAGGGTCTAAGGTGAGTGTTTCACTGCAGTAAGAACTTGATGATGAGAAGAAGTCATTCAGCACTGAAAAGTGTAGCTCAGGATCAGGAACTTTGTCACCAGTTTGTTGTGCCTTTTGGCTGTTTACATCAGGCTCCTTTATGCTCATGGAAGATGAAAGCAAGGCTGGTGCCTGCCTTTGGATTTCAAACCGAAGAGGATTTGAATACTGGCCTGACAAGGAAGAGGAGAAAAAGTATATGTTGTCATCTGCTGGTGCCAAGTTGCAAAGGAAGCCTCCTCCTCATCTAGAAACACCACCTCCTGTTCCAAAGGAGTTTCATAAAGTGTAAGAAGTTCTCAAACATGATGCAATCATTTTTTACTCTGACCTTTGTGAAACTAACCATCTGCACTGTCCAAGTAGATCTCAAACCAGAGAGCGAACTCATTTCTTGCAGTTCCTGTGATGGTCCCCATTATGGTTCCTTAATTCAAAGGAGATTCAAACAGTTTTGGCTTCTGTTTCTATCTGATGAGAGATATGTTTTGCATAAGTCCATCCTTAGACCACTTGTTCATTATTGTTTGTATCATTTTAAGACGGTGTCCACTTCATTAGCTGGTGAAGGTGATGCAAAGTGAGTTCATTCCTAATTACTGTCAGGGTCATTGCTTTCTTATGCATAATCAAGTTTTTATGACTCTGTGTTTGACAATGAGATTTAGAGTTTGGTGTTTACTCGAGAAGTTGTTGGGTTAGCTCTTTTAATGGATAAAAGTTGATTTTGGCCAAGTTGGTATCTATGTTTGGGTGCAGTGTGGTGCATAAGTTAAGTGCTGATTTCAGAGCAGCTACAAAAATTGTGACTGTGTTTTACAAACCTCCTGTGAAGCCTGGCCACATCCTCATTAAAGTTCTTTATGCAGGTGTCAATGCAAGTGATGTAAGTCCTCTAGTTGAATCCTATATTTGGCTTCCTACAGTTGCAGTAATTTTCTTTTTTCAGAACTGAAACATCTATTGACAGTGGTTCTCAGGTTCAGTTGTACTTCTCAGATCCAGAGGCAAAGCTATCAAAATCTGCATTTGTCTGTTAATAACTGTCAGGACTTCATGCATCCTCCCAAGGGATGAAGCAGCCTTTGGTTGGGTGTCAGCACTTAAATATTTACAGGATTTTGGTGCCTAACTCTTTGAGATGTTGACCAGGCCATTTTGTTCTTTTTCTCCCAATTTTCTCTGTTGTCTTGCAACTGGCATTCAATGTCTGCTTTCAGGCATTTTCCTTCTTGTTCTGCTCAATGTCTGTCTCATATTTGATGTGGTGTGCAGATTAATTTTAGCTCTGGGTTTTACCATGGCAGAGAGATAGCAGCCACGAAACTCCCTTATGACTCTGGGTTTGAGGTAAAGTATTTAAAGGATTTCTGTTGCATATGTGGACTTACTGAAGCAGTATGGTTCAGTCAGTCTCACAAAGTTGGCAGTGATGTTCACAATGATGTTCTCTGGAAACATCTATTTGAGATCTTGTCCTATTATTCATAACAAATCAAATGTATCTGTTTGATGGACAGGCAATTGGGCTGGTTGCTGGCATGGGTGAAGGTGTGTCTGCTGATGCCATAAGGCTTGGGTCACCTGTTGCCACAGTCTTTGATGGGGGATTCTCAGAGTACAGGGAGGTAATAAAATTCACATTGTGAATAGAGATGTTGTTCTGAAGTTAGTAGCATTTGAATGATTGATTTTTGGGACTATTGGGGCCTTCAGCATCTGTGTAAACATAATTCCCATCTTTGTAGTGAATTGCCTGCCAGAAAGTTGCATTTGAGTTACGGTCAGTATCTTCTACATCAGAGACTTGTATGAGACAAAATTCTGGATTTTGCAGATTGCTGTAAAACATGCATTTCCTGTACCAGCAGCAATCCCTGAAATTGTGGCTATATTGACATCAGGCCTTACTGCCTCCATTGGACTTGAGCAGGTTAGTATGTCACTTGACTCATGAGCAGAAAATGATAGTGTTGGTGGAAATTAGTTAGGGTGTTGAACAAATCATATTAGTTTTTGTAAGTAATATGAGCAGCATCTGCACATCAAGTACTGATGACAAAAATGTATCCCACTTGATTTGAACTCTAGACCAGTTCTCACCAATGTTCTAGCAAAGCTTGTTACAGTAGCCATGTGGGTCATGCTGCATGTTATTCACATGACTTCATATCACACTGACCAATCTGGACTTTTTCAGGCAGGGAAGATGAAATCAGGGGAGACAGTCCTTGTCACAGCGGCTGCTGGTGGAACGGGTCAATTTGCTGTTCAGGTGAATAATTTTCCCGCAGTACTCATGTTTTCTCATTTTCTGTAGCTTGGCTCCCAATAATCTTAACCTTTCTCAAACTGTTCTCTTTTGCAATAAAATGTTGGCTGCCTCTGCTTTACAGTCAACCACCCCTTGTTCCTCCTATTAGCACCTTTTGCTCAACCATTGAAGGACATAGGACCTGAACTTAGTTTCTCTATATTTCTAATCAGTAGAATTTCCAAACGTAGATTAACGAAAATGGTTGCAGCCCCAATCCATAATCTCAACATGTTGAAGAGTTATGCCATTGAGGAATTATATCTTGAAGAGTCCAAGTGTACATGAACATTTTTGGGTTGAGGAAGTCATCTTCAGGAGAGGCTTTTAGAGATAGTCAGGTAAAAGTTGGAGATGGTCAACTCTTTCTCAGTGCAAATGATTAGAAATGTTTGACTAACAGGTTTCTTACAAGAGTCAAAATCTGAGATTCCTTGCCTGTGTTCATTTGCTACACTTCACACATAGTGCCATCAAAGATCTACAAAGAATCTGAGATATTTTAGTACATAGCTTGTTTTCTTTGTTAGTAATCTGGTTTTTTGGATGGTATATTGCTAGACTTTAGAAGATTCATTGGTTGCTGTCTTCCATTTTTCAAGGACTGATTTCTTTCCTGACATTGCTGTCCATGTAGCTGGCAAAGATAGCAGGAAACAAGGTGGTGGCCACATGTGGTGGAGCAAGGAAAGCTGCACTTCTCCATGGCATTGGAGTAGATCGAGTCATTGATTACACGCAAGAGAACATCAAATTGGTTCTTTCCATCTCCTTGCCTCAATGATGGGCTATGTGATATCATAAGAACTATTAGACCAAGGGTTAAATCTGAAAGGAAATCATTGACACAGTCACAGATTCATCCAGCATTGGCTATTGGAAAGATGTCTATGAGATTCTTTTGAGATTGCTAAGGACTCCAAGTATAGTCTGGAGTCTGTCCCTTGAGTTCAATAAAAGGTGAAATTTTTTTGTTTTCTATAGTGGGGTCGTAAGTGCCTACAAAGTTCTTGAGGCTTGCTGAGTGGACCTCCATCTGGTCTTCTAAACAGCCAGCAGCAGGCTGCTTCTTCAATCTCAAACTCTTACTGCTTGTGGAGTGTTTGCAGGTCCTAAGCTTATCCATGTCCTAGATGGGTGTACACCCTTTAGATCACTCTTGAACCACTTTGGTTTGCTGCAGTTTTGTAATGGTGTGCTGATCAGAATTCATTCATTTGTCCATGCACCAGGTGTTGAAGAGGGAGTTCCCAAATGGAGTGAACATAGTTTATGAGTCAGTTGGAGGTGAAATGTTTCAGACATGCATGAACAGTTTGGCTGTTTTTGGTCGCATGGTTCTCATTGGCATGATCTCTCAGGTGTGTGTATATTCTGTCTACCTTGCACATACCCCACTTGGATGGCAATATTATCTCTCTATGGCATGTGTCTTTCCTGTGTGGAAAGTACAATGGGAAGAAGTATGCTGTCTGCATTGGCAGTGGTTCAATTTTCAATTTCCAGTAAGATATGGGTAGGGTGACATGCATGGGTCCTGTGTCCATGGAGTTGTAGTGGCCCCTGGAAACCTGGATCCTTGACCTTGACATTGTTCTGTGACTGAGTATCCCTTGGACTAAATTGAATGACAGTAGCTGAGCTCAAGAGCCAAAAAGTATGTTCAATTACATGTGGATTATTTGCAGGTCTGCTGTCAATTCATGGTCCCCTCACATTGCTATATACTCACACAGTTGATATTGTGTATTCTACACTGTTTCAGATTATTTCACTGATGAATAATGTTAGTAGCAAATAGCATGGCAATCATTGTGGATGTATATGTATGTTTCAAAGTGTTGTCAAGGAGTTTTCTCTGCAATCTCATAGATTTGTTCATGGCTTTCAGTATGCAGGTGAGACACCAGCAGAGGGATGGAAACGTGGCAATTATCCAGGCCTTTGTGAGAAGCTACTGGCAAAATCACAAACACTGGTTAGTGTCTCTCATGGGTTGGGTAATCTGTGCTTATCCACTGTTAATTTATGAGTTTGAGCCATGCCTCTTGGGATTTGATATAGTCAGTGGGGAGTAATGGTAGCCAATCACTGCCATTTACAATACTTTTATGGTCTGACACTTTGTGCATGGCATTGGCAAGGCTATGACCACACTCTTTCTTGCTTGTGTTTTGGTTTGGCTGGAACTGATGCAGTGTTTACCTTGAAAGTTTTTAATGTGCAATTTTCTCTGTATTCTCATGGATATGTCCATTTACAAGTATTGGATTAAGTCATCATTCTTCCTCTTACCCATCCATGTCCCTGATTTTTGGGACAGACTGGCTTCTATGTAAATCACTATAGGAAGCTCTTTAAGGAGCATATTGAGAAGCTTTACAATCTGTATTCTGCTGGTGACCTTAAGGTGAGAGCAATTTTCATGCCTTTTACACCTTTCCATGTTGGTTATGAGTCAATAAGCCTTGCAGGTTGCAGTCAAAAGGAGACTTCACTTCCATATGTTGCCTATTACATGTGACCTTGTTCCGAATACTAAGATTCTTTGGGTGCTTTGCAGATCACAATCGACCCAACAAGGTTTGTGGGATTGAACTCAGTGGCAGATGCAGTAGAGTATCTTCACTCTGGCCACAGCATTGGAAAGGTGTATCTTTTGTCACATCCTTTATTCAAAACATTCAATGATTTCCATCTGATGACTTCGGTTACTTGTGGGCACTGTCATCCACAGTTCAAACCTCAATCAACCTTCTTATTGGTTAACTTCATGCAACTTTCTGATAGATTTGTACTTGCAACACACAACAGGCTTGGATTCAGTCTGAGAAACTCAGAACAGGACAATTACACTCTGCAATTTGCTTAACAGAAATGTATCTGGATTCATTTTGAGCTAATTCTTACAAAATCATTGTTTTGTAGGTGGTTGTGCAAGTTGCTCCAGATGCTGTTCCTGCACAACAATCCCGACTCTAGGACTGTGTTACAACACAGACATCTGTCACTAAACAGTACTTTGAGAGGGTCATTGTTCAAGTAGACGTCAACATTACTTCATTCCATCTCATCATATACAATCCATGGCCTGACATTGTACCACTTGACAATGTTTGTTTCAACACAAGTGAAGCACAGTGTGGGTAGAGTAGATTAGGCAACACACCTTAATGAATAACTTTGCAGAGAAAATGTATGAAGGTGTGCACGTCAGATGATGTTCACCTGACAGATGTGAGTGCATAGCAAGGCTGTTTTCAGAGGAGGTGTTTGAAGGACTAAAGCCACCTTCATGTAAGCAGCATGTTGAAAAGAACTCGAATAAAATGAAATGCACCTTTTTATTCACTGTAATCAAATTGTTAATAGTTTCTCTACTGTAAACCTTTCCCAAATAATTGTTTTCAGTCTGTGCTTACTTTGGTTATAGGTGGTGAGGGTCATGACAACCATATCATTCAATATACAGTAGCAGAGGTTCTCCTTTAATTTACTGAAAGCCACAACAATAAGGTGTTCTTTTAGAGTTTGATATCTTTCTGCACTTGTAAGCAATAGGCTATCTGAAAGCAGGTTGAAGAGCACATTCTTGTTACACAAAATGTGAGTTTAAATTAACAAAAAGGTAGAATACAAAAGTGTGTACACCTTGGGGACTGGAACATGCTTCACTAATCTATCGGACATCTGTGTGAAACAGAAATCCAAGTCCCTCTTCTGGTCTCTACTCAAACAGTCTGTTGCCAACAACAATTCAATACCATATACAACACAAACAATTTAGAATATGTTTGTAAGCCTCCAAATGTGGAAAGGATGTAAACAGTATTGCACAGGGAGTGTTTTGGGACTAACAAATTTCTGCAGATTTAGGCATGCATCCAAAAGAAGTTTCGAGGTTCCCAAGTTTCTGCAGAGCTAAGCAGCAGACAACCCTAGAAGATATACACATCCAGAAGGAGTTTTGAGAATCCCAAGTTTTTTGCAGATTTAAGCAGGCAGCCCTAGAAGATGTGCACATCCAGCCAGAATTTTAAGGCTCCCCAAATTTTCTGGAGATTTAAGCAGAGGGAGACCTAGAAAACGGATGCATCCAGACGTGGCTCAAAGCTAATACCTGAAGACTGGCCAATATTGAGTTCAGGAAGCTCTGTAGGGAAATCAGAAGTAGGCCACCAATCCCAAGTTCGGTGAGTGAGATTGAACATCAAAGCAGGCATGTAGTTATTGCTGCTAGGAATCATAAGGAAGATGAAGTCACCAGTTGCGAAACATGAGAGTGGCTTACTAGGGACCATGTTTGTTACAAAATCTTTGCACAGTTGTGATGGCATTCTCTCAAGTTCCACCCACTTGTGTTCGCTGGAATCGAGCTCCCATATCTGAATCACAAACACTGAATGCTCTTCTTCAAGGCCTCCAACAAGCATCAATCTTCCCTTGCATTCCACCAGTGATGGTGACATGATGGGTGCAGGCATTCGGACGGGGACTTCATACCAAGCTCCCTGCCGCAAGTTATAAGCCAAGAGACAAAGAGTGGAGAAGGGGAATGTGAGGCAGTAGAAGATCCCATCACACCACAAGGATGCATGTCCTCCATGCTTGCGAGCTGGTGAAGGATTGCCTCCTATGGTCCAGGAATTTGTGATTGAATCATATACTTCTGTGATCATACTGTGGTCTTCAAGACGACCACAGACAAGAACCTTGAAGGAGGAGGAGGCAGCAGCTGGAGGCGTGGTGGCTGCTGCTTCTTCCTCATACACCATGCCAACTGTGGAGATCATCCAAGTGTTCATGGGAGGCAGTCGTCGCCACTTTTGTGTCATAGGATTGCACACGTACATGCGTGGCCACTGGAACCAAGCATTTGAGAAGCAGAGCAAGCCACCCGCTGCTGCTACCACATGGAGTTCGTGGGCATTGAACGGGATGGGTACTTGATGCCATGTGTCCAGACCAGAATCGTAAACGAATAGAGACTTCTCTGTGGAGGTCATGACAATCCATGGCTTCTGCGGCCAGATTTGTGCACGCAGCTTTGTGAATGCACTTGTGAACACATAATGATCCCATTTCTTGCAAATGGTCCTCATCCGTGCCAGACTCTGCAAAGGCAGATGCAGCAGAACTCTTTCCAGAAGCTCCTCTGGTAACTTACCCCAGATCTTGGGATCCAATACCAGTAAGCCTCTCTTTGCCATTCCCTCGCCGAATGCCGACGACGCAGCTGCCGTTTCCCCTTCGTCTTCTTCTTCTTCTTCTTCTTCTTGACGGCTCACGACAGCAGCCAACAAGTCGTGTGCCATTTGAAAACCCTCCACCAAAGAATCCACTGACCGCAACTACACCAACAAAGTCAGTCTCCTGAAGGTTGGTTTGTTTCTCCTTCCTCGTTCCTTCTTGATAGACAGGACCTAATACACCAAGGGGGGAAAAAAAAGAAGGAAAGTGTGCTTTCCCTGCCACAAAACCAAATCTAAAACTCACTTCGAGGATCCTAAGAAACAGAAAACCCTCAAAAGCAAATAAAGATTCGGAAATGAAGGAGTCTGCGAGTGAGTTCAATACATCTCTCTACTTCCTTTTTCCTCTCCAGGAACAGTCAAAGGAATGCAAACCTAAAACACACTCACACAACAA
>Ga0116228_10004361_pt1 | contig 12531 bp, 12 predicted proteins | sample S1TSphfallax_2_FD_89694 | JGI IMG/M metagenome (GOLD analysis project Ga0116228, IMG submission 89694) | Host-associated microbial communities from peat moss isolated from Minnesota, USA - S1T2_Fc - Sphagnum fallax MG | ecosystem: Host-associated > Plants > Peat moss > Unclassified | place...
CATAGATAAGTTCTCAAGGTAGGCATTGTCAATAAGCCTTGTAACTGGCTATGAAGGAATTGTCAAGGACATAGATGCGGCAAATGTTAATTTCTCGAGACATGGCAACATCTTCTTTGAAATGGTTTCCAGTCGTTTGAAGTTCTATGTACATATGTAAGTGCAAGAATTCCATGCTTGCCAAGGTTTTGCAATGCAACAGGATAAGCATGAGAAGTTTGGCATGTCAATGAAGGTTGCAAACTGCAACAAGTCTGAAGGTATGCTTCTAGTTTAGTGTTATTGACTAGTTCTTTTTAGTTCCGTGGATCTTTCAGTTATGCAAAATTTCATTGACAGGATATCAGAGCTGGTATAGGGGATTTTCTGCATAATCTATCTAATGGTGTCCAACTTGACAATTCCACACCAAAACTCTTTCATATTTGTCTTTTCAGGTATCATCACATGTGGAAATTGAACGATTTTGTCCTCTCAAGCAACACCAACACATATTTGAGTTCAGAAGGTCACATTGCATTGAATAAACTTGCTTAATCCTCTTTGAGATTGATGAATTTCATGAATTTCTTGGTGTGATCAATACGTCAATTTTTTTAATGTTTTTAATAGTGAAGATTGAAGTTCATGTTCTAAAATTAATGAAACTGGAAATGGATGTCATGAATTCATGATTGAATTTTATTTTTTAAATTGATATTGTAGGATTCCAGGAACAAATGAAGTATATTAATATTTTGACCTTATGTCAACTGATCATCACTGGTAGTGTGGAGCAATGCAGAGCCCAAGTATGATATGGGTGATTTATGAGTGGTATAGATGAAGACCCTGACCATCAACATTGAATGTAAATGCTGGGTATGTCTTGTCCAAAGAAAATCTGCTATCTGGTTCATTACTGAAAAATATACTAAGAATCATGATGGTGCATATCATGATTCATGACAGTACTGTGACTGGTTATAATCAAACCAAGTCTATTGAATGGTGGGTAACATAATGTTTTGCATACTGTGTGTAAGTGGTGCAATTTTGGGCCAAATCAAGAGAGGTTGTATCGTCACCAATGGAGCACCTCACACTCCATTATCAGGTTCAGCTTGTAATGCATGTTTGCTTTACTGTGCTGTTGATTTTATAGAATTCACATCTTGTGTTCAGGTTGAACATTTAGCTGAGCTGTTATGTTCATGCAAAGTAGAAAGAAAGAGAGAAAGATCAACTCTAATTTGGAGTTGTAAGGCTTGTAAAGCAGACAAGTTCTTCAACCTACTCATGAAAGAATCAAACATATACACAGCATGAGCGAAGGTGTGGTTGTCAAGTTGAATGACAAAGGATATAAGACTCAGACTGGGGTAGGCTGGTCAGTGCATTATATTTGATCAGATGGTGCACTTCCCATTTTCAAAACCTTGGTGTTTGCATATGACCTGCGTCGAGCATTAGATCAACAGTATCACTTTTTTACGCCATAACGACTCCTCTGTTTGTTTTTTGTCAATCGTCCTAAATCTACTTGAGGAAATGTTGGTATCAGTGCTGAATTTGCTTGGGACTACTTGTCAGTATGTAGATTTAGACCCAGCTGAGGGCTGTGTAGATGGAAGCATATGTGTATTTGTGACCTTGTATGGTGACACCAGAGCAAACCAACAGCCACCAACACACCATCATTGGAAGCTTGTTGTGACTCAATCGTGGATGAACCCTGACTGAGTTGTCTTCAGGTTTCACCTTGGTAACGTATCATGTAAAGCATAGGTCATGTAGGTAAGCATGTAAGGTAGTTTTGAATGTTTTCATGAGCCTAGAATGAATCCCATAGTGGCGAATCTGACAACATTTGGATAGGATTCTCAAAGAGTTGCATCCTAGTTTAAGCACAGTTTCAATGTAGTGGAAAGCAACTTGGAAACATTGATGAGATACCAATGTACCATTATATGGTCATTATGGAGGGTACTAATGAGATACCAATGTATCATTATATGGTCATTAAGTAGTATGCATGTTCTGCATTTTATCCATCCATTTGTGAAGCATCACTGTATTGGTCTATGGAACTAATTCTACATTTAAAAAGATTTGAATGCAATATCGTCTTTTTCCTATGTTAGGTTAACCTCTTTTTTGTTAACTATGTTTCAGTTGGGAGGGATCAATTGTTACATTGATCATGCACTTTTGGAACCACCTCTAACTTGACATAGTTCCTCATAGAGTGGCTCACACATTTGCCAACAGTTTGTGGTCTGAAGAGTCTGCATCCACCTTAATTGAGTGTTGAACTTCAACAAATGTAGGCAGCTCCATGTTCTCATCAAATTACATGAGAATCCCTTTGTAGCTAGCTGGAAGGGTGTTCAAAACTTGTTCCACCAGGTTGAAATTGACTCTTCTTTAGTGCTGGTAAGCATAAACTTTACTTCTTCGATCTTCTGCTGAAATCTGCCACATAACCTCACTCACCCAATTGAATTGTTGTTAGTTTATCTTTCAGCTTGTCAAGTTGAGTGGCAATACTCAAGATCATATAGGGCTCTGCAACACATTTTCAAACGTTCATCAAGCCAAACAAGTGTTGGCAAGATATGATTCTTGACTACCAAGTTCAAGGCTATGAGAGCCTTAATTATTGTTTGGAGGCTTGTCCATGTCCACATCAAATTTGGCAACAGACACATGTAAAAATCAGCTCAATTTTGATCCTTTTTCATCCTTTGAAAGGGTCCAACTAGAATTTAGAACACTAAATAGTAAATACCATGCTTGTTAATTTAAGGAAGAAAGAGTCTGGTTTTTGTGTACATGTGTTCTTAATGTCCAAATACATGGCATGACTACATTTTAAATATGATCATCCATCATGATATGTAGCACAATTTGCAAGGGCATCTTCATAGTGTAATGAGCACAACCACCTTAACCACTATTAATTTAACATGCTTTAAAGTGATGAGCTAAACTATTGATGAAACTGTGTGATGTATTTATACAACAAATTTGTCTACAGTATATCATTGATTAATTTGAAATGAATAGATTATGAATATACAATATTCAAAAAACATATGATAAAGACTATAACCAATGATTTTAAGTATAGTTTAAGCAATGGTTAGCAATGTAACCATTGCACAAGGAAAAATGGTAACAAACTGAACAACAAATTTCAAATTGCCACATAAGCTTTTCAGCCCTTTCTTTGAACTAATTAGCATGCACAACCATTCTTGAGACCCTAGATGTATATTGTTTAATAATTATTGTTCCTTCATGGGAAGGGGCAAACATTTGACAATAAATTTGGATGTGAATTAAATAATGATATCGCTTCAAACACAATACATTGATGAAGCTGCTTTAAGTTCTTGCTAATGAATGAACAAGATTCATCAAATTTATATTCATCCAGCCATTGACAATTGCTCAAAGTTTGGAACTACCCAGAAAGTATCATAACTACATCTTCTATGTAGGAGAAAGCCTTGACAGTGGGGCATTACACATGCAAACCATGCAGAACTCCAAGGTCAACAGGTGTAATGCGCCAATGTTGGGGTTTTCTTGTTTTAAAAAATCATACAGTGGACATTACCGAAAATTTAATGCTAATTATACTAGCAAGGATGCCTACTATGTTTTATTTAAATGTTAATGCATTGACTAGTCTACTAGCCCAGGTTTTATGTATTCAGTGCAAGTAAACTAAAGTGGACAAAACAACAAATAAAAGTTCATTTCTAATGTACTTGAATTAGCCATAAAATTGACCATGAGACTTTCATTTTTTTAATGTTTTATTTCATGTTCAATTTGGGCCCACCATGTTAAATGCATTTAAAACTCCTTTCTAAAAAAATCAAGAAAATCAATTTTTTATGTGTCTATATGGACTTTGTACAATATTTCAAATGCTACATATTTGATGTCATGTAGCAGATTGTTTTCTATTTCAAGAGTAATGTGAAAAGTTGGTTGCATGTGCTTAAGAGCCCAGGAAAATATAGCACCATTTGTTGATGTTTGAACTTGATGGCTTTACATGCTCAAGTAAAAAAATTGTTGGAGTTTGTAGAGGAGTGATTTGGACAACTTAAAACAATCTTTGCTACCATTGATTCCTCCAACAGTTGATAAAAAAATCAATCAATATCCAAAGATATGGAGCATTTGAAGGTTATGATTTTAATGTTGTTAACATCATTAGTGTCGACAGTATGGCAATGCCCATTGACAAAATTTGGCAAAGGATGTGGTGTTGGCATTAGCGGAGGTAAAGTCAAAGTGATCCTCCCAAACTTCACAAACACACATTATTTTAATTTAAGGGTGTTGTTGGTAATCTCCACACCTTAGTCCTCATCACATTGGATCAAATGGTGTTGATGAAGGTTTGAAGCCTCAGGATCTCCAGCAAGCTCAAGAGTTTATCAAAAGCTACTTTTGATCATAATGATAGATGTTGTGATGAAGAATTTAATGATTCAAGTTAATGTGAGTAAGGTGGATGAAATGAAGGTGTATTTCCTCTCATTTTCATAGAACTAGTGTAAGCTCTAGTGCCTAAAGATGAAATAATTTACGTAATGGGGAGAATTTTATGGAACATGTTTTAATGTCACCATTGGTTGAAGGCATGGTGGGAAGCATTGGTCTAAGGGTACATTCATGGTTGGGGTACCATAGTAGGAACCATGAATCCTCCAAGACTATCCAAAAAAAATTCAAAACTCTTATGTCCACAGGCCTACTTTTAGGTATTAATTTGAATTTGTCATAGGGTGTCCCCATTCCTGAGTTCACATGTGTGACTAGATGAATAGGCACACGCCAACATGTTGGAGCAACTGGGTGTGTTGTTTTTGGGTTTTTGTTTCATCTTCCGTCCAAATGCGCTTGTTTTGATGCATCATTCCCCCCTTAATGAACATACACTATGCTTGTGCATCTGGCTCCAACTTTCCCTCCAACACGCAAGTTTGAACACATTAAATCACACATGTTTGAAGATTTGCTTCCCATGCAAAATTCCTACACAAGTTGAGGCCTGACACCATTGCCACTTCAATGATATATCCATGGATTTTTTGAAATGTGTTTACCTTTGTCCTTTGTTTCATGCATGTAGAGTTGTGCATGCACAAGAAACATTTTCAACCTCAAATCTTACATTGCCATACGTGAGTCAAAGCTCATTTTGAGGTATCTAGTACATAGTAACTTCGCATGGATACTAAATTACATGTAATTTGCACTGTTACAATTAATTAAGGTTTCAAAATTTGCAAGTTTTACATTTTACCTAACAAGGATCCTTGTTGCCATGGGTTTGGATAAGGATGGCAAAGGTTCCTCCTACATTTGATGCTTCGTGGTTTGTTAAACATCAAGGTCTTTGTAGTGATGGTGAAGATGTGTTGTCATTAACAAGTGCTAATGTGAACATTGAAAATATAAACAATTTTTTTGGGCCTAAATTGAACAAGAATGGCTAGAAATACAATGATCGCCCAGATGCAAAAACGGTAAAATTGATAAAGAAGATTCATTGTTTGGTCATTGAAAAAAACAAAGTCTGCAACAAGCAACTCACAGTGTCGTTTGCTAAAGCCATTGTTGCCAAATCAAAAAGCAAGCATGTTTATTAGGCAGCTTTTGGTGTTCACCTCGTGAAGCAAAAGTCAATTGTGAGGAATGTGAAACAAGAGGCAACAAGGATCAAAACAAGTAAAATTAGCGCAATGGGTTTTAAGAACCAACTAAAGAATGAACCAATAGCAAAGTTTGGCCACACCATTTCTCAAATAAAAGAGTAAATGAGTCTTTTGTTGAGCGAAATAAAAAAACCCATGGGCCTTATTTTGGAACAAACGAAAGGTCCAATCAAAGTTGAAAGGATGAAAGTTGCACCACCCAATTTTTCTACCTTAACATCAAAGAGTAAAACACCTTCCATCTTGGTCTGTATTAAAAATAGATGCAATTAAAGATCTTTTGTAGTCTTATAAGGAGTTTTTTGAGCATATGAAAACCAAGATAGAGAAATTGAGTGCAAAAAGGAGTGATCTTGAAGGTCAACATAAACAAGTTGAATATGCAACAAAGGACATGCAATTGATGCACTTGCAGGTTCATAAAAACTTTGAAAAACACAAATCTTGAATCTAGTCCTTACAATTTACCTTAAAGGTTAGTGAGGAGAAGGAATTTGGTTTGAAGCTCAAAATACAAGATTTGTCAAGATTTACAAAAGATGAGTTGGAAAGAAAAAAGTCCAAAAAAGACCTTGCAAAGTGTAGAGTTCAAATTGTGAGTGAGTTAGACAAGTTGAATGATGAATATATTGGTAGGAGCTTGAACTTAAAAAATGAAGATCGATATGGCTAGAAGCTCCAATTCTATGAAAAGGAATTGAAAGTTTCAGAAGGGAGATTGTCTACTTTTGAAATATTGAGCATGGATGTCAAAGTGTCACCTTGGTACAAAAAGAAATACAAACCATTGGTGACCAAATAAAAAAGATGAATGGAGATGGGGGGGTGAATCTTTATCCATTGCCTTTATTTTGTAACCTCGTAGAACCAGTGAAAAAATCATGTGATTTCAATGCTTGTTCATTGTGTGGAATGTGGTATACTTACAACAACTTCTTGGCAGCTAAATGTGGACACACATTCCACCCTTGGTGTGTAGCAATTATGTTTTATCTTCATCAAAATGTGCAGTTGGTGGTTGTGAATCTCCATTTTCAAAGCAATGGTGTGCACACATGGGGTATACAATGTTGTCCAGGAATTGATTTTAGTTCTCTTACCAGTACCCCTTTTGTTGGACAAGAAAACACCATCCCATTCAAAGATTCAATGCTTTTATTGTTTCGTAAGTTATTTCCATTTTTTTTTAATTTCAATTTGGTGCATCTCAAATTTAAATCATGACTCTCGGTTGTTTTCACTTGTCGCTTTACTGTTTCTTAATTTACTTAGTTCATGGTGAACATTTTTTTTCAAATTTTATGTATTGATGTGTTTTGCAATCCATTCATTTTATCAATTTGGTTAGATTAGTAGACTTGATTGCACCTTGCAATAAAGACTTGAGTCTTGAATCTTTCTTACTTGAAATGAAATTGATCAAACTTTGGACTTACATGGATTGCATTTTTTTTAATTTAAAAATTGGATTAATGTCCTAAGTATATTGTAAGTTCATTGATTTGTGCAAAACAAAGGATAGATCTATTTTGAACATATTATAAGTCTACAAACTTTTTATCATTCAATGAGGATAAATGTCCTGAACCTTTTAATACATTCCCTTTAAGCATGGTGCATGTTGGATAGGTGTCTTGAGGTTTTGTTAATTCCATATTTGAGTCCTGAAAATAGGACTAGTGTCATGAAATTGCATTGCAAAAAATTTTGTCTTGAATTATGTCCTATTCTTCTAGACTATATTTCATGTTCAATCCTAAAACACCCAAGTGTCATGATTACATGTTTAGTCCTAAACCACCCATGTGACATGGAGTTCTATCCTAAACTTTTGCAAATCATTTCATGTTTAGTGATGAAACTCATGATGTGTCATGATTGCATTGGATAGGAACTTTTATATGAACTTTTGTCTTGAACTTCATCTTCAATTCATGAAGGGTCCTGAAAGCACATGAATTCCATTCTTGTCATGGCTACTAACTTAATATATGTACATGTATCACAGTTTGTGAATATGAAATTTGAACATGTATTTTTTGATGTGTTTTACTTCAGTTTGTTTATTGAACAATATGTACATTAGACTTGGATTTGTTGTACATTTGCATAATTAACATTTGTGCCTAATTTCATGTGGTGTAATTGTTTATTGTAGAAATTAGGTCATTAATCAACGAATATGGTGCTTCAAATTCTGACCATGGATGTGTTAAAGAGTGTAAATTGCCATTGAATGCAAAATCTACCTCTAATGACCTTTTTCCAAGCTAGATGCAATCTTTGTCTAACCCATGTCCACAACAAGATGTGCTGATTGTTTTAAAAACCATCTAGCCTACTAAATGTGTTGTTTGTTTTGATCAACCATCCACAATTTCAATAAAGGTACCTAATATCATAACTTTCCTACTTGAAGTCAATATTGAGTTTTTAATGTTTATTTCAAATTGTTTATTCTTGATGAACTAATGTTTCTAAGAACACATGATTGGACAATTAAAGGTTAATTTACATATGCATAATTGACTTTTTCACATATTGAATCTTTATAATAGATATATTATAATATTTTATGCAATCTTAATTTGTGCCATTCCTTTTATTGCAACCATGTGGCCATGCAAACCTTTGTTTTGGTTGTGTCCAAGGGTAAAAACATGGGTAGGTGTTTCACATTTGACATTTTGAAAAATCCACATCCTACACTAACTACAATTCCTGCATTTAAAACAATTATCAAACTATAAATCCTATAAATATCCCCTATGGTTTTGGTTACAAAAATTAATATGCCACCCTATAAATATCCCTAAACATGTGATTAGTCAAGAAATTTAGAAAAAAGTTTAAAGATTTCAATGTGAAATGGAATACCAATTATATAAAACAAAAATCATGACGAGTTTTTAAATATGAAAAAAAATGACATTGGAAAAATTTCAATGCATCTTACAATTAAATTATTCATTTTATGGTGACCTATTTTTTAATTTTAATTTTGATATTACTATGACATGTTTTTTTAGTCCATAATTTTCATTTCTTATGTGTGACAAACATAGTGTCATCATTTGAAAAGTCAACAATGAGTCCATTCCTTTCTTAATACTCATCCATAATTTTTAATGAGATTTTCACTAAAGTCTATTACAACATGGATAATGAAAAAATTGAAAATTTTAATTTTTGATATGATTTTACATTTTAAGTTCATATAAAATCCAGAAAAATTATAATTATCACAATCATAGTCCACCTAATTGTGCTTTCACCCCCAAGGTTTAACACATTGTCCAATTTGTGTGGAGGCCATAACTGGTTGGCGTTAGAAACTTGTAGCTATCCCAATGGTAAACCCTTTGGCCCTTTCATTGACAAAAACATTTGATGTGTCAAAAGAACCTTATCTACCTAAACTAAAGATGAACAAACCAATTGTTCCAAAAGGAATCTCAGCAAAAGCACCAAAAAAATCAATAGTTGAAAATTTATTGGAAGATCAAAATAGTTGGGATTTTGATAGTGACACTAACAATGATGAGGAGAATGATGGTTTGGTCCAATGGTGTGCATTCTTTCAACTCCTCAGTCTAGTCCATCAAAATTAGTTGGTCATATTACACATTGTGATACTTATGGATTCCAAATACCAACCACAAATTCACTCATAGACAATGTGAATCCATGTCTATCACCTTGCCATGTTTCAAAAGATATTCCTTTGCCAAATGAAAAGCCTTAACTAAATGTACTTGAACATGCCCCAAAACCTATTGCAAAAACAACTACGATTTTGATTATATTATCTTTGTCAACTAATCAACCTAAGGTGTAGGAAACAATGTTTAAACCTAGTGTCAAGCGAAGAAATCCCACACTCCCCAATCTTGGAGTTGAACCACGCCTTACAAAAATTAATGTAGTCTCTACCCCAAAAGCAAAAGGACAGAAAAAAAAAGAAAAATTTAATAGTCCTACAATTTTAAAGCTATATTTGCATTGTATGTGAGCTTCAAGTTATATATATATATATATAATACAAATCAAATTTTAGATCTTCTCGTGTTGGCCAATATCCAAGTTGTTTATATTGATGTGGTTTTTAGTTTGTTTAACATTACATGAGAATGGGAAACTTGTGCTTGGTCTTTGCCATTCTAAGTACTTTCCCAAGTGTAGGTATCTAATTGTCCCCTCTACCCATTGAGTTATCTAAAAATCCTACACATGGGTTTTTTTAATTCTCAATTCTTACTATAGCCTGTAATAGGTCCATGTTATCCTAGGAGAATGCCACATTGTTTGAAGCTTCAATTTGAATCATGAATGGCATGTCAGATTGGCTATTATGTTTCAAAATTATTTTTAGTAATTATCATGCATCGCAACCTATCAACTAGATAGGCCTAATGGTTCTTACCAAAGGAAGTTTCTACAACTTTTGTTTTGATTTTATTACAAATATCAAACAAAAAGGTAATAGACTTAGAGACATCTAGATTATAAGCCAACAAAATATCATTTAGGGCATGGATACATCTAAGCTTTTGGAGGTCACAAGTAAGGTGCATGTGATGGGCTAATTCAACTTGTATTATCCAATTTTGTGGCATAGGTATGTAGTTTTCATTGCAAATATGAAAGCATCTTGATTGAATTTCAATTGTCTTTGTATACCATTGTGGTTGGAAACTAGGGAGATCTAAATTTTTGTTGTGGCATTGATTTGCATTGACCTTCAAGACCAAATTTACTTGTATACAAATGTTTGCAATTTGTTGGAAAGCTTGAGCTATGGAGATATTTCAATCAACACCAAATGCGAAGTGATAGGGCATAGTGGGGGGTGCACTTGGGGAGGTGAAAGCAATGCAATTAAAACTTGATGCTACAAAAAATGTAATTACCACTTTCAAAAGGTTAAATCTTATATTAATCATTGATGGAGGAAAATCCATGGCTTTTGTAATATTATTTTTTGTTCAAGTCTTATGTTGTACAATCATGGGTTTATGTTATATGTTTAAGGGTTAGGAAATAGATTAGTCATGGAAACTTCTAGCTTTGTGTAATGGGTATGTTATAGATTTATCCATAAAACCATAGTAATCAATCCATAAACATTTCACATTTAATGTTTCCTTTTGATTTTAATATATCAAGTCATTTAAATTTACAATCATCACAAACAACAATGCATACATGTGTAGATTGATCCTACTATATACAAGTTGCAATCTTGTGCACCAAGTGAAAATGTTTTGCCTCTCAATTATTATTTTGTTGCTACATCGATTGAATATGTTCTTGTTAGAGTTTGATTTGTGACATCGTTGTCATTCAAGAATCCATAGATGCCATCATGTAGATGGTCCAAGTTACACTTCCTTTATGTTTACTTGTGTCTTTTACTTGCAAAAGAATGTGTTGGAAGTTGCAAATTATGTTTAACTTTGTGTGCATTTTGAACTTGTAGGTGAGGTATCCAACATTTATAAAGTTCAAAATTGTCTATCAGACTATGTGGATCTAGCTTGTGTTGTTGTTGTTAGGTTAGACAAGGTCATTGCAAATTTTAGAAGTTTACAAGATAATTTGCTTATAATGAAACTTATATTTCAAGTGAGTTAATACATGTTCGTGTTTGTTGCATTCCTAGTTTCTTTTTAAATTTCATTTGCACATGGGTTTTCTAAAAGGAAGGATGGGGTGATGAAACATCATTAGGGTTTTGATCCAAGCTCCATGTGTTAAGGAGTTGGCTCCTTGGGTTACACATTATGGGTGACAAGAGAGCAAGTGAAAGGAAAAGAGGAATAGTTAGGCCTAGGCCTACTTAACATGTAGTAAATAATCAAGCTTAAATAGATGAGAAAACAAGAGTTTTTGAGAGACAATGCTTGTGCAAGCAACAACAACAAGCTGTTAGAAGAGCAAAAACGATTCACAAAAAGAGGTTGGAAGCTTATGGTATACATGTGTCAAATCGCCAAATTAAAAGGAATGTACAAGTAGTCATTTCTAATATAACGAATGTATTGTCTATTTATCTAGGTAATGATTAAAAAAAATCGTGTCACAAAAGGTTTTCAAAAGTCTTGTGGTTATTGATCTAGGTCTTGTCTTGTCTAAGTCCATTTAGGCTACTTCATGGTTAATAGTTGTTCAGGATGAGGTCATTAGTGGATTGATGAAGAGTTTGGGAGAGGTGAAACAATCGTGTTTTACTTCAAAGCTTGCCACAAAACATGTTTTGCTCACAATGGTTGTAAGTTTCATGGGTAGCTCATTAATGCGATCTAAAGCACAAGTGTTGGGTGTTCATCCTTAGAATATTGGTCTAGCAATGGAGCGAAGGAGGATCATGGATCAAAGTGGTGACTTCTTGTGGAATCTTTTTTTGCGCAAGAAAAGAAGTGATGTTTTATCACCATCCATAAAAGTTGTTATTTCATGGTGGGTTTCAGAGACAAGAATTAGTCCCAACAGAAAGGAAGTCACTCAAAGCCAGATATTTCCTCATGTGGCAAATGAAAAGCCCACCCATTACTTAATGGAAACCTAGGTGTCAAATTCCTCCTTATTTTCTTTGGTTTCATGCATTGCTCTAGGTGTTTTTCATTACTAGATGTAAGATTGTGTTGGGTTGTCATGGAGGTCTTGTCATACTAAGCGAGGGATTCAATGGATCTACTGCCAAAGACAATCACAAAATAGTTAATGACAATTTGTGGGTCTATTAGATTCAAGGACCACCATGATATGTTTAATGGAAGTCCTAAACCATATTATAGAAATCAATAGA
>Ga0116228_10004362_pt1 | contig 12531 bp, 7 predicted proteins | sample S1TSphfallax_2_FD_89694 | JGI IMG/M metagenome (GOLD analysis project Ga0116228, IMG submission 89694) | Host-associated microbial communities from peat moss isolated from Minnesota, USA - S1T2_Fc - Sphagnum fallax MG | ecosystem: Host-associated > Plants > Peat moss > Unclassified | place: USA...
CCACTTCGGATGGGGCAGCGCGATCACCGCGGCCTCCGACACGGCCGGGTGCGTGAAGAGCACGTCTTCGACTTCGCGGCTCGAGACCACGACGCCGCCCGTGTTGATCACGTCCTTGATGCGGTCGGTAATCGTGATGTAGCCTTCGGTATCGTGCCAACCGACGTCGCCCGAGTGGAACCACCCGCCTTCGAACGCCTCTGCCGTCGCTTCGGGTTTATCCCAATAGCCGATCATCAATTGCGGCGAACGATGCACGAGTTCGCCGCTGACGCCGGGGCCGACGTCCTTCATCTCCGGATCGACGATGCGCGTTTCCACGTTGAACACCGGGCGGCCGGCCGATGCGGGGCGCGCATCGTGTTCTTCGGGGCGTAGCACGGTCGCGAGCGGGCCGATCTCACTCTGACCGTAGAGGTTGTACGGCGCGACGCCCGGCAAGCGGCTGCGAAGTTCTTGCAGCACCGGCACCGGCATGATCGAGGCACCGTAGTAAATTTTTTGCAGCGACGTGAGGTCGCGCGTGCCGAAATCCGGGTGGCGCAGAAGCGCGATCCATCCGGTCGGCGGCGCGAAAAACGACGTGATCCGTTCGCTCTCGATGAGACGCAAACACGTCGCCGGATCGAACGCTTGCACGAGCGTCGTCGACGCGCCGAGCAAGAGATCCGGCATCATGAAGCAGTGCATCTGCGCCGAGTGATAGAGCGGCAGCGCCGCGAGCACGCGATCGCTTCCGCGATGCTCGGCGTCGATGATGCAGCTCTCGTACTCGGCGAGAAGCGCGCCGTGCGTCATCATCGCGCCCTTCGGCGCGGCCGTGGTTCCGGACGTGTAGAGCAGTTGTACGAGATCGCTCGCCTCCGGCGACTCGCGCGGATCGTACGCGTTTCCCCGCTCCGCCGCATCGAGGATGTCGAGCGTTTCGCCGCCACCGGCAAAGCGGCCGCGCACGCGCACGGGGAGCGCGCCCGTCGCGTCGACGGTCGGCGCGAGGTCGACGTCGTATACGAGCGCCGCCGCGCGCGACTGCGTCACGATGTATTCGAGTTCGGGTGGCGTGAGGGCGTAATTGATCGGCACGTGGACGAAGCCGCCGCGCGCGCACGCGAGATAGAGGATCACGTACGCATCGGAATTGCGCGCGTACGCCGCCACGCGGTCGCCGCGCTCGATGCCGAGTTCTTCGAGGCGCGCCGCGACGCTGCCGGCCGCGAGGTAGAGGCGGCCGTAGGTCCAGGCGCGCTTGCCGAACGTCAGCGCCGTGCGATGTTCGTGCTTCCGCACCGACCGCGCGAACGCGCGATCGATGCCGTTTCGGCGCGCGATGCCGATGCCGTCTTCCTCGGCGATCTCTCGTACGTCGAGATCCACCTTAGACCTAGAGCGCCTCGACGATCGTCACGTTGGCGAGGCCGCCGCCTTCGCACATCGTCTGCAAGCCGTAGCGCTTGCCGCGCGCGCGAAGCGCGTGTACGAGCGTCGCCATCAACTTCGTTCCCGATGCGCCGAGCGGATGCCCGAGTGCGATCGCGCCGCCGTTCACGTTGAGCTTCTCCGGATCCGCACCGATCGTCTTGAGCCACGCGAGCGGAACGGGAGCGAACGCTTCGTTGACTTCGTAGAGATCGATATCGTCGATCGTCATGCCGCTGCGCTCGAGCGCGCGGCGCGTCGCCGCGATCGGCTCCTCGAGCATGATCACCGGATCGCCGCCCGTGACGGTGAGGTTGTGAATGCGCGCGAGCGGCGTGAGGCCGTGCTGCTTGAGCGCGCGTTCGCTCACGACGAGTACGCCCGACGCGCCGTCGCAAATCTGACTCGCATTCGCGGCGGAAATCTTGCCGTTCTCTTTGAGAAGACGCACCGAACCGAGCGACTCCATCGTCGCATCGGCGCGGATGCCTTCGTCTTTCGTATGCAGCCCGGGATTGCCGTCCGCATCGACGATCGCAAGCGGCAGGATCTCGCGCGTGAAGCTGCCGTTCGACGTGGCGGCCGCGGCGTTCTTGTGGCTCGCGAGCGCGAACGCGTCGAGCTCTTCGCGGCTGAAGCCGTACTTCTCGGCCATCATCTCGGCGCCCGTGAACTGCGAGAACGATTCGACGCCGTAACGATCCTGAATGCGCGTGCTGAACGGCCCGACGCCGAGGCCTTCCTTCGCATGTAACGACCACGTGGAACCCATCGGCACGCGCGTCATGCTTTCGACACCGGCCGCGATCACGACGTCTTGCGTGCCCGACATAACCGCTTGCGCCGCGAACTGAATCGCCTGCTGCGACGAGCCGCACTGCCGATCGATCGAAACCGCGGGAACGCTATCGGGAAGCTTCGAGGCGAGCACGGCGTTGCGGCCGATGTGAAACCCCTGTTCGCCGCCCTGCGAAACGCAGCCGAGGATCACGTCCTCGATCGACGCGGGGTCGATGCCCGTACGTTCCACGAGCGCGCTCAGAATTTCGCCGGCCATATCGGCGGGATGCCACCCGGAGAGCTTGCCACCACGGCGGCCGCCGGCCGTTCGGATCGCTTCGACGATGTAGGCTTCGGGCATGTGGGGCGTCTCCTGACGGTTGCGTCGTGAAAATTGATCGGTAACAGAAGAAACTACGCCTTCCGGTTGCGCCCTGCCTTCGAGGGAGGCGACGGTTCGCGAGCGAGAAAGAGCGGCGCATGTCGTCGATCAAGCATCCGTCCTCTCATGCGGTGGCGTTTCCGCAGAAGATCGCCTACCAGATGGCCGATTCCGGCGAAGCGCTCACGTATGCCGAGCTCGATGCCGACTCGAATCGCGGCGCACAATTGCTCCGAGCGTCCGGTCTCGTGCACGGCGATCACATCGGGATGCTGCTCGAAAATTCGCTCGACTTTTTCCGCGTCGCGTGGTCGGCGCAGCGTAGTGGTATCTACTACACGGCGATCAGCACGCATCTGAAGCCGGACGAGATCGCGTACATCCTCACCGATTGTGAGGCGAAGGTTCTATTCATCTCCGCCACGCTGATCGGTCTGCTCGCCGAGATTCCGAACCTGTCGCCCGCGTTGCGTATCATCGTCGTGGGAAGCCGCGTCGACGGATACGAGTTCCTCGACGACGTGCTCGCGGCCCAACCGCCGACGCCGATTCCCGACGAGATCGTGGGCTCGGACATGCTCTACTCGTCGGGTACGACCGGGCGGCCGAAAGGCGTGACGCTCGCGCTCAAGTACGAACCGCTCGGCACGCTCATGCCGTTGATGTCGATCCTCGGAGAGAAGATGTGCGGCTTCGATGCGCAGACCGTGTATCTGTCGCCGACGCCGCTCTATCATGCGGCGCCGCTTCGTTTCGCGATGCTGTGCGGAAGCGTCGGCGGCACGACGATCGTCATGCGCAAGTTCGATTCCGAGGCGTTTCTGCGGCTCATCGCCGAGCATCGCATCACGCACTCGCAGGTCGTCCCGACGATGTTCGTTCGCATGCTCAAGCTCGACCCCGAAGTCCGCGCGCGCTACGACTGCTCGTCGCTCCGCACGGTCGTGCACGCGGCGGCTCCGTGTCCCGCCGACGTGAAGGAGGCGATGATCGCGTGGTGGGGTCCGATTCTCATCGAGTACTACGCGGGCACCGAGGCCAACGGCGTGACGATCATCGATTCCCACGAATGGTTCGCCCATCGCGGAAGTGTCGGACGCGCGGTCGTCGGGAGCATCAAGATCCTCGGTGAGGATCGTGACGGCGAGCCGCTACCGCCGCGAACGGTCGGCGACGTCTTCTTTGCGGACGGCCCGACGTTTTCGTACCGCAACGCCCCCGAGCAGACCGCCTCCGCGCACAATAGCAAGGGCTGGTCGACGCTCGGCGACGTCGGGTATCTCGATGAAGACGGCTATCTGTATCTGACCGACCGCAAGTCGTACACGATCATCACGGGCGGCGTGAACGTGTATCCCCAGGAAACGGAGAACGTGCTCCTCGCGCATCCGGCGGTGCTCGACGCGGCCGTCTTCGGCATTCCCAATCGCGAGATGGGTGAAGAGGTCAAGGCCGTCGTCCAACTCGCGGCGGGTGAGAAGCCGAGCGACGAACTCGCGCAAGCGCTCATCGAGTTTTGCAAGGAACGGATCTCCGCGATCAAGTGTCCGCGCACCGTCGACTTCGTTGCGGATATGCCGCGCACGGCCACAGGGAAACTCGTCAAACGTCAGTTGCGCGATCCCTATTGGGCCAAGACGGCCTAGTGTAGCGCGTTATCAGTCCGAATGACCGGAGGGAAACCTTCCGGCCGGGCGATAGCTGCGCTTCATGAATTTGGCTCGAGCGTTTGCGGCTTGTCTCGCGACGGCATTTGCCGTTGCCCCACTCACCGGAGGCGCCACGCAGCTGCGGCTGTCTCGCACCTTCACGATTCCGGCGTCGCATAAGACGGCATCTGCCGCGCGCAGTGCGATGCGTACCGCCGAGGCAACGCCCGGCGATATCGGATCGTCGAACACGGTGACCGCCGACGCGCCGGTGCCGCGCCCGAATGAGAGTCCGTGCGTCGATAAGCTTTTCGTGAACGCGACCTTCGCACAGTACGCGGGCGTCCCGTTCTCGTACGCGCCGCCGGCCGGGTGCCCGGGGCCATTCGCGAAGATCGTCTTCAACGGCGATTTTTCCGTCTCTGCGGGCGTTCAATTCGACCGGACCGCATCGATCCAACTCGGCGACGTGCCGATCTATTTCGGAACGACGGCGGAACCGGGCTCGACGCTCAGCCCGGCGTGGCACGTCGAGCGTGACGTCACCGAGGACGCGGCGCTCCTCGCCGCGCCGCAAGTCGGCGAAGCGGACATCTTCAACATCGTCAACTCCACGTACACGGGCGTCATCAGCGGCACCGCGTACCTGCAATTCTATCCGGCGCGCGGGCCGTTCAAGGCCGCCGATACACCGCAGATCGTGCTTCCGTTCCCCGGCGTCGCCGGCGGTCCGCAACATCTCAACACGGGCACGAGCGTTCTCTCGGCGACGTACACGCTGCCGGCAAACGTGGACGGTGCCTACTTCGAGGTCTACGCGCAGAGCCAACAGACCGACGAGCAGTATTTCCTGTGCGCGCCGAACGACGTCGCGAGCGATCTCTTCACGTGCGGGAACACGGCATTCCGCGAAACCGAAGTGAGCATCGACGGCACGCCCGCCGGCGTCGCGCCGATCTATCCGTGGATTTACACGGGCGGACTCGATCCGTATCTCTGGTTTCCGATTCCCGGCTTGCAGACGCTCGAATTTAAGCCGTACCACATCGACCTGACGCCCTTCGCCGCGATCCTCTCGAACGGAAAGCCCCACACGGTCGCAATCTCGGTCGACAACGCGGACAATTACTTCCAAGCGATCGCGACGTTCTACGCATTCCAGGATGCGGGCTCGAAGCACGTGACGGGCGCGCTCACGCGCGACACGCTCACGACCAATCCGAACATCTACCTCAAGGAGAACTTCGCGGGACAACCGCCGTCGGTCGAAGGCACGGCGCTCATCACGAGCTACCGGCCGTATGAGATCGACGGGTACGTGAACACGTCGAAGGGCAAGGTCTCGACCGCGGTCTCGAGCACGGTCTCGTTCGGCAACAACCAAATCTACTCGAACGAGTCGGATACGACCGGCAAGACGGTCGCGTGGCAATCGACCTACGCGAACACGCAGGTGCTCACGCAGAGCGCGGGCGCGTACGAGTTGGAGAAGACCTTCCTCACGTTCCCGCTGACGGTCTCGCTCGATATCGAACTCGACGGCACGGGTACCGGCACGCAGGTTTCATCGATCGATCAAAAGTTCGTCGCCGAACACACGATCGTCGGAACGAAGGGAACCTACGCGAGCTACGAGTCGAACGAAGTGTCGCCGACCGATACGCTCGACATCCTCGATGACGAGTACATTACCGGCAACTCGAACATGGCGAGCTCGCAGACGTACACCGCGTACGATTCGACCGGCCTCTGCTACGCGCAGACGATCCGGGCGAAGGCGAACGTGCTTACCGCGGTCGCGAACGGCACGTGTAACAGCGGGGCGATCTCGCAGGCCCTCAAACCGCTCCTCGCGCGTTAAGCGCGAGGGGCTTCAGGCCGCTCCGGCGCGGCAGCTCCGGCACAAGCCTTCGAAGGTTACCGTACCCGCGGCGATATCGAAGCCGCTCTTGTCGGCCACGCTCCGCAGCACCCGCGGCGGGAGCGCGTACTCCACGTCTTCGATCGCGTTGCAGCTCGTGCACAGAAAATGCGCGTGCGGTTCGGCGACCGGTTCGTAGGTCGCCGAGACGGCGCCTGGCACGACGATCTCGGAAATCATTCCGAGGTCGCGTAGCCGTACGAGCCCGCGGTAGACCGTCGAATAGCCGATTCCGGGGCGCCGCGCCGAGGTCTGCGTGAAGACGTCGCTCATCGTCAGATGGCGGCCGCGGCCGCTCTCCTGAACGATGTCGAGGATCAACTGGTAGTTCTTCGGGAGGCTCGCGGGCTCCACGGCGGCGGAGGTCTTCATCGCCCGCAGTATACCAGAATTTCCAAAAAATGACAGTGCCTTTCATATTCATTGTCAATGCCTTGACGCGGGAGTGCCGCGGTGCTACCGTCAGTCTCGTGAGAGTGAAAGTCATCTTCACTAGGTTGCTCGGGCTGCTGGAGCCGAAGCGGCTCGTGCCCGTACCCGTCAAGATTCGAAAACGGCAGCGATAGCGCTGCCCCCAGCAACGTAACGATGTAGAGGAAATTGCCTTGTCAATTGATGTTTCGTGCCCGGTCCACAACGGGACCAATAGCCGCCCCCACGCGATCGCCGGGGCGAGAACGAACGCCGACTGGTGGCCGAACCAGCTCAACCTGAAGATTCTGGCCCAGCATTCGCCGCTCTCGGATCCCATGGGCGCGTCGTTCGATTACGCGAAGGAATTCGCGACGCTCGATCTCAACGCGGTCATCAAAGATCTTCACGAGCTGATGACGTCCTCGCAGGAATGGTGGCCCGCGGACTTCGGTCACTACGGTCCGCTGTTCATCCGCATGGCGTGGCACAGCGCGGGCACGTATCGCATCGCCGACGGACGCGGTGGTGCCGGTTCCGGTCAACAGCGTTTCGCACCGCTCAATAGCTGGCCCGACAACGCGAACCTCGACAAAGCGCGTCGACTGCTCTGGCCGATCAAGGCAAAGTACGGTCGTAAACTTTCTTGGGCCGACCTCATGATTCTGACGGGCAACGTCGCGCTCGAATCGATGGGGTTCAAGACGTTCGGTTTCGGTGGCGGGCGCCCGGACGTGTGGGAGCCGGAAGAAGACGTCTACTGGGGGCCGGAAAAGGGCTGGCTCGACGACGAGCGCTATAGCGGCGACCGTCATCTCGCCGAGCCGCTCGGCGCCGTTCAAATGGGTCTCATCTACGTGAATCCGCAAGGGCCGAACGGAAATCCGGATCCGGCCGGCGCCGCGCGCGACACGCGCGAAACGTTCGCTCGGATGGCCATGAACGATGAGGAGACCGTCGCGCTGATCGCGGGCGGCCACACGTTCGGCAAAGCCCACGGTGCCGCGCCCGACACGTACGTCGGCCGCGAGCCCGAAGGTGCGGAGATCGCCCTGCAAGGCTTCGGTTGGATGAGCTCGTTCGGCACGGGCAAAGGGACCGATGCGATCACGAGCGGCCTCGAAGGCACCTGGACCACGAAGCCGGCCACGTGGGATAACAACTATCTCGAGAATCTGTATAGCTACGAGTGGGTCCTCACGAAGGGCCCCGGCGGCGCGAACCAGTGGACGCCGAAGGATCCGTCGGCTGCGGTGACCGTGCCCGACGCGCAAGATCCGTCGAAGCGGCACGCGCCGATGATGTTCACGACGGACATCGCGCTCAAAGTGGATCCGAGCTACGCGAAAATCTCGAAGCGCTTCTACGAGAATCCGGACGAATTTGCGGACGCCTTCGCCAAGGCGTGGTACAAACTGACGCACCGCGACATGGGTCCGGTCTCACGTTATCTCGGCCCGCTCGTTCCGGCGGAACCGCTGCTGTGGCAAGATCCGATTCCCGCAGTCGACCATGCGTTGATCGGCGAGGCGGAGATCGCGGCGCTGAAGGCCGACATCTTGAAGTCCGGGCTCTCGATCTCGCAACTCGTCACGACGGCGTGGGAGTCGGCGTCGACGTTCCGCGGCAGCGACAAGCGTGGTGGCGCGAACGGAGCGCGCATTCGCCTCGCGCCGCAAAAAGATTGGGAAGTGAATCAGCCGGCCGAACTCGCGAAGGTTCTCGCGAAGCTCGAAGCCGTTCAGAAAGCGTTCAACGCGGCGCGGACCGACGGAAAGAAAGTCTCGCTTGCCGACGTGATCGTTCTCGGTGGCTGCGCGGCCGTTGAGGAAGCGGCGAAGAAGGCCGGTCAAACCGTCACGGTTCCGTTCTCGCCGGGTCGCTCCGACACGACGCAAGAACTGACCGACGTCGATACGTTCGCGGTCCTCGAACCGACCGCCGACGGCTTCCGCAATTATCTGCGCGCCGGACACGAAGGAACGGCCGCGGAGTTGCTGATCGATAGAGCGGATCTTCTGACGCTGACCGCTCCCGAGATGACTGTTCTCGTCGGCGGACTGCGCGCGTTGAATGCGAACTTCGGGCAAACGAAGCACGGCGTGTTCACGAATAATCCCGAGACGCTGACGAACGATTTCTTCGTGAACCTCCTCGACATGAGCACGGCGTGGAAGCCGTCGGCGAATGCGGAGGGCGTGCTCGAGGGCCGAGATCGCGTAACAGGCGAGCTCAAGTGGACCGGCACCGTCGTCGACCTCGTCTTCGGTTCGAACTCGCAACTCCGCGCGATCGCGGAAGTCTACGGCTCGAGCGACGCAAGCGAGAAGTTCGTAACCGACTTCGTCGCCGCGTGGAACAAGGTCATGAACCTGGACCGCTACGACCTAGCATAACCCCGCGGGAGCCGGCGAGTGCCGGCTCGGGGGCCATCGGGGGGCACGCCGCCTCGATCTCAGAGGGGGAGGCGCACTGCGTCTCCCCCTTTAAGCGCTTAAACGTTCGCTAATGTGCAATCCACATGTTGCACAGGCACTCGTAGTGGAATGTGGATAAGCTCGGAGGTTGCCCCCGGTGTCCGAACGTCACCCCGATACGGCGAGCGTCCACGCCGGCAAGCTCGTCGTTCCCTTGAATGCGGCGTCGAGCCCGCCGCTCTACCAGGCCTCCTCGTACGAGTTCGCCGACCTCGACGACGTCGAGGAAATCTACGGCGGTCGCCGCGCGGGCGCTATTTACGGCCGTTATGGCGGTCCGAACGCCCTGCAGTTCGAGGGAGCGGTCGCCGAGCTCGAAGGGGCCGAGGCGAGCGTCGGCGCCGCATCGGGCATGGCGGCGATCGACGCCGCGCTGCGGCCCCTCGTGAGGGCCGGCGACGCCATCGTCGCAACGAAAGAGCTCTACGGCGGGACCTACGTCCTACTTGAGAACGATTATCGTGAAGCCGGCGTTCGCGTGGTCTACGTCGATCAGCAGGACCTCTCAGCGGTGCGCGAGGCACTCGAGCGCGAGCGCCCCAAGGTGCTCTACGTCGAGGCCCTGACGAACCCGCTCGTCCGCGTCGCCGACATCGCCGAACTCGCGACGGCCGCGCATGCGGTCGGCGCTCGTCTCGTCGTCGACGCGACCTTCGCCACGCCGGTGCTCGTGCGGCCGTTCGCCTTCGGCGCGGACCTCGTCGTGCATAGCGTCGGCAAGTACATCGGCGGCCACGGCGACGTGGGAGCGGGCGTGCTTTCGGGCCACGCCGATCTCGTCGCGGCCGCGCGCGGGTATCTCGTGCGCACGGGCGCGACGATTCCGCACTTCGAGGCGTGGCTCGCGCTGCGTGGCTTACGGACGCTGGCACTCCGGATGGAGCGGCACTCCGCAAACGCCGCATTCGTGGCCGCCGCACTCGCTCGCGAACCGGTCGTGCGCGCCATCTACCATCCCTCGCTCGCCGACCATCCGCAGCACGCGCTCGCGGCGCGCCTCTATCCGCGCGGCACCGGTGGAATCGTCGCCTTCGATATCGACGGCGGCCGCGACGCGGTCGACGCGCTCTTCCGCGGCTTTCAAACGATCGCGATCGTGCACAGCCTCGGCGAGGTCGCGACGACGATCGGCTATCCTGCCGTCAGCTCGCATCGGCCGCTCCCCGGCGACGTGCGGCGAGCGCTCGGCGTCGGCGATGGGACCGTCCGCATTTCCGTCGGCATCGAGCGCGCCGAGGATATCGTTTCGGATCTCTCGCGCGCGCTCGCAGGGCTCCCCGAACCCCTCGAAGCATGAACCGCGGCGGAGGTAAGCCTTTGTCCGTTTCCGCACGCTTCATCGCCGCCGCCGCGCTCCCGTTCGCGCTCGCCGCGTGCGGTGGTGGTTCCAGTTCGTCGTCCGCGTCGTCGCCCGCACCAGCCGATGCGAGCTCTGCGTCCGGCGGCGCGAAGACGATCGGCGTCTCCATTCAGAACCGCGAAGCGCAGTTCTACGAGGATATGGAAGCCGGCATGAAGTCGGAAGCCGCGAAATACGGCTACACCGTCGTCGTGGTCGACGCGAGTCGCGACAATACGAGGCAGCAGAGTCAGGTCGAGGATTTCATCTCGAAGAAGGTCGCCGCGATCGTGCTCACGCCGTACGATTCTCAAGCGATCGGCAGCGCGATCGTCGAGGCGAACGACGCGAAGATACCTGTGTTCACTGCTGATATCGCGAACACGTCCAAGCAAGGTGAGGTCGTGGCACATATTGCGAGCAATAATGTGCAGGGTGGCGCGCAAGCGGCAAAACTGTTGTGTGAGGCGCTCGGATCCGCTGGCGGTAGCGTTGCGATCATCGACGAGCCCGAGGTCACGAGCGTGCAAGATCGCGTGAAGGGCTTCAAAGCCGGCCTCGCGTCGACGTGCCCGAGCGTCAAGGTCGTCGCGGATATCGACGGTGGTGGCGAGCGCGCGAAAGCGAATTCGACGATGGAAGATATCCTGCAGTCGCATAAGGATCTGCGCGGTGTATTCGGCATCAATGACGACTCTGCGCTTGGCGCAGCTAGCGCAGTTGACGCTGCGGGGGACAAGGGCAAGATCTTCGTGGTCGGTTACGACGCGACGCCCGAAGCGCGGGCCGCTATCAAGAGCGGCGACATGTACGGTGATGCGATCCAGCATCCCGATGAGATCGGCAAAATTACGATCGACGCGATCGATCTTTACTTTAAGGGTAAAAGAGTGGACGGACGCGTCTTCATCTCCGTTCCCGTGGGAACGTTCACGAAAGCGGACGCGAAGTAGCGACCGACGATACGGCGCTCCCCTTTCTTCGCATGAAGGGGATCGTGAAGACGTTCCCCGGCGTGAAGGCGCTCGACGGAGTTTCGTTCGACGTTCGCGCGGGTGAAGTGCACGCGCTCGTGGGTGAGAACGGCGCCGGGAAATCGACGTTGATGAAGACGCTCGCCGGCGCCTACAAAGCGGACGGCGGCACGATCGAGATCGATGGAACCGCGGTCGCGATCGATGGGCCGAAAGCCGCCGAGGCACTCGGCATCGGCATGATCTATCAGGAGTTCAATCTCGTTCCCGACCTTCGCGTGATCGACAATATCATGCTCGGGCACGAGCCCGTTCGCTCGGGGCTGCTCGATCGTTCCGCAGCGCTCTCGCGCGCGGCGTCGATTCTCGCGGAGCTCGACATCGCGCTCCCGCTCGAGTCGCCGGCGCGGCGACTCTCCGTCGCGCAACAACAGATGACGGAGATCGCGAAAGCGCTCGTGCGCAAGGCGCGCGTGATCGTGATGGACGAGCCGACCGCCGCGCTCACGGAACGCGAGATCGCGGCGCTCTTCATCTTGATCGCGAAACTCAAAGCTCAGGGCGTCGCGTTCGTCTATATCTCGCATCGGCTCGAAGAGCTACCGAAGATTTCGGATCGGATCACGGTGATCCGCGACGGCAAGACGATCGAGACGCGCGCGACGGCCGATATGCCGCAGGACGAGATGATCCGCCTGATGGTCGGCCGGCCCGTCTCGGCGCAGTTCCCCGCGTTGCCGCCCGTCGCTCCCGATGCGCCGGATGTACTCGCCGTGCGTGGGCTCGCGTGCGCGGCGGGCGTTCCGATTTCGGACGTCACGTTTTCCGTGCGTGCGGGTGAGATCGTGGGGCTCGCCGGCCTGGTCGGCGCGGGGCGCACGGAGATCGTGCGCGCGATCGCGGGCGCGGACGTTCCGTCGGCGGGCGACATCGCGGTCGGCGGCAAGCACGTGTCGGTGCACTCCCCGCACGATGCCATTGCGGCGGGCATCGCCCTCATCACCGAGGATCGTAAAGGGCAGGGCCTCGTGCTCGGCATGAGCGTTCGCGAGAATACGACGCTCGCGCACCTCGAGGATTTTCTGCGCGCCGGCTTCGTGAGTCGCGCGCTCGAGACGACGGTCACGAACCAGCAGATCGCGGAACTGCACACGCGGACGCCGAATTCCGAGCAACTCGTGC
>Ga0116228_10004367_pt1 | contig 12526 bp, 5 predicted proteins | sample S1TSphfallax_2_FD_89694 | JGI IMG/M metagenome (GOLD analysis project Ga0116228, IMG submission 89694) | Host-associated microbial communities from peat moss isolated from Minnesota, USA - S1T2_Fc - Sphagnum fallax MG | ecosystem: Host-associated > Plants > Peat moss > Unclassified | place: USA...
CTATAGGTCATTGAAGCCACTAATAAAAACAACATGATTATTGTGGATGCCATGAACCACATCAACACAAATCAACTTGAAATTGACAAGAACATGACCAAGCCTCATGAGAAGACATTCAAGGATCTCAAGTATGTGAAGGAGAGAAATAAGAAAGTTCATAAGATGAATAAGAATATGGTAAGTGTTCTATCAAATCTTAGCTTTGCAATGTGTCATGCCTTCATAAAAGTACAATTGCAAATGCCTCCACCAATCATCATGTCTTAATCCTTGTTTCATGATTTGGCATTGTTAAATAGTTAAGACACAAATGAATATTAATTGTAGTTAACAATTGATATGAAGAAAAATAGTTTCCAAGTTGAATTAATTTGATAAAATTTGAATTCAACATTTCAATTTCATTGAACTATATAACAACATTGGACAAAATAATAGCAATCAAGCCTACCTTCCATTGAACATTCCTTAGATCAATTATAAACTTGATGTTGCATTAAACTTGAAGAAGATCAATTCTAATCAATTTCAAGCAATCTACCATTTGAGCATTGAACTTGATAGAGCTTGGAATCAACATTTCTATTTCATTGACCTAGACAATAACATGATAAACTCTAGAATCATAATTTTCAACATTGACATAAATAATAAAGAGCTAAAGTAACTTTGAAATAAACTAGTGGTAACCTGTGCCTACAAGGCACGGCACGGCAATTGGAACTCAATTACGCTGACCTTATGAAACTGAGGGGGGGCACTTGGTTTGAACCATTGCTTTCAATGGCAGTTAGTAAAAACAATTATTATTTGAATTCTATCATCACTTGGTCTGTCTGTAAATGCAAGCGTAACTGAAAACAGCGCCCTACCCTGCCCTGCCCCTGTTTGTCAGACAGACAGACAAACTGCCCCTGCCCCTGCCCTGCCCCTGCCCCATGTCCCTAAACAGACAGGCCCCTCATTTCTTGAGACCTGAAACGAAAAGGTATGGGTTTTTTTGGGATATGGGTTTCAGGACTTGGACGGACATACAGACAGACAGACATTGTAACTTTAATATATAAGATAGTAGTAGTGAAGAGTAATATGTTTCCTTCAACTTGGAAGAAAAATAGTTCTAATCAATTGGAATCAATTTGCCATAACAAATCTAAACACATAAGTATCTTTAGCAATTGCCATCTTCAAAACACATCATTACACATGTTTAGCAAAATACACAATTGTCCAAAAATCTTCTTCTACTATTGCCAAATTCAAATATTTTTCAAGCTTCAAATTTGTAGTTTGTAATGAATAAGGAAATGATCTATGGTGATGATTTGTACAATAATTGTGGAGTTCTCATGATGACAACAACATTGGACGTTAAACATTGCAACATTATACAAATATATGTTTTCCACTTTAAAATATAAAATTATTTGAAAAAATAAAATAATATAATATAGTTATTGAATATAATCTCAATGACCACTCCATGGAAAAAATTAATTCAATCACATTATTTATAAATTAATAATAATATAATAATAAAATATATATCTCTTTCATTTGATTCCAAAAATTATATTATGCAATTTTTTTGATATATCATAATTTTACCAAAAGAATTTAATTTAAATATGAAATTTAGAAATGGATCATAAATATATTTTAATATAAATATAATAAAAAATCGTATATAAAACATATTATTTTTTATGTAAAGATGAATTCTGACAATCAATTTTAATATTAAATATGAATTAGTGCCATATAATTAATTGATTTTATGGATTTTTTTACAAATATAATATTTTAAAATAAATTGCAATAAGAATTTTATGTAAAAAAAAATTATTTTTTTCACATCTCAAACCTCTATTTGATTCAAGAAATTATATCATGAAGTTTTTTAAATAATAAATCATAATTATATCAACATAATTTATTCATTGTATAATGTTTTATAAATGGATCATAAATTATTTGTAATACCTAGCTTATTCAATAAATAAATTACATTACCTATTTAATTAAATAATTAATTCAAAAAATCATATATCAACATGATAAAATACCTACTACTTAACCCACATACATATGACCTATTACCTAGCCTTATTTTTAAGATTAATTGCCATGAGTACTTAAAATTTTTCACAAACCTACCAAACCTTATAACACATTTAATGGTTAGTTCATTCAAGATAATTAAAAGAAAACAATTAGACCATTAAATCCAACAATTTCATTAGCCAACTCTTTATTTTTTGACATCTAATTACATGTGCATTTGCAACTAGGATTTATCATTGCAGATCAACTTGAAAGATGCCATATGGTGTCCAATGGCCTATGAATCACCTTCCAAGTCACAGAAACAATTGCATTTTCATCTACTTTGGGATGCCATTAAGAATGGAACATATAAGTGTATTTTTCATCTTCATTTTTCATCCAAATCGATATTAGTCCAAGTATAAGTTGCATATACAATTACAAACCACTTTGTAATCATTTATGTGACTACAAGTCAATTTTACCAAGTGCCACAAAAGATAATCGCATCCATAGTCACAAAAATGGTTGATTTGACTCAAGTTAGAAATGCATGGGTTAAAATGGATAGGATTCCTTGCAATGGAAGTAGAAATATAGTGGGAAAATATTCATAATGAATATTTTGAATAACAAAAAAGACATGAAGCAACAAAGTGAAGAATTTCCTTAACCACAATTCAAAAAACAAGTAAGAACAATAATGTTAAAAGTGGAAAAAACACATTTAGTATATACACATCTTCATAGGAAAATCTTTGGTTATTTTCAGATATAAAATTAGAATGGAAGATAAAACGACAAACACCCAAATGTTCAAATGTTGGGCGTAATATATTTTTTTCACCCTCATCTTAATGTATTAAATCATTGGGAGAAGTTGAAGTGCATTAAAAGAACTTTGCAACCTACAAATTTTCGAATGTTTATCACTATAAAAAAAGAGTACATTAATGAAGAATCAAAGTAAAATTTTCTTAGAATTTGGAAATATTGGCATGCGAAATGAAATGGATTCCTAGAAAAAAAAGTAGTGAAAGGGAGAAAAGGGATAGAAGAGTCCATATGTTATTTAAGTCTCGATTATTTTTTTGTTGGCATCATTAAACAATTATTGCATCTACCAACTACAAGTACAATATTGTATTATGGAACATGAAGTTCAATTATTACAAGGAATAGGCCTTTGGAGTTAACCATGGTGAAGCATAAGCTTGAAGGTGGGATTTCTTTTGGAACCAAACACATGAAGTGATTTGAAACCAAGGATAAAATTGTGGAGATTCAACTTGCATTATTGGACCAAATCCATTTTCCAACATGCATGTACATTACAATGTGGGCAATTGTGAAAGAGGATCAGGATTGGATGGTTAGGGTGAAATTTAATGAATTTTGCAAGCTCCCTACAATCAAAAAGATCATTTGTAGTTTCTAGGTTTTTGTTGAAGGAAACGTTTTGCACTACAAAGAGACCATGGGACTATCATGCCATCAGATAAATTTTCAAGCTGTTAATAAAAGGTATTGTTGTACTAATAAGAGAAATATATAATGAAGAATGGGGGGAATATTTTGAAGGAGGAACATTACAAGGAATTTTGTCCATACCAACCCACACATTTGCAACTTATGTCCAAATCAACCATTTTTTCGACTATTGATGTGATTATCTTCCGTGGCACCATGGAAAAAACGACTTGTAGTTGTAAAAACAACTAAAAAATGGTTTGTAGTTACATATGCAACTATGACTTGTGACTAATGTTAGTTTGAATGAAAGTGATGGTGAAAAGTGAACATATATCATCTTTTTTAGTGGCATTTCAAATGAGATGAAATTGTAGTTGTTTTTGTGACTTGGGATGTGGTTCATAGGCCATTAAACACCATGTGGCATTTTATTCAACTTCAATTGTGACTATAAATCCTAGTCACAAATGTACATGAAATTAAATGTAACAAAAATGAGTTGGCCAATGAAATTGTTGGATTTTGTCATCTATTTTTTTTCTTTAGCTTTCTTGAATGAACTAACCATTAAATGTCTAATACAGTTTGGGAGTTTTGTGAAACTTTAGAGGACCCATGGCAATGGTAAATATGGATGATTATTTGGAATTTCCAACACTAGATTTTATCGTGCTGATATATCATAATGTTTTTTAGTTAGTTAATTAACTAGGTAGGCTAGGTAACAAGTACTAGGTATTGGGTATTAGTATACAGTAGGCTAATTATTAGTAGGTGTTTCATTGTGTTGAGTGAAATAATGTTATGTTTAATTAATTAATTAATTAAGTAGGATATATTGTACGAAGTATGTACATGGGTTAAATAATAAATACTAAGGGTAATTAATATGTGATAACACATTTGTGTAAATTAATTATTTAATTATGTAGACTATGTAATTAATCTAACTATTAGGCTAGGTAGTAGGGTTAATTTATGATCCATTTATAAACCTTATATGTGACTAAGTTATATATCATATATCTAAATTGAATTTTGGTATTAAAATTATAATATATTATAGGAAATGTTTTTCTTAAAATCAAATATAGGTTTAAGACATGAAAAATATATGATGTATTTTTACATTTTTTTTTCAAATCATAATTTTACTTAAAATATTAATATGTTATCAATGTAAAAGTAAAAAAAATTATAGTTCCATAAAATCAATTAATTGGATGGCTTCAATTAATATCTAAAAATCAATATTAATATTTTAAATTAATATTTTACATAAAATAATATAATTAATATAATAGATTTTATTATATTTATATTATAATTTATTTATATCCATTTTATAAATATTATATGTGAATAAACTATATATCACACATCAAAATTAAATTCTAGTATTAAAATTATGATATGCAAAAACAAAATTTTATAATGTAATTTTTAGAATCAAATGAAAGTTTAAGATACAAAATATATAATTTTATTTGTTATTATATTATCCCCAAAACTTTTATTTCATTCATAAATCATGTGCTTGAATTAAGTTTTTCCAAGGATGGTCATTAAAATGGTATTTAATAACAAAATTCAAGTATTTTTCTTTTCAATTCCATTCACATTTTTGAAAGAAAAATACATAGTTGTGTACATTATTGAAAAACCTTTAAGATAAAGTATAAATCTTGCCATTTGGACAAATTATCAATAAGATATCAAATATAAAAAATGATGTTTTGTGTAATGTTTTGAATCAAATAAGATAAATGGAATGCACATTGCCATATTCTCACAAAAAGTGAGGTGGTTTAGGGCAAAGGAATTGATCTCCATCCTTGTGGTCCAAGGATCAATCTTCATGAATGACATGGGTTGTGGTCAACGATGGTAAGTTGAAATTAATGAAATTATCAACAATATAATGTTTATATATATATACACACACAAAATAATAAATCTATATAATTAATGCAACTACATTATTTATTTGTAAAAGCAATTACAAAAAGATAATGCCACATAAACTAATTTGGATGGATAAAATGTTCATGTAAGTCGCATCTTCATGTGATTGCCATTATGACTTGGTGCCACGTATTGTCTTTTGTGATTGAAATTTTAGGTGACTTATTTTAGGCGATTAAAGCAAATTGTAATCACATGTGGAATTTATGATTGAAAATTAATTGAAAAACACTAGTCGTTAATATGTAAATTCCTTGTAGTGGAAGGAAAAACATTACAAGCAAGATTCAAATTACATCCCTGTAGAGGTTTGAATTTCTAAAATGCAGATTCGATTGATCGCATTGGCAAAGGTTGCAACATTTCGGCAAGTTAATCGTTACTTTTTTATAATTCATTGTTTGCAGTAAGTGCTATTAAAAAGGGTATTGTCAATTGGGTTGAGTGGTTGCATAAGAAAATGATTATATAAAGGAAGGTAGGGAACAATTCATTTGGTCCAATTCTTACTGTGGTGGTGAAACACAATACTACATTTGAATAGACAAAAATAAATAAATAACTACCAATTGGACCTTTAGCACCTAAAGAACATAAGGAAAAGACATTTCTTGTAGCATTGATGCCATCAACAATAGGCATCAACCTACCAATGCAATTGTCACAAAAAGAAATTCCACATGTTATAAAGGAATTCATATAAGATGAAACACTTCAAGTCACAACATCAATCTAGGAGGGGGATACCATTCAAACCAATGCATAGGCTCATCAATAGATTGAATTGGATGAGATACTACATGATTTCTCTTTGAAGGATGCATCTTAGCTCAGAAAGGATGGAAGTAACCTTAATAATGAGGAGGACCAATTGAATTTGGAAGCCATGGATACCACTAGTCAATCAAATCCAAAAGGAGTCACCCCTAGCCAATTGAATTTGGGAGGCATCCTCACCAAATATCAAGTGAATTTAGGAGGAGTTGTCATTGTTGATCATCGAATTTTTGAGGTTATCTTAACTAATGACCAACCAAAGGTTGTGACATAATAGAATTTGGGAAGATTCTTAAATTGTACACCAAACATCAGTGCCTATTTATGGAGTTGTGATTAGATTTACTAAACAATGTGATGTCAATCATGAATCCATTTACCAATTAGGGGGATGAGGAAGCCAAAGTGGAATATTCTTTAAACCATGAGGATTCCATGGAAGTGCTAATGGTGGAGTTTGTTCACGCTTCAACTAAGAAGGCAAGGGATGTGAAGAGATCTTCTGGGGGAAAAAATCAACAACTCCCTTTAGAAGTGGAACATTTGCAAGGTGTAGTTTTGTATGAGTGAAAGCATGTTGAATGACACATTGATCCTTTAGAAATTGAAGCTCATTATTAGGAATGGGAAATAAATAATTTAGGATTCACATACAATTGGACCAAGAACTCCATGAAACTCAATAAGAGCTAGAAAAGGCCAAGGTGTAGGAGGATCAAATGAAAGGAGCTTTGATGTTTTGTAGCAAAACTAATAGCACACTCATTTGAGTAGTAGAAAAAATAAAATTGGTTGTAATGCAACATGAAGGAAAGGTGACAACAAAAACAACTAAACACAAGTAGGAGATGGAGTTGGTCAAGGTGTGCTTAAAAACAATCAACCGGAAGTTCCTTGAGACATAAACTGATGAGGAGAGTTGGCAAGCCAAATCCATGAGTTTGGAGTTGGTAATGTAGAATCTAAAAGAAGAAAAACAAATTAACACAAAGACTAACTAGGCACATGAAAAATCTCTTCTAAAGAAAATACAAAATCTTAAGAAGCAAACTCAACTTGTAGCTTTCAAAGAGAAGTAAATAGTTATGCAAAAGGAAGTAGAGCATAAACATGAAGTGGGGACTACCAAGTGGAGGTGCTAGTAGTGGAACCTTTAGCTAAGGTTGTCATGTATGATCAAATGTTTCAAAATCAAGGTGAGGAGCTTTCTATTATGTTGAATGAAACCCCACTATTGATGATGCAACTATATTATTAGAAGGAGCGTGATATGGTGATACAATTCAATGTCACACATGTGCACTTTCAAAGGCAAGAGGAATATGAGGAAACATAGATGGAAGAAAAGGAGGAAAATTAAGATGACATGGAAAAAATCTTTAATACACACTTTACAAAATAGCCTAGAAGGAAGGAGCAATTAGAAAGTGGCAAGTGTTGAAAGAAAAACCACAAGGATGTAGGGAACATGGAAGAATATAAGAGCCTATAATAGGAATTTGATGATTTTCCACAACGTGAGCATTCTCCCATGATGGATCATTACCGTAGTCTCATGTTTTTTTTCGTATGCAATGAATTAACAAACATTGTTCCCCCTACATTGGGTGTAGAGGTTGGATTGGACTCAAGCCATGTAGTCAAATGATGTGTTGCACATCTTGAAGGAATTGGAGTACATTTTACCAATCACCCCCCATCTAGAAGCATATTATTTTATATAATGCTTGCAAATGTGTATCTTAGTAGGATATGCCCTGCCAATGTTCAACACCCACATTGTGGTTAATGATTTTGAATGTATGTGGAAGATACAAGATGAAAAATTTCATGAGTTTCTCACCTACAACATCATTTGTGGGTATATTATCTGCAATGATGGAAATGGCTATGGGTTGCTAGAACATCCTATAAGCTATTTTGGAGTGCACGTGTTACAATAGTATTGCCGATTGGAGGTGGTGTACAAGTACTATTTCAAGCATATGACAACAATTAGTCATAAGCCAACCTTCATCATGGTTAAAAGAGTTTAAAATGACATTATTGAAAAATGGTAATGGATGTATAAGTTGCAAGATTTAAAGAAGGCATGTGCATTTGAAGGTTTGTTGTACAAAGCAATATATGAATGTGATTGGTTGGCGTTATGCAATGAAGGGACCAAACTTGCATGTAAGGCAAGCTCACTTTGGTAAGAATCTAGTGGTATTGCATGTAGCTATTTATCGAGCAAACCACCTAATTAGGCAGCTTAAAAAAAAACCTAAGAACTTATTGACACACCAACTTTAATAGTGCCTCCCACATCCACTAGTGTTGAGCAAAGACAAGATGTATTAATGACTCCTTTTGAGGAAATTACCAGATAAGAGTTTTGAATTAGAGGTGGAATTTGATGATGAGATTGACGATTTCTTAACTCCGATCAACATCTCTTGATCTTGGTGAGTATTTCAATGAAATGAATAATGTGAAAGTTTGGAAAGATGAAGACCTTATGAATATACTACGATCTTAAGAGGTGGGATAATGTTAAGAAGAATTGTTTTTGTGGAAAAAGAATGTATAAAGGTTAGTAACTTACAAAAATATAGCTTATTGCAGCTTGTAACAATCTTAAAAAAATAATCTATTAAAGTGTGGTTGTGACCCTATTTAACATAATAAAATGAATTATTGAATTGTGTTAATGTTATAATTGAAGCCAAGAAGTCACCCTATTGAATTTTAGAAGGAGGTGTTCATAAAAGCCTATTGAATTTTATGTAACTATTTAGGGCTTATCGAAGTGGCTAGGATTGTTGATATGTTGTAAAGCTTTAACTATCTAAAAAGAATGAATATAAGTAAAGGTTATGGGCAAAAATTGCGGCCCCTGGTCATTACCATCCTCCAAGGGGTAGGACCAAGGGACAAGTTTGATACCTTATTTTTCCATGTAAAAAACTACCTCTTTATCTTATTTTATTACAACTATTCAAGTAAAAAGTAAAGAGGTCATATTAAGAATAAGGAAGGTAAAGGTCTATTGTCCATGACCAAACCTACCTTCTTATAAATAATCTCAATTGGGGAGTAAGGAATGAAACATAGGGAAAGGAACAATATGAAAAAGTGGGAGAGAACTTGGGAGTAATTACTTTCCCTAATTTTGTAATACTTTCAACACCACCAAGATATTGCCTAGTGGGTTTGTAAACCTTTCTACCACTATTGTCCTTCCTTCCCCCTGCTTATTAATTCTTTAATGGCTCTACCTACCACATGCAATTGTCGATAAGTCTTTATTCTACTTTGTACCTTCTATAATCAATTGTCTTCCTTTTGAGCTCTTGCCTTCTACCTATAGCAATACCTTCCAGCTTGTAAGGAATAACTTGCTAGTTTGTGCCTTCTTTAATTCCCACCACCAAGGATTAATTACTACCATCCTATGGCAGCTAGTAGTTTGGTGTTCTCGTGACTACCCATGGTTAGTTCCATTACCCTCCATATCTTAGAAAAAATGTAGGGATAACAACTCCAAGAAGTATTTTACTTACATAACATACCTTACTTTACCTCCCACACTTAATACAATAATAATGCAACAAAGAAACTTGAATCCTTCAACCATCTTTCATTAAAATCACATACCAAGTAGGTACATTTTTTTTCATTCTTCCCATCACTCTCCAAGGATAGTTCTCCATATCCCACACAAATATCTAAATGAATCCCTTCATTCTCTCCCATTTCCTCTATCCCCCTTCCCCACATACCACACACAAGGCTCACATTGATCTTTAAAAAATAGGGCCTTTATTAAAAATCTCCTACATGGTTGGGTGGATTACCCCCAACCACTCAATAGCCCAATCTACTTAATTCCATTAGCTTCACCGATTGGGTAAGGGATGGTAAGTCTACCACTAATAATTAGTAGTCACAAAAAAACCTATAAAACTAAATAGTTTAGAGATTTATCCTTGTTAATAGTAAGAGGAAAAAAAATAAAATGAAAACAATAAATGATATTATCTCTTTTTTGCACATACTCTCTTGTAATCAATGACATGCTTTCATTATAAAAGGTTGTTTTATAAATAATGTTTCATACTACTTGGGATTACTTTTTGTTGGGTATGCATATTTAATCTCCTACCTTGTAAAACTAGATTATATATATGGCTCCATGTAATTTGCCTAAGTTACCCAAGTACTTGGTATTATTTGTAGCATGGTAGACAATAACTTAGTATTGGTGTAGATTCTAGAACTTGATTATAGGAAATCCTTTGTTAATATACTTAAATAAAATTAAGGCAAAACTAGATTATTTTTTAAAAATTAGGTTATTTAAATAAATTTAAGTTAAATTAAGCTAAGTTGGGTTAAATTAAATTAAATTCGAAGACACTATTTTATTTAGGCTAAACCTAAGTAAATTAAGTTAAATTGCTCTAAAGGGCTATATTGAACTAAATTAAAAGTTATGAGTATACTTAGACTAAACAAGGCCACTTGGATTAAGTAAAATTACTTAAATTAAACTAGGTTAAGTTAGTTTAAGTGAGGTTAAACAAAGTGAAGTTAGTTTAATTAGGTTAAATTAGGGTTAATTCTATTTAATTTAGGCTAAGTGTAAGTTAAATCTATAAGTTTAAACTAAGCCTATCTTAAAAGTCAATCCTATATTAAATTTTAAAGCTAAATGTTTAAGATTAAAACTAGGCTAAATTTAACTATTAAATGTAAAAGCTAAATCTAAAGGCTAATGTAAATGCTAAATTTAATAGAGGTTAATTTTAGAAGTTAAACTAATATTAAACCTAAAGGTTTAAATTAAATTAAATTAAACATAATCATATGTTCATATATATCTACATATATTTTTATTTTTATAGTTGATCAAATATGTCAACTATGTTCAACATGATGATTAGTTGTGTAATCATAATTATAATCATATGATTACACAACTAATAATCATGTTGAACATAGTTAACCTTGTTTGACCAACTATACATTTGTAATACAACCGTTAGTAGGATTACATGACTCTAAATGTAAAATGTTAAAAATTTAACTTAATTCAAGTTCGAAAATAATTATGTATTAAGTATATCAATTCTTAATTAGGGTAGTTGTCTCTTGTGATGAAATTGTTGGTTTTTCCAACTGATGATTCAATTAACAATTAATATTTGCTATTTTCTTGTTCAAAGACCTGACCCAAAAACAAATAGTTAGGATGGAAATTAGAGAAGTGGCATGAAATAATTAGGATGAAATTTTTGACCTTCTGTAAGACATTGAGCCTCCGATTGTTAACTTAGTCCATAACTTCAATTAAAGCTTTTTATTAAAGGAAAAATGGATGAAATTGTAATATGATATACCAAGGAGAATTAAAAGAATGCAACTTATGGAAAAAAGGCATTGAAAAATAGCTATCAACAAGGGTGGTTGGTAGGACAATTTCAAGAGGAAGAACCCTTCATAAGGTGCTCAGTCCTACCACCACAGTCAAAGTGTTTTGTTCTGTTGGATGGCCATTCCATAACCTTGGCCATGTGATAACAAGAAGATTGCAAAAATATAACTGATTGCCCCCACTCCCCCCAATGAAGAAAGTTGGCATTCAATTCGAAGGGATCTTTGGATACGTAACTTTTCACAATGATGCCTGGCCTTGGGTGAACTAGCACCCACATTGGTACCATGGGAAAAACCTCAAATTATTTTGGGTTGTTTGTAAAGATGTCTCATGAGTCATGTCCCATCCCTGGACTAAATGTTTAGCTCTAGGAGGCCTTACTCAACAAGGTAAAGGTACCAGTATAGGTTCTGGTTATGGTTTTAGTTCATAATCAATACACTTGCTTAAAGCACTCCATATGTCCCGTGATCTACATAGGTTTGGTTCATGATAAATTTTGTCTTGTTCTTTGTGATAGGTAAAGCCCATTGGTGGGGGGCATTCCCAAGAGAATTTGTATCCAAACTTAATGTACTACCTACTTGTAGGGCCCCTTCCACCTAGGAATGCCGTGAGATTGCAAGGGCAAGCTGCCATTCCCCCAGGGGGTAAAGTGCTCTACTAGGGCTTGTTCCAGAGCCGTTCCCAATGTTGACACACATCAAAACCATGTTCTCTCTACTATCAGTTCACAGTACAACTGAAGCACAGAAGCTGGCTGTCTGTTCCCACATAGGAAGAAACATGAAAAGGTGCCTGAATTGGACACCCAAACCCCTTACATGTACAGTTGAGCCC
>Ga0116228_10004368_pt1 | contig 12526 bp, 7 predicted proteins | sample S1TSphfallax_2_FD_89694 | JGI IMG/M metagenome (GOLD analysis project Ga0116228, IMG submission 89694) | Host-associated microbial communities from peat moss isolated from Minnesota, USA - S1T2_Fc - Sphagnum fallax MG | ecosystem: Host-associated > Plants > Peat moss > Unclassified | place: USA...
AAAATCTGATTCCCCACCTTTTGCTTTTATATCTTAAGATGATAGAGCTAAACGAGTTGTGTTTGATTCTGCATGTGAGGAAGGAAAAGAAAAGAAGAGGAGGAAGTTGTATGAGAGAGCCTACAAATTCCAAGATGTTTCCATCATTCGTGTACCTTGGGTAGAATCCATTTTGGATGAAAAGGGTCATGTGCAACAAGTCTGGTGCAAGATTTGCACATTTGTCCAAAGGAAAGATAATTTGTTGGTTCCAAAGCTTGACAGCTTACTAAAACACCAAAACCATTGGAAAGCTAAATTCTCCATGTCCGGTGTTGATGCTAGGAATGAAGCCCAAAGATAAGAGGGGAAATCTGTTTGAAAGCAGCCGAGGAAATTATTTACAATAGAAACCAAGGGCTTTTGTTCAGGAATTTCTTTGCCACAGTGGTGATTTGTTTTTTGAAAAGATGATTTTCAAGTTTTCTATTTGTGAGATTTCAGAATTGCTTTTCAGAACTGCCAGATTTTTGTACTAAGTTCAAATAGTGTAGCAAACAATATAGAATGATGCTTTTAAAAAAGCTTTCAATCTATTTTTGGAGTCATATTTGGTTTAATTGTCTTATGGATGATTGCCACTTCAGCTACATTACAAGATCAGGAAAAAAAAACTCTGATACAAACACATAAAAGCTTTAAAATATATCCAGATACTTGGAATCCATAGACATGAAACAGTTGCAACAAATTAAACCTGGCATCAGGCTTGAAACAAATACATGAGAAGTTCCCACAGCCCAACAGGAAAAGGTTTTTGCAAATCTTTTGAAAGTATTGGATTTCAGGAAACCTCTCTAATTATGCCTGGAACAACATCCCTTTTTCGTGAAAGATACATGTCGTGCATTGGTTTAGGAGCTTCTTTTCAACAGAAAATGTTAGGTTTGAAATTACCTGATGGAGGCCTTGTAACAGTTTTAATTTGAAGCAGATCTTGCTCTCATTAGTTTATTCACTTTCTCAAAAGTCATCTGTTATTCTGGTGTTTGTACAAATGAGTTTTTTCCAAAAAATTGCCCCATAATACCACCATATCTTGGGAGAAAAAAGTTTGAAGTTGCCATGTTTAGATCACTTCCTTTATTTTCCAATGGCATTCTCAACTGTACTCCTCAAAAAACTTCATCCTTGCAGCATGTTCTTTCATTTTAAACTTAGCAAGCATAATCTACTCTTCCAGATCTTTGCAATTTATCTCCCAACTCACATTCTTTTTCTGAATAGAAATGACTTCCTCCAGCTTCCTATAGCATTTTCAATCATTCTCTCAAAACAAATTCATCTTGGCATCATGCTATTCTTTCACTGTGGACTTTGCAAGCAAAACTTGCTCTTCAAAGCCCAGCAACCCTCCCTGAATGTCCAATTACGAATGACATACTACATCTCGAACCATGACATCACTCCCCCACATGTTCTGAACTTGAAGCATATCACAGTAGTTTAAGTTCCATTGATCATTGATATCCTATTGACGGGACTACACATCTTATCTGTTGGCTGGCTTTCTCGGTGCTCCATCTTTTAAATGCTTGTTGTAAAACTTCAGATGCTCTTAACAACTCACCTCTCTCCCCCCTCCGCTTCCCTTAGATTGGAGTGCAGCAGCTCCTACTTGCTCTAAATGACAAGTTTCTATTCAGAAATATTGAGCACAGACTCCTCCAGTCAGAGTTTCATGAACTGGAGAAATCTGCGCTCATCATATCTAGAGACAAAAGAAGGAGGTTGCAAATATCATGGACATGGGCGTTGATACCAAAACTCTCATACAGCAGCCTGATAAGAATGAGGGATGAATGAGGGAGATTAGGAAGAAGAGCAAACGCAGCTACTTCACACAATTACCTTAACCAAGCTGCACATTCCCAGCCCTGCCAATTTCTTTCAGCTAGGTCTTCTCCAACCTGTTTTGGGAAGTCCCAGCGGTCCAATCTCACAGTGCATTCACCTTTCCTTCTTTTTACAATTAGCAAACCCTAAACCCATCCGAAAGACACGCTATTGATCCAAAACACCGTACCCATTCCTGGTCACGAAAGTAAGAAGCCATGAGACCTTAAACAAAAATGTACCGTACAAAAAGGTAGAAGTGGACGCTCAGTGAATACAAACTGTAGTGAAAAGATCCCTCGGACACCTTATCGGGTCCGTCAAGCAACTTCTGTTTTTTTTGGAGTTCATCATCACGTCCACAACAAACCTCCTCGTACTTCCCAGTAGCTAAAGAAAAAGTGGACAGAAAGCAGCACCTAAAGATTGAGAAGAGCGAAAAACACGTCACCGCAAACTAGGAAAGAGTTCCGAGAATGACTAGGGAAAGATGCAAGGCCTGCTTCGCAATCCGAAAGGCTTGCAAAATGGACAGCCGCCGAGGAGCGGCAAGTCGGAGCTTGCAATGACATCGCTGACGCACTCTCCCTTCTTAACCTTTCTGAAAACCCTAGAAGTCGAAAACCATAGAGGTTCGTTAGGTTTTCTTCCAAAACCAGAAGAATTTATCATCCATCGACTGAAAGGCCCTGCACATTCATCTGGTTAACCCAGGTTCATTACTAGGTTCATATGGTGGCTAAGCGCCAAGGCACGCACAAAGTCAGAATTCTAGGGTTTTGTCCAATGTTGGCAGGTTATTGACAAATCAGCCGGTTATCAACAAGTGTCTAAGGGTAGGTTATTAATAACCTACATGCCAGTTCCAATTTTGACCAAGAAGCTGGAGATAACCTACCTGGCCCAGTATGTATCTTGTAGAGACCCGACAAGAACCCTAATGGGTCAGGGATATCACCTTTTGAAAAAACTAATTTTGACGCTCTCCATATTCTACCCAAGGTTGGTTTTTAACTAGTAACCTTAAAAAAAATTTGAGTTGTTACCTTTGCTAACTTTGGATGCCAACTTTATGGAATGGATAGCCACCAACATGAAGCTCTTTATGTTGAATAGTTATGGGAAGCAAGATCAAGTACCCATTCCGGCATCAACTCCAATTTTATTCAACTTTCAACTTTGAGCTTGGATTTAACAATTTGATCAAGATTCACAAGTCTTGTCTTGTATATTGGTGGATTGAAGCTTCTATTTGAAGCTTTACACTTTATCTCAACTATTTGTTGTTTCTATGAATGCATGTTTTCTAGCACCTTGTGCATTCTAGAGCCTAGACATAATCCTAATTTTGCCTTGCGTTTAATACCTTGTGGTTGTGTGATTTCATTCACATTTGATAAGTCTTGCAAGACATTTCATCTTTAGATTTCTTGGGTGTTTCAATTTTTTTAAGACATGAGAAAGTTCGAAAATGCATTAGAAGACAAACTTCCTTTTTCATAGAGTGATTACAAAGATGACTTGATTATTAAGGTTGATGTTTCAAGATCACAATGCAATGTTTAATTGTCCAATTCACTAGATCCTATCAAAAGTATTGTGGCAACTCCAAATGTGGCAAATCTAAACATAGAGATTGCTTGGGACATTTTTTTGCAATTGAAGGTGAATACAAAACTTGGTTCCTTCACAACAAGATGTTTTTTCCTTGGTCCATTTTTGTGGTGAATAGTGGTACTAAAATAACTCATGGTACTACACAAATAATGAGGTGTACAATATGCCATTGTGTTTCTAAAGTTTACAATTTTAATAGTAACACCAAAAAAAAGGGACTAATTAGTTACAACAAATACTATCAGAACACTACAATGAAAAAACATGTGAGCACTAAACATCCAAATGTTTGGTCAAGTTGGGCTACAACTAATGTAGTACTTGAAACAAAAAATAGTGGGTGTGAAAAGTCCAATTAAAGAACAAGTCTTTGTTAAAAACCATAACTACCCACTTTGGAAGCATTAATTTGGATAATTAAGATGTGTTGTTAAAAAAAATCATGAAGAATGTGGTTTTATGCATTACAAAAAGTTACATGTTGGTTTATGTTGTAAAAAGTCATTGGTTGCATTACTCGATGTAGGGGTAATGTTTATGTGTTGTGTTTCCAAATTGAAAACAATTTGTTCAACATGATTTTCCTTCCATGGTGTCAAAAAAATGAAGAATTATGTTTTTCCTACTTTGAATGTTATAATAACATCATATGATTTGTGGATGTTTTGAATTTGTAGTCAATTTTATTGCTAAGGAATGACTTTCATATCATGTGATAATGAGGTGGTTGCAAAGTAGAGTGGTTCACTTTTTGTGTCATGATGTAATTTTTTGCATAGTATCATGCATTGACATGATATTAACATGCCATAAAATCAATAATAAGTCAAATTTGTGGTTAGATTTAAATTGTCAACTTGAATTTTTAAAATCCTATAAAAAATATTATAACATATATGCATCAAATATATAATAATCGACATTTGAAATTGAAATATATAAATATTTTTTTGTCTATGTTTTTTTATATATGGATTTTTTGTATGATTTTTATTTGGCATATTTTATAGGGTCTTGATATATGACACGTAAAAAATAAGAACATAGATGCAAAAAAATTGTCAAAAAAAATTCAACCAAACAATAGTTATGAACTTTTTGAATGGCTTGAAATGGGCTTTATTTCCATAAGTCCACATCATATTCATTTTTGGTGGATTTCAAATTTTTTTCTTAACATGTATATTCAAAAGTTGTCTAAAATAACTTCTTTTCATATGAACTTTTTAAGTTCATTAACCACCAAATAATTCTTTGTCAACCAATGATATTAGAATAGACTATCATTTTAACATTACCATATAGACTTAACATTACCATATAGACTTTTAGGGAGTGGTGTATCCTTTGAAAATGAGCCACCCTCGCTTGCAACCACCCAATGGGTTTGTTTGAAATAATTGATATTACAAGAATTGTCATAACCTTAGCCTTGGGCTCGCAATCAATGCAAGGGCTTACAAAGGTGTGGGTTGATAGGGAAGCCTAAAAATCACATTTCACGCTCCCGGGAGTGTAGGAGAATGTGAGGGAATGAACCCACACACTCCCAAGTGGGCTCCCACTTTAAAAGTTGGAGTCCCAATGGACTTTCAAATTTTCAGAGAGCAATTTTAAGGGTCAAAATTCATTAGATTAAAAAGTTCCTTATACCATTGAAAAGCCTTTGAAATTTAAATGTTTAAAATGAGTTCAGATGACCCATTTAAGTACTTAAAACACAAGTTATGACTAAAAAAAAAGTTGGGAGTCAAAGTGCCAATTTGACTCCCGACCACTAAAAGTCGAGAATCGCACTAAAATAAATGCGTGAAGGTGTTGTGCCATATATCATTGGAAATATTTCAACGAAGGCTACAACTTTGCTTCAAAATTCACTTTAATCAAAGGTCTACATAAGAAATTATAGCTTTCCAAAATCCCAATTTTGGGAATTTTGGGACTATCAACTTGGTAGTCCAAAGACAAAATGACATTTGGATGTAACCCCCATGGTTAATCACAGAGAATAATATAAGGGGGAAAGTGGTGGCTTCCCACAAGTCCGGGCCGTGGTGAATTTTGTGAATTCGTGTATGTTCGTGGCTCATCCATGCACCAAAAGTGCTCCAACTATGCACTAATCAACTTGTTGTTTGGGTTGTGCAAGTCCATGTGAATAATTGACCTAGTTGTCATTCGTTGTAATGCCCATCCCAGAATTCCAACGCACCCCTTTACCCTCAGAGTGCTATAAGCTAAGGAACCCCAACTCCTTCCGTTATTTTCACTTAGGACTTGCATTTGAGTCTTTGAAAGAATGTGGGGTGTGTCAAGAACAATAATGGCAACACAAGTCAAAAAGGTTCTTATTTTCTTACAACCTTCAAAACAAGGTGATTGTCTATGTTAAAAATGAAAGAGGTAATTTAAACACCCACTGCTTTAAATCTTCTATAGTTACATGTGAATCTTTGGCACTTCAAGTTCCTTAGCAATGCATTTGTTTTGGGCATGCCTTTAAAAATTCTTGTTAATATGCATGTAATGACACAAAATTTTGTATTGGCTTTTAAAAGGTCAATATCAAAAACATAGAAGCTACTTTGCAAAAAAAATAACATGGACCATAAATCAAAGAAATGATGTAATGAATGGATAATAACATGTGTGGATGCAAGATGTGGCATCCAATTTTAAAACCTTAGTAAATATCATATTTGATAATAAAGTAAAAAAAATTTAAGAAACCTTAAAATATCGAAATGCCATAAATTTGTGATACAAAAAAATAATAATGCATGAATTACAAACTCATGTGCCAAATGTTCAAACATGGGTAATTTGTAAAATAATTTTACAAATTATGCTTCTTGTGGTGAAGTAATGTATCTTGGACCAAATTCAATAATGTTAATTACTTTTTAATGCCTTTCATTTGCATTTTCTAATAATGTGTGCTCGCAAATTGATATTCAATAGTTTGAAGCCAATGAAAATGTGTTGATTATTGAGGATTTTGATTTGGAATTGCACATTTAACAAATTCACACGATGGCAAAGTATGATGAAAAGTAATTTGAGTGAAGTTGTTCTTACATGTATTATGATGCACACATTTTTTTGTTCTAGTATGAAGTTTTAAGTTTTTGTTATCATGGACAATTGCATTTAAAGGCGTTGGTTGTTTTCACATTAAATTCAACAATATTGATGTTGCATTGAATTGAAATTGGGTAGATGTTGAAAGTGAATAGCTTGATTGTACTTTAAAGTTTGAATCTTTGGCCTAATGTCTGCATGTATATGTGATTTCAAGTTTTGTGCCTATGTTCTATGTATTTGGTTTGAAGTTTTCATGCATTAAAAATAAATTGTTCAAAGATTAGGGGCATCAACTATCGTCTTATTCAATAACATTTCAATTTTAAACAACTTCAAATGATGGAGAAGATGATGAATAATTGGTTATTATGTTTTGAACACATTTATTGATGTAATCTATGTTATTTTAGGCCTAAAGTTTCTTGGATTATATCAAGGTTATAAAGACAAAAAGGTACATTAAATTGTTTATTTTCTCACAAGTGTGCATGGAAATTGTTTAATGTAGGTGGAAGGTGCTAAATAATGAAGATTTGGACATTTGCAAATGATTGAAAAGTAATTGTATCTTATTACTATCCCATTACCTCCATTTTGTAGATTGCAACTATCCTTTTTGATTGATGATTTCGAAACAACTTTTAAAATTTCAATATGTTGTAAGACTAGATGACCTTAATACCATCATGATGTCATTTTGAATGGGTGATTATAGACTTATTTACACATAATGTTGGGAATTGATGACAATAATGGGTCTTGCCAAATAAGTAATTTTGAAACACACTTGCATTTTTTTTCCCATAGCCTTTCTTTAATTTTGGAGATTTACACTCACCAAAATTTGTGTAGTTGAATTTGAGTTTCTTGATTTTGGTTGGACTTTGTAGGTGATGAATTACACACTTTTATTGAGCTTGACTTAATACAAGACTTTTGTGTTGTGAAGAAACTCCCAAAGAGCACCTAAGAAATTTGCAAGAAATTATTGGTTGGAATATGGTGGTTAAATGATTTACTATTGTGATACGATGGTTTTTGGATCTAAAGATAATTCTTATACACTTTGGCTCAATATTTCTATTTCAAAGTTTGCAACTATGTTTTTTTTTTCCCAAGTGGAGATTCATTGAACATTTCTTCACTTTCATAGTATGCAAATTAGTATTCATTACCTTTCTTTGTAAAATCAATTTTTTTTTTGTATGGTTGATGCTAAATCTATTGCCAAATTGTAGAAATTTGACTTGTAAAACCTTTTCTATATAGTTCAAGATCCCCCCCGACTTTCATCTTTCAACCAATTTCCTTTCCTTGACCAACTTGCTATAATCTTGGTGTGTCGCATGCCATAATGCATTGGATGGCATTCTATGGAGGGACAATCTTCAACCATAAAGGGCATTCACTAGACTTATGTTAAACTCAAGAATGAATACTTTACTTTTTGGCTTTAGCTTGATTATAGACTTTGTGGTATTTGTTTTACTAATATATGTATGTTTCATAATGACTTATCATCTTTTCTCAAGTTCTACCTTGTTTGGTTGGTGTGTTCAAGTGTTACAATGTCTTTAGCAAAGTTGACCATTCTTTGTGTCATGCAAATTAGGAAAAAAAAAAAACCAACCAACCCAAAAAAAATTAAAACCTACCTAAGCTAGTATAATTGCTAGATTTCAAAGTGGTTATTTGATAATTAACCCTTTTGCATAACAAGTGGTTGTTGCTATAAAAAAATTGAATAAATTGATAAATTGGGTTATTATTTTGATAGTGAGATTGATAATTAATTGTTCTATTTTTTAAAATTTTGATATTGATAACTTGTGTATTCCCAAATTAAAAATTAAATTTTTAAAAAAACCTACAAGTTGGCTAGTTATGAAAAAAATCCATGATTGCCCAACATTAGATTTGTCAAATGTCCTTTTAAAATGAGGGATAGATACCTACTTATTATCAACCCAAGTATATATTAATGTTGGTTTGGTAAATAAGTTGCACCTTGGTATATGCATTAATATCAACGCTAGTATTGCAAACCCAATTAGTCTAGTATCAACCCACCTAATACCAATTCAAACTAGCACAACCTTGGTATGTATTTCACCAAAAATAGCCAAAGACCCAACATGCTTGGTTTTAGGGTTTGAATACCAAAGTGCATACTAATGTTGCGCGTTCAGGGTTGCCTTCTCCGCTTGTATCATTTTTGTTATGATTATGTGCTTTGAGTTGTGGTGTTGTGGGGTTGAAAGTTGAAGGCAATGATAATTATCAATTATGGTATAATGTTTTATGTTTTGGCACTTGCACTTAACTTCAATGCAACTATTTTGCAATCTTCCTCAAAGCCCCCAAACTATGTAAATTTTTGTTAAACTCTTCACTCATGAACTTTATTTGGATTCCCATTTTACGTGTTTATGTTTTTTTTTTTTACAATTCCAAATGTTGCATGTTATGAACAATAATGAACAAAACAAAATGCATATTTGTGTATCTATGATCTTGTTATTTTGGTGATTGGTTTCCTTGTTGTGGGTATTTTTATTGCCCTTGTCATTGTTGTAATGTTTTGCATGTGGGGCTTAAGGTTTCTATGTTTTGCAAAATTTCCCATCATTATGGTTTCTTGAGTTTTTACATCACCATGGTCTTTTTTCTCATATCCCTCCATGGACTTTGATGTTTATTATGACATTGATTGTGAAACACTTCATGGGGAAGGTGGGTCATTACAATTCATTGGTGTCACTAGTGAATTGATCTAAGGAGTTGGGCACATTTGATGTTGTAAAGGTAGTGATTGAAGGAGTGATTCAGGGGGTTGATGTTTAACAAGAAACATGGGGTGTTTTGTTTGTTGAGTTGTAGAAAAACCAAACAATTTAGAGTCCCCATAGTTGCATTTCCCTTGCTTGGGCATCTTTTTTACTAAAATATCCAACTACACAAGTCTACATCCAATTCATCTAGAGCATGAAGTGAATCTTGTGCCACCCCATGGTTAAAACTTCTAGTAACAACAACACAACATGATCCAAGAAAGGTTTCTTTTTTTTACAACCCTACACATGGCATCACAAGTATGAAGAATTAACACATTGCTAATGAGCATGCGGCTAATTTGAATCGATACAAGTAACAAAAAAAACAAAAAATGAGGAAAATGGGGGTCAATAGAAAGGGAAAAAGAGGAAGACAATGCTTCCCCATTCCATTATTGATTTTTTTTCTAGCCAAAAATTTATAAATCAAATGATTTAGGTAGAATTGGTTTCTAAAGGATCTCTTTCTATTGATTGCAAAGGGGTATATGCCTTTATTTGTTGTTGAAAATCCTTGGTTACATCAACTTGTAATGCACCAATGTGAGAGAATTAGATTTCCTTGACACAAATAACTTGTTCTAGAACTATCCCAAATATGATGGCTAAGGTGGTGAAGATGCATGTGTTGTTAGCCATTGCACAATGTGTTATAAGCATTGCAACATTTGACCTTTCGATGTCCACAATTGGCTTTGATACATTCATGTTGATGATTAATTTTATTAATGATGATTGGGTGCCTTGCCATGTTACAATAAGGTTGTTTGAAGCTCCAAACACCTCTAGAACAACATTAGTAAAATAGGTAAAATCTCTTTTCATTTAATAACAACTCATAAGCAAGATTATTGCTTATGTTAAGGATGAGGGCATAAACTTGAACACATTTGTTTTTACCTTCACAAATGTTGTATCTTATGCACTACTACAACTTGTTGCACCATTTAATGGCCATGTCATGTCTACAACAGGTCGATATGCCATTAATGATATTAAGATTGGTGTTAAGATGAAGGAAAAAAATGTAATAAAAGCCCAAAGTGACTTGCAAAAAACCATTACATGGACAAATAAGTCAGGTAACAGTAGGCAAGAATGGGAATCAATGTGTAAGGAAATTGGTTGAAACCTCAAAACCTTAAGACACTAGTCAAAATTCGATTTGCTTCTAAGGTTTTTCTTTTTAAAGAAACTTTGGAATATGTTGTTGCCATAAAACCTTTGTTATAGCTAATAGACCTCCAAGTTGAAAACTCAAATACTAGCTAATTCAACATGGGAAATTGCCAAAGTTGCACCACAAACCTTGGGCCTGATGGTGGAACAATGCATTCTAAACCAAATTAGAAGGTATTGGTTGCTTTTAGATGTTCTATTTGCAACATTTTCCATTTGTATTAGGATGCACAAAGATTATTGAGCTCATACATCACTAAACCCTCCATTGTGTGTGGAGAGTTTGACACAAAGTTGGGGATTTTGTATGGTAAAATGGTGCTTGAAGTGATTAATGTGTTGGAGTCTTTTCTAGCTTTTGCTATGACCTTTAATGCTACTGCTAGACACAATATGTCTGTTCTTCAACTCAATCCAAGGTTTAAAGGGTTGAAATGCATCATGGAATATGTAGGTCGAGATAAAGTTGCAACAATTGTGAAAGAGTATGATTAGCATGTTTTGTTGCCACTCTTGGTGGTGGTTTCCAAGCATCTAAACCCATGGCGTGTGGAAGGCCCTCCTCCTTTAGCACCCATCAATGATGACTCCATGTGGGGAGTTGCAACTTCTATAAAGGAAGCTAATATCTCTTTGGTGAAATTTGAATTGTCTTTGTATTGTGGATGATAATGATGTAAAATCACCCTTGCAATGGTGGAAAGACCATGCAAAACAGTTTCCTATTGTTACATTCCTTGCTTGTCAATTTTTGGGTATCCCAAACTGTCAAATTGAAATTGTATGCATATTTAACATTGTTTGAATATTGACTAGTTTGCAATAATGTTGGCTGGGCAACAGAGAACTTGGACAAACTGGTTATGATTTTGAAGAGCTAGTCAAGTGATGTGAAGATGGGTTGATGCTCATTTGTTGCTAGGGGATGGTGGAGTTTTTCATGGCCGAAAGGAAGCTTCTGGATGACTTTGAAAGGAGTTCAAGGATGTTGGGTACTTTAAAGATGCAGAGCAGTGAAGTCTGAAATGACTTTGGAAACATTTTGATAAGACTTTTGACATTGTATTCTTTCCACTGGTTTTACCTATGTCAGTGAAGCATTTTGCACAAGAGTAATGTGATCTACAAAGGAGCAGATTTTCTTTTCAGTTGTACCCATTTTCTTATTTTGAATTTGCACTTAACCTTCTCATGAGTGATGTTGGCTGCTCTCTTGCTGAACCTTCAATTACGTCTGTTTTTTCTTTCTATTTTTCAATGGCTGCAATCTGGTTTTCATATTTCAACCCTAATTGCCTTGGTTATGCACAACATGGAGTGGATGAAACCCTAAAAAATCAACCCTAATGAGACACTAGATTTATATTAGAGTTGAAAATTTTATACCAGCTGGTATATCATATTAGTCATATTTATGTTGATACAATTGCATCATGAAATTGGGTACCTTGAATTGTTGATAACAGAATGGTATATGAGTTTGAGAAATAGTCTGGTACCAATACCAGTCTAGTACCTCATTTTAGGACAAACCTATATACCAGGACCAGGCTGGTGTATTAAAAGGGGGATACCAGAATTTTAAAATAATTGAATTTGGTATATAACCGTGGTCTCAAATTTTTTTTTAAAACGTCAAGAACAGGATTCTTTTATGAAAACCATCTATTTTGAGGTTTAAAAAAATAAAAATCAGAACGAATGGTTTTTTAAACATTCAAAGAACCGCCCAACACTGGTTTTTGTTCCTTTTCTTGGCCATTAGTCAAAACCGGTGTTTCTTAGGAATTTGTTTATGCAGCCTATGCAGCAACCATCCATAAGAAGATGCAGCCAAATCTGTCTATAAATTGGATTTGGAGTACAAATATTTAATCAATCTTTTATATTCTTGACTGCACATTGAAAACCGAATATAAAAAACTGGAAAATTTTAC
>Ga0116228_10004369_pt1 | contig 12526 bp, 8 predicted proteins | sample S1TSphfallax_2_FD_89694 | JGI IMG/M metagenome (GOLD analysis project Ga0116228, IMG submission 89694) | Host-associated microbial communities from peat moss isolated from Minnesota, USA - S1T2_Fc - Sphagnum fallax MG | ecosystem: Host-associated > Plants > Peat moss > Unclassified | place: USA...
TATATTGGTGAAGGGGACATTCTGTGCTCCAACCCCCAAACAACACCGCGGGAGCCCCCCCACACCACCCCCCCTCCCCCCCCCCCCCCCCCCCACCTCCGCTCTTCTTCTCTCTGCTGCTTCCACTACTCGTTTGTACATTATTTTCCTTGGATTAAAATGAAGAATACTATGGTGTTTCCCGTAAAGACCTGGGACACAGAAATTGGTATAAAAATGTAGGCATGTATAATCTTCTGTAAATTATGAGAGAAGGCAAATGCCTTAGCCAGAATTCTGAAATAAGAGCCTCTTCACTAAGCCTTGGGTAAACCAGCATCCACTTTGGTACCATGGTGAAAATCCCAAAATCCACGTAAATTATGTTGAAATATTACAAATATCCCACACATCCACTGAATCAAGGTCTCTGAGTTCAAATCTAACAATTTTTGGCTTTAATATAGCTACTAATAGGCCTCACTCAAAAAAGTGAAGGTACTGACTTGAGCGCTGGTTCACCCTGGCCATTGATGTAAGACTACAGTCCCTTGTCAAGGGTTGTCAAGGGTGGGGTTTATGTCCATGGCTTCAATGTAAACCTAAGGTATTGCAGGGCAGTTGAGAGGGGTTGGGTAATGAGGGAAGGAGAACAAGGGTAAAGTTTTGACAGGCTCCAACAGTCATTCATTTGGAGGGTGAAGATTTCATAATTTACCTCCACGACAAAGAGTATATAGTATATAACTTCATTTCAAGGAAGGTTCTTATGCTTTGTAAACTTCCTGCCATCAACAAGGTGGGTTCATGAAAGTCATGCAGGTTTACCTAGACCCCTTGATTCTAGGTTGGTCTTGTTTGATCTCATGTATTGGCCTATTTCTTTACAACAAGGGGTAGATCCCTCAGACAAGGGCATTAACAGAATCAGGTTGCATCAGGTCCGCACTCAACTATTGCCTTGTGCAGGCCCTTATTCTAGTAATGCCCTCATCCTAGGGCCTTACCCTACACTTTGCCACCAAAAAACAAAGACTGGGTGTTCTCATGAACAATCAACTGGGCCATTTTTCTAGTTATGCCTTGATGCAGTTACAGGAGCATGCAGACAGACACATCAACAGGTGCTGGTGAGTAGTGATTTTTCCTTTGACAAATTTTGTTGTTTCTTTGACAAAAGAATTGGGAAAGTTTTGGATGTATGTGTTATTCTAGTGCAAAATCGATTCGTTTTGCTACTTTTGGGGGAAACAAAATTGCACTTTCTTATGTCACTAATTTTTTCAAAATAACCCTGTTGGTTAGTACATAGGAATCCCACAATTTTAGTTAGTGTGGATTAGTACTCATGAATCATTTCATAATTTCTCCAACTTGCTTGTTGGAGTGTCTCATGAAGACTGGAAAGGCTGATAGCTGGTTAAACTTCCCTTAGTTCGTGCTTGTCACAAAACTATGACTAGGGTTTGGTATATAGTAAAACATACTGCTACAATATTTCTTCACATTGTTGGTCGTGAATGAAGGTGGTCAATTCCAGTGTTGTGTGGGTATCAGAAATGGTAACCAACACCCTTGATAACTAAGGAAGTTCTTTGATTTTATAACTGCTGTGCTAACAACTCAGAGAACTGTTTGTGATATATAACCAGCATTCTCAAAATAATAATAATAATAACAATAATCATAATAGTAACTACTGCTCAGAAACCTGAAATTCTTTCCCAGTTCTTTCATGAGAATCATAGGTTCTCTGTATTACAAATAACCAGAACCATTCTGAATTGATTTGTTTTTTAAAAACCAGAGTAGGCAGTTCTTTGATTTTAAACTTTCCGATAACTGGAACTGTGAATCAATCCACAGCATCAAATACCCAGACAACATTGGTCGGTTCTGAAAGTTTTGAATGTTGTCAATAGCAGTGCAAGGGCAAACATTAAACAGTAGCAATGAGTTTAATGTACAATAGGGCTCGACATAATTATATTATGATACAATACAATGCCTAACAGGAAAAAAATCATTTTTTTATAAATTCTATCTGCACAATGATTAATGCTTGGAAAAAAAAAATCTTACATTATTTTTAAAGAAAGAAATCAATATAGTGGTTAGAATCTCCTTGCAATTCAAAGGTTCTGGGTTTGAACCTGTTTTTGAATTCTCTTTTTCATTCACGAACAAACTGGATGAAAAAAATTGTCCAAGTTAGTTTGAATTTTTTTGAAGAGAACCATGTTCCTATTAACCATGTTCTTTGGGGAGCAAGGGTAGAAGTTGCCCCTAGGGAGAAATAGGTTTAAGTTGCTCCTCGGGGGACAACCATGTTTCCAAGGGAGCAAGGGCTTGAGTTGCCCTGGCGAACAAACATGTTCTCAAAGGAGAAAGAGGTTTAAGTTGTTCCTTAGGGATAACCATGTGCCAAGGGGACCAAAGGATTAACTTTTTTAGGACACAAAAAAAGTTCCCCATAGAACAAATGAAGTTCCCCAAAAAAAAACTAACTTTCACGAGGAGTGGGAGAATGTCCCCTAAGGAAAGGGCAACTTCCTCAGGGAATAATGAACTTTCCCAAGGAAAGGCCCAAGTTCTCCAAAAAAACATATGTTTTGAATCTTTTTGCAACCATAACCATCTCAGTTTCTTTTATATAATCTTGCGACCTATCATTGGAACAGCCTTGAGAAGAGTTACAACTTTGTAATTGAATACACTTCAATCAAAATTCATATGAAAGAATTATGATCACACAAAATTTTGGACACATTTGTTCCCTGAGGAACATGGTTGCTCCCATGGGCAACTTAGGCCCTTGCTCCCTTGGGTACATGGTTAGCCCAAGGAGCAACCATGTTCCCCGAAGAGCAAATGCATCTAAATTTTTTGTGTGATTGTAACTATTTGATATGAATTCTAAATGAAGTGCTTTCAGGTGCAAAATTGTGACCCTCCTCAAAACCTTTCCAATGATAACTTTCAAGCCTATATAAAAACAAAAATGAAATGGTTATGGTTTTAAAAAAATTCAAAACATATGTTTCCTTAAGGAACTTGAGCCTTCCCCCAAGTAAAGTTATTACTTCTTGAGGAAGTTGCCTTTGTCCGTGGGGAACTTTGGTCTTTCCCCAAGGAAAATTCATTGCTTCCCGTAGAAATTGCCCTTTTCCTCAAGGAATGTTTTTTATTCTTCATGAAAGTTTTTTTTCAAGGTACTTCATTTATTCCTTGGGGAACTTTTTTGCTCCCTAAAAATTTCATTTTGCTCCATGGGAAATTTACATGGTTCTCTAGGGCAACTTGCTTGGGACCAACAATATCTTCTTTTCCTTGAGGAAATTGCATCCTAAAGGCAACTAACTTTTTAAAAATATTTGAACATTCTATCTATTTATTTCATCCATTTTGTTTGTTGATAAAAAAAATTGGGAAAAATATTGAACCCTAGATCTGGGGGTTGAAATGAAAATTTTAACCACTACATCACATTTTTCCCTTTGAAATTGTTGTGTAAAAAATACACTTACAATGTTAATCATTGTGCGGACATAAAAAAACATTCAAATGTTTTTTCATGTTGGCCATTGTACTGTAAATGTGTTGAACCCGATGCCACATTTAACTTGTTGCTACTATTTAATGTTTGCCCAATGCAAGGGGGGGCAAGGTAGGATGGCCTTAAGCATTTGGATAAATTGCTTTAAAATCCAATGACACATTAATGCAATTGAGTTACTTTAATTTGATAAAATTCTCTTAATATATTCGAAAATTCATTACAAGATATACCATTTATTTAATAATGATTTTTTTGAAAATTCAATACTTATTAAATATGTACAAAATCTAAAAATATAGTCTAACCTTCAAAAGGTTACTTGACCAATACCAGTTATTGATTTTTTTTAATAAATTTTGGTAGGAGTTATAACAAACTTGGTAATGAATAAGCATTGAAGTTGTGTGATATACAATTTTTTTTTGTACCTACTCAACAAATTTATAGTAAGTCATACATAAAGTTTCATAACATTTATTAACTTTATAAACCATAAGAAAGTTAATGATCTTAAAAGGAAGGGGATTTGACCAATGGTTCATAATTGACTTTACTTATGTAAATTAAGTTTGACCTTTTTAAATGTCAAAATCTTAAAATATTTAAGACCTTTAATTGTCAAATCTCAAATTTTCATGGTAAAGAAAGTACTCAAGGCCCAAAAAATAATTAATTTAACATTTGAACGCCAAATTAGACAACAACTTATGGCAAACTTTCATTAGGTGGGTGTTTATTTCAAGAATGCCCTATTCCTTGGGCATTACCTAACATAAAGCACCAACATAAAAAATTAAAAAATGGATTGCCCACTAAAATTTGCATTTCATCTTTCACAATGCCCCACTCTTTGATGAAGAGAAATTCCATTGGATAAGGTCTCCAAATACACTATAAATTTTTTGCCAATTCTTGTTTTACATATATGTAACACTTCTTTCAATAAATTTTTTTTTTTTCCAAGTATGTTTGTTAATGAAATAAAAATCCTCTTCTACAAAAACAAAAAAATTGGCTATACTTTGGTATTCAATTTATGCTAGCCAAAAGAATGATGAATTCTTTAATACTTGGGGGTCTTGTCACTTCGTTCCTCTAATTTTTCTATTTTTCTTGGATATCAAAATTTTCACCAATGTAAACAAAACTAGTCAATTTATGCTTATTATGGGTTTGGATAAGCTAAGTTGTAATGACACTACCATTTGTTATAGCAATAGATGTTTGCAAACATGTTTAACAATGTTTTATTTGACATTGTAGTTTCACATCTTTTTAACCTTCTTCAAATGCATTCAGTTTCCAAGCTTCAATTTAAGGTTGAAAATTTTATTGTTTTTGTTAGATTCAACATTGAAAGTTTTTAAAATGCCAACTAATATATTGACGATGGGGGACATTGCCCATGGCAACAAGCACCATTAAATGCTAGCTTTTGATAAGAAAAGATTAGATATCACATTAAATTCAAAACAACAATGGCTTTGTTCACAACTTTTTCAACCTTCAATTTCCTTTCACCATCACCCTCCATTTTTATTTTCCTCTTATTACCACCTTAGTTTGCCAACTTTTGTATATAATTGTCAACTTTTAACCTTTATTATTTTTGTGTGAAGCTTTTGAGTTCTCTTATACACAACATTATAAGTTGTGATTTGGTGATTCAACATTAAGAAAACATATGAATGAGATTTGTTAAGTCTATGTCCACAACAAGCATTGTCAAGGGAATTGTGTTGGATCCTTGATGGCTTACAATGTTGTTGCTAATGTATATACCTAGGTATTTTTGTCTTCCTCCTATGCAAAATGATGTCACCTTGCTTGTGTTTCAATGAAGTGCACAAGTCCATGTTTTTGGTGGATCTAGGAACTTTATTGTTTGTTTTGAATGGGAAGTGCATTATCAAAACCTCGTGGTGTTAATGAATGAAATGTTCATTATTTATTTGTGTGTTTATTGTAATTGTTGAAGGATCCCATTCAAGTATTTTGTTTTGTTTTGTTTTGTGATGCTTTCATTAAAATTACGTACAAACTTCAAGTTTATTCATTTCTTTTCAAAGGGTCATGTTAATATGTCCAAGCCTTGCATAATCAGATGAACCACTACAAGGGTAGGCTATGCTTTGTCATTTGGCAATATTATTGTTGGGGAAGGTTGTTCATTTCCTAACTCATGGATCTTGGTCCAAGTTGTTTGAAGATTTTCATCACACATCTTGGTCCAAGTACTCCAATGCCCAAAAATATTAATGAAGCAAAATGAGAATTGAATTTCCAAGATATATGGATTTACGAAATTGCCTTGAATTGAAGCAATGTTGGGGAAATTTGTAAGATGATGATAATTAGTGTACAACAATGTAGATAGTCAAGAAAAACTCTTAGTGGGTGACTACAAGGTTGAATGGACCAAAAAATAACCAAAAAGTAAGTTCTAAACGTCCATTTGAAAAACAATTCCTTTGTAGTTTTTTTGAACCCTAAGATGATTGGATAATTAAACAACAACTTTTTGATTTTTCAACTTTTTTTGCCACCTGGATATCATAATTTTGTACATGTGTGCACAATATTAACATTAAATACATTTATTTTCAACATGAAATGAACTTTGAAAAAAATCAATTCAATGGCAAAAAAAGTTCATAAAGAATAACATACAATTGACATGGTATGAAATAGTGGAAATGTGCTTTCATCAATATATTACTTAACTAAAGATGAATCCTTAATAATCGTAATATTAATGATTAAACCATTTTGACATATAAATATGTTAGCTATAAAATTTCAATGTGCACATTAAGTAAATGTCCATAATTTTAAAATCTTATGTACCATGCATAAAATTTACCTAAACCACATATATACTCGAGGCAATGACTTCAAACTATGTCCTTAAATTGATATGTCCAATTTTTAATACATTTCTCTTATTTGAATTGCATTCACAATACAAATGTGTCATTATGACATCCATATTGGTCCAATGTAGCTTGCATTGGCCTTTAGAAGCATGTTGGGCATCATAAGGCCAATATTGCTTGATTGGAGATAGTTGTGGGAGAGTATTACACGAAAACTCAATGAACCAATGTGCCAAGAATGAAAAACAATTTCATGAACAATGCATGGTAGAACTTATGTATTTGACTAGGTGAAAGTTGGATTACATATTGAATGCAAATATAAATTTTTGTAGTTTGTGTTAGTTTATCATCTCTTCAAACATGGGCACCTAATTATAGATTATCAAAACATGTAAACTTTTTTTAAATATCCAAGTACCTTACAACCCTTGGCATCATTAGAACAAGACATGTGCATGGGCCATGGCTAAGTGCACGGACGATCTCATGTTGAAAAAACCATGTCTTGGAGTTCATATGTTTATTTCAATCAACATTGATGAAGGCACCAATGTCAATTGCTAATCTTGGAAAAATGTTCATGTTTTTATGTAATTAAATGTTAGAAACACATCCACATTTTATTAATGTTGGAAAATGTGTTAAATGTTTGTATTGCAAATAATTTGACAAAAATCATAGTGACAAATGTGTTTAGGGTTTAGTGTTTAGTATTTTCTAAGCCTTATTGGGTTCAATCATGGTTGGATGCCGAAAGCAATTTCCATGAAATATCCAATGGACCCTAGTCTTTAAAACTTAATGATTAATTCATATTGGAAGGTTTTTTATTTCATCTATAATACGTAGATTATTAAGGTACTACCATAATAATTCTACCATTCTATAGATATTAAATCAAATTTTCTATAAATGCAATTTGTTTCAAAATTAATGACCCAAAAATATCAAAACATTTTAGCTCCAACTTGTACCTATTTGTTGATTTTTTCCCCTACTTCAATTGTAGCCAAAGAAAACCATCTTTGTTGCTAGATTGAAAATACATATTCACAAAAAAATGCCAAAATGTTAAAAGTACTATTATATTCTACGTAGATCAATTCTAATTTGAATAAGTTTAAGGATTCTTGATAAGTCTTGGGAAACAATCGTGACTTTCTCCCTTATAGTAGAAAATGGTTCAAGGATTCATCAAGAATGTATAAACAAATTATATTCCCCAAAATGTATATCACAAATAGTTTAAAAGCATTAATGTGTATAAAACACTCAAATGCAGCAATAATCAAATGGCCTATTACAATGACAAGGTTACAAAAAATGAAAATTTAAAAAAAAATTGGCCATTGATAGAACACAACCCACATTGGATAAATTTTATTATTTCTATTTTAAAAGTGAAATATATATATACTCCAAACACCTATACAAAATTTAGAGGGGATTTATTTTGTTTGAAATGAAATAGAAAGGGGAAATCAATCTTAGGTTTGTGAAAGAAAATGTAAATTTGGGAAGTTTTCATAGTTTCTTTTGTTTTTAGATGGGACACTTCAATCATGCTTGGACTATACCTAGCTTCCAAGCTCATTAATTTTGATGTAAACAAGGTTTCAATTTAAAAAGGTGCTACTAAGACAAATGTCACAACATAGCTCAAGGAGAAGCATGCCCTTTCATGTTTAAGATGCATTGTGTTGCCCATTGGATTAACCTTAAAGTCGAAACTTTTTCCAAATTGTTGATTGTGTGCAACATTGAAGTTTTCCAAGTATGTTAAAGTATGCCAATATAATGTACTTGACATTTTTTTGAAAAATACTCTTATATTAAACCTTAATATATTGAGCTTATGAATATTATTTATTTCAATGATCAATGAGAAGAAGTTCTTGGATTTCAATACATAATATAAAAACTCACATGTTCAAATGTGCATTTATAATTAAGACATTTTTTTGAGATGCAAGTACAAGAAAATAAATATTTATTTTATGCAACTAAAGTTTAAAATATACGAGAATACAAATTTAATTAGATTTGTGATTTTTTTCAAATTGATAAATGCTTAATATATATTAAAGAATTTTCATATTTTTATATTTTTATCACAATCTATTAAATTTTTAATAGAAATGCTTGAAATATTGAAAAAAATCAATTTAAAACATATTTTTCATATATTTTCTTCTATTTATTTTTTTCAATATTTACATTTAACTTACCATTAACTCAGTGGAAGGGCTAATGGTCTCATTGAATAATGAAACTTACAAAGGTTCTTATTAACATTTTTAAAATGTTTAGGGTTTAAAACCCTAAATTAAATTTATTTGGGACTTTTTTTCTAGCGTATTGTAACATGTTTGATCCTTACAATCTATGTACACATACTACAATTCCTCCCTTAAGCACTAGTTGAACAAATGCAAATTTTGTGACTTTTTCAAGTGCAATGTAAATTGAAAATCCTTTGCTTAGGTGAAAATGCGTTAATTTTCCATGTTTTTTTCTTGCCAAACAAATTTTGATTGAATACAAGTCTTTGGCGGTGTATTCAACACCATTGTACATTAAGTCCTTGCATTCACTAGTTGATTCAAGAATTGAAGGTGAAGTTCTCTTCCCAAGAAATCAATAACACCACCATAATTCTTTACCCCCAATTTTGGCTTCAAATAAAAGTTTAACATATTTATTGGCTCAACTCAACATTCTAAAGAACTATTATTGTCATGGGAGAACATAAGAGCCAACAATCTTTTCATTATGCCCTTGCTTGATGAAACTTTGTTAGAACAACAAACCTCTTTCTCCACAATTACTACAATGTCAAATGTTGTTATAGTAATGAAACTATCCATATATTATAACTCATGTTATTGGATGTGAACATTATTGACCAATGACCAAATTATTTCTCATAAGCTTTTAAAGTGGTTGAAGCTCATCAAGAGGCTCTTATGGCTATAACTTTTTTGGGGATCGTCAAGAATGAAAGGTGTTTCTTTACATTGTTTGTCACAAAGAACAAATTGAGAAACAAGACCAAAACCCATTTATATTTGGTGGTGCATACACATGCACAAAATATTTATACTATGGAATGTTTTCCATTTTCTATCACAATCAAAGTACGGATGCCAAAAAAAGTCCAAAGGCCAACAAGATAAGAGCCAATTTTTTTGAAACAAATACATTCATTTTCTAAGCTCTTTAAGTTGCATTGTCAATTTTTGTGATTTTCTTTGCTTGACTTTCAAGTTGCAACATGAACTTTCCATTCCAAATATGTTCCATTCCTATATGATATGTGTTGACAAATTGTATGCACATTCCAATTTTGCTTGCCTCACCGATATGTTACTAACTACATTCTATGTCTTTGTAGGCTCATCTCTTCTTGCAAAGGGTAGGATCCATTTGGATCAAGGTTCAATCCTCCCAAAATTTGTTTCTTGTAGCCACAATACCTTTGGTGTCATGTTTGTGGGTGCCACATTGTTTATGGAACCCTAAATTTAAGAAGATGCCACTTGTCAACTATAGATTAACAAAACCTAGCCATTTAGGCTATCTTTGCAAATCTTTTAAAAACATTGATATGTCTTGTTCAATGTCTAGGTCTAAACTTGAGACATGAAAAAGCAAACCAAAAAAAAAAAATGTACATGTTCCAATTAAGAAAAACCTACATTATTAAACCTCAACCTTAGATTATAAGTTTTATTTCATTTTAGGATAAACATTATACTTGATAATTGACCACAAAGTTAGTGTTGATCTCATTTTATTTCCAATGTAAAGCAAAACACATGGCATAAAAAATGTTTGCAATTTTCTATGAAGATGTGATTTATATGGACTTTTTTTAGCTTCAAATCCAATTAAGATATTATCCCCATTTGATACTTCACTCAACAAGTTTTTGAAAAATGCAAGAACACCATACCAAATTTTTCTTAATCACAACAAGATGGTTAGTTACCCAATTAAATTAATATGTTTGAAGGGCATCCTTTTGTGTTCTCTTCCTAATATTTTTATGGTAAGTTAAGGTTTTCAAAATTTTGGAGATTTTGAAATACCTTGTAATTAACTAAGCCTTATTCATCTTTGTTCAATTCTTCCTACATAGGAATCATAATGGAGCTAGTAGTGCCATATACCCAGTATATAAATTAGAATAAATATAAGTATTCAAATTTGAAATTATTGGGAAGTACATGGCCCTATGTTATAGTGGAATACAATAATGGCTCCAATAACAACTTAGACCAAAGTAATGGAGATGTTATTGTTGGGAAAATTGTTCTTAAAAAAATAACAATAATGACAAAAAAAAGAATGAATATAATTTTATTTTTAAAAAAATTATGAAACAAATTGATAGGAGGTTAGGAGTAGTATTGCAACCTAAACAAATAATATTAACATGCATATTAATATTGAAAAAAATATTAGTCACATGTGACCTAGTGTAATACTAGCTTGGCACAAGGCTTAAAATAATATTAGCTATATAATTGATTTATACCAACAAAAAACCAACCAGCTTGGACTTAAAAGCATTTTCATTGTTTGTAAGAAATGCCCTTCCAATGGTAACTTGCAAGTGTTTGTTTTGTGTAACCACCCCCATTGTTGCAACCATTTGGAATAAATATTCTTGGGACTAGGAAGAAATATCATTATGGCCTTTAATACATGTCAAGATATTGTCACAAAATTTGACACTATTATGAAATTTTTATTAGTGTTTTCTAGTATGCTATTGCACATTGAAACCATGAGCCATGGTAGCAACAAATCATTTAAGATTTTGGCAAGCAAGAAAAAGGTGGATAATTTTGTCTTTAGGAAAATCACTATTTATTTTGTTCTTTTTTCCATATTTTGCAAGACTTGGTTATAGGAAATGGTCAAACATGCAACACACTTTGGGAGAGGGTTTATGAATGTTATGTACAACAAAAATAGTGTATTTAGCATATTTTTTTTGGTGGTGAATTTTCGCCACCTAGCAACAAGAAAAAAGGTCTAGCAAATCCATCAAAGGGATTTTTGAGAATTTTTTAAAAAATTGCTGTATCTCGAGAAAAAAAAATTTAAAATCGCCAGATTTAGATAGTGTGTTCCATTAGGTTGCCAAAACTAGGTAGGATTCCAAAAAATAATCTACTAGTCCACCAAGCTAGTTGCCATTTATTGTTAATTATTTTTAAGTGTCCTCGTTAGTACACCTACTTGAGGAATTTGAAAAAAAAAAACCTTGATGGCTTGTAATTCATATGGAAAGTTTATGTAGACAAATGGGGAATAATCAAACATGATGTTTCAAAGTTCATAAGGAATTTTTAAGTTATTAAAGTTCCCCAATGATCATGTGCAAACCATGAAAATCATTTTCTAGATAACCTTAGAACTTCTAAAATCAAAGCTAAGGGACCAAAGGGCCAAAATTTTACCTTCATTTGTTGTTGTTTGGTTGGGATGTGTTGGGCTAACATGTGCATGTAAGTTGTAAAAACCATGCCCCTAAAATGGTTGACTTGTGTCTTAAACTTAATTTTTTGTAATAAAATGACCATAAGCCACCAAAGTCGTTAAAAACAACTTGTGCAGATGATGAATAAAAAAAGTGCACCTTGAAAGCCCATACTTGAGTCATGGCAAACATGGCAATAACAACATTAAAGAAGGTGAACATCCTTGAGAAGTAGAGGTCAATGGTGTTGTTCACAATGTTACTAAATGCATTATTGTTCTACAAAACTTGAAAATGTTTTAGTTTGTGAAAGGCAACGGAGTTACAAAAGCTTAAAGCACGAGTGCAAGTAATGGCGATGTCAATTGTAACTCCGTTGAACATTGCAACAAGATTCCATTACAACCCAATAAGCTATCCATATTCAACAATGCAACAAAAGAGACTTTCATTTAGGATAGTAGCATAGACACAAAAATGCCAATTTTTTTGACAAAGACTTGAAAAAGTTTCAAAACTGGGAATATGTACAATGATGTTCATCTCTATTGAATACATCAATGGTAAAAAGTTTTTCTAATTCCATTTTTGTCCACTCCCTTTGAGTTGCATTCAAAA
>Ga0116228_10004370_pt1 | contig 12525 bp, 12 predicted proteins | sample S1TSphfallax_2_FD_89694 | JGI IMG/M metagenome (GOLD analysis project Ga0116228, IMG submission 89694) | Host-associated microbial communities from peat moss isolated from Minnesota, USA - S1T2_Fc - Sphagnum fallax MG | ecosystem: Host-associated > Plants > Peat moss > Unclassified | place...
AATAGTAAACACCATATTAATCTAGCATCAAGGTTATTTTATTGTTGTATAGTGGAGATGCCCTAGAGGGTCTAAGATCAGGTGGTAGCCAAACAAGCCTTGCATTTTGGGAATATCTCTCGCATATGGGCTTGTATCCATTGGAAAGTACAATGCATGCGACCGCATGAACTTAAAAAGTCTGTGGTCTTTTCACTAGTGTAACCAGAGGACGCCTTAAACAAGCATACAAAGTGCATGAGCTTTTCAAAAGCATAATGCCCACCGGGGTGGGTGTTTCATTTTTTCAAGCTTTTGGAAAAAATGAAACATATCATGCGGCTTTATCTACTTCAAACATAAGTAGATCTGCATGGTGGAGGAGGGGGAGGTTTTTACACCTACTCCTTAAGAGCCAGAGGAATCTTACACCTATAAATAAGCACCTACCTACTTCTCTTTAGAAATGGGAGGAACCTTACACCTATAAATAAATAGGAACCTACGTCTCTTTAAGAGTTAGAAGAATCTTATGCCTATAAATAGGTACCCACTTCTCTTTAAGAGTGGAAAGAATCTCCTGCCTTTAAATAGACACTTACTTACTTCTCTTTAAGGAGTGAGCCTCAGATTCCTCGTCTTGTCTAGGAGATTTATGGACGCAGGGTGCCCTCCAAAGGTACAGCTAAATTACTCAACAAGGCAAACCTCAACATAACCTTCAAACATTCATTGATCTACAAGGTTTTAAGAAGGGGAGAATCTTACAGTCACTCTTTTAAGATTGGAGGCAACTAACACTATAAATAGGACTTATTTCCCTCCCACCCAGGAGTAGATGTAAGATCCCTCTTCTTTTCTGGAGGGATATCCATGAATCTAATGTGCACCCCAAACGACTTTGGAAATCTCTGCAAGTGCTTTACAATTCAACACACAAATCACAGACATGTTTCCCATACATCCTGGTCTGGAAGTCTGTCCCCATATTTAGAATCTCTTTGTTTCTATGCTTCTACCCCTTTTATCTCTCTTTAATATTAAAGCCTCAATCATCCATGCATTATGCACTGCTACAAGAGAGGGCCAAGTATATCATTTTATAACTTTTGCCATTCCAGAGATCTATTCTTCAGTCCCTTTTTTTCTTATCTCTCTCTGGTAACCTGAATCATCCATGCATGCAGCATTATACACTGAAGTCTGATACAAGAGAATGGGGCTCTGGATTCAATGCAACTAACAATTTTATAATCCCATCACATACACCTGAACTCTCTAAAAAATCTCATCAAAATCTATAGATACCTGACACCAATGATATGATAGTGGCCCATGGTGCATGCATCATTTGCCACCATTGTTGATCCCAAAAAATGCTTCAGAGGTTGACCCTAATTGCAACCCTTTACAATGTATGTATTCAGTACTAATAATACTATGTTAGCCAAAAGTTGACTTTCTGATGAAGACCCAATAATCAATTTTGTCCACCAAAAATAATTGACTGTTTTCCAGTCTTCTAAACTCCAGGTATATTATATATACGTATGTGTGGCACTGTGTGTGAAAATTTCAGGTTCTGGAAGATCTAACAGCTGCATTACCAAGGTCTCAACATGAAGAACCTGTTGTAAATTAACTTTTTGGATTTGTTGGAAAAACAATATAGCTATATTGACATGCATAGCAAGTTCAAAGGAGGTGGAAACATTTACCTTGAACAAGGGTTGCCACAAGCAGTAAGGGATACGCAGTTTTCACCATGGACAATATCTCTAACCTCCAGAATGTGGAGATGTAGTCTCAGTATTTGGCTATCACAGGCCCAACTACAATGTCAAGCTGCCCCATGCCCACATGCCTGACTCACCAGATATTGACATTCATTCGGTATGGATGCAATAAGAGACATAGTTTGCTTCAGTATGAAAGGAATGAAGTATGGAGAATAGGATACCCAAAAAAAGAAGAAGAATGTACTTCTTGATCAATAATCTGCAGCTGAGAGCTGACAGCAATCAAATTGGAGACCCAGATAAGCCACTGAATATCATTTTTTCTTTGTCCTAGGCTAATTTTTTTCTACATCTGGAAGAGTGATCTGTAGTCTTTCTAATTCAATAGTGCCACTTTAGAAATACAAATTGCCGAAGGCAACATGCACCATTCAACTTATTCATCTCTCTGTGATCACTCTTCCACCTCAAATTCATTGAATCTTTGTTTTCTGCAGTTAGAAAGAGATTTAAGACCTCCAAAGAAATAGTCTGTTTAGAGTCTCTTGGACCCATAATCCTCAACTGTCACCAGCCATTCCTAAGAGGCTGGCAATTCCTGGATGGGTTTTAGGGTCATATTGTACCTGTGCACCATGTCAGCCACAACAACTTGTCTGTAATTCAGCTCAGCTCTGGTTGTGGTGTTGACACACATAAGGGTCTCCTCCAACTCTGAGCTGTTTGGCTTATTGGTCGTTGGACACCAGTTGTAGTTTGAATTGAATTCAGGTATTGTGAAACTTGGGAAGAAAATTTTCTGTATATGGTTGGGATGGTCATAAGTGCTTTGCAAGCCATGGCATCTCCTTGTCATCTTTTAGAGCAAATGAGACATCATCACTGCCAAATCACATCATCCCCCAACACACTGGAAAAGTTTAGGAGTGTACAAAACTTGTATTCTAAGGATAAACACTTACAAAAGCAAATTCACTCATTGAAACCCAGAGACGATGTTTTGCTGGACCTACCAAGGAAAATTGAGCTGCAGCTTTTGAAGGCGATGGCGAGCCCCAGCTTCGCACAAAAGTATTCGACATGCTCCAAGCCTAGACCTGCCCATAATTGTATGTTAACACAATTGCACAGTAAGGCAATACAGAAACAGAAAATGATACTGACTTTCTGCATTGTGGCTGGTATGAATCTTATCATGCCCATATAACACTGAAGCCAATTTTGCAAACATACCCAATAGCAAGAAGGGCATCAGCAGTAGGGTATGGCACTCCATGGGTTGCACATAGACGAATGCATGCATCAACCACCTGCTCCCAACAAAGCCCAAAAACATGGCAGTGATCAGGGACATAGATGATTGTAATGTAAACCAAGAAACTGGTTCTGAAAGCTGACAACCACATGATGACTAGATGGAGATGGGTTTGGCCAGTTTTGACTTTCAAATCAATTATCTTTTAGGGTTCTTGAGGTGCAGAGAGGTGTATGTTTGTTGCAAAAAGGGATGAAACACCCACCTTCTCAAATGAGGTCTCAACCATGGTAGTTCGTTGTTGTTCATTTACCATAGCAACAAGAAAGATCTTGGCATACTTTGCACACCTCTTCATCATCTGAACTCAACATAGTGAAGGCATCATCATTAGGCTTTGTGTCAAGTACAAAACAAACCCAATTCCACAAGATGGCTGATTCTAGTGAAGGAGCATAAGGCCTGCAAATATACCTCCTGATCCTATAGATTCCCTTTTTCCTCTTTAGCAACACAAATGAGTGCAAACTTCATGAGCAGTTTTGCAAGTCACAATGTTTGAGATTTGTTCACCTGGATATGTGGGGCTTGGAACATCTCACTGATAGCAGCCTCAACATCTGACATGCCTATCAGCTTGCTGCCTGACTGCAAAAGCCCTTGAGAAGACTGTAATGCTTCTCTTTCAGAGGCTTTCCTTGGTAGGTCCATGGAGACATGATTGGACATTGAGGGTTGTGAGCGCTCTTCTGCAATTTCTACTGCCCGTCTGCAAAGCTCCAATGCACGGCGAGCATCCCCAGACACTGCTGCTACCTATATCCACAGAGCTACCAGTTTTCAGCCTTAATGCTCACCATCTTCCTGCTTATGTCTGAAATACACTCACATTACTCTCCCTTTCCCTGTTCTGCTTCTGCTGATCTGCTCCTCCTGACTCACCTTGAGGAAAGAAAATAAGATAACTCTTCATCATTCAGAAAAGAAAGACCCAATGATACACGACAAGAGACATCAGATCTGGCCTGAAGAACTTCTGATCTGTGGAGCCTCTTGCAAGAGGTCTCATAAGATGATCTTCCACTACTACTTGAGTTCTCATCAGTCCCAGATACTCTGCTCTGCTCTATCTGTGTGAATGTGTGTGTCTCTCTCTTGCACTGGACACCAATGTCAACATGACAATGGGAAGAATACCTTGCGTGAAGCAAACTCAACAGCCTGCTTGTCAAAAGCAGCAATGCCATGTAAGCGTGTTGCCAGAATCTGCTGCAGCTGTGTGTGGGAGTAAGGGCTGAATGATATTCTATTAAGCCCAAGACGGCTTGCAATCCTAGGCAGCATTCGCTCAGGCAAATCCATTGTGTTTGCAATCCCTGTTAGCACCATCAATACAAAAATGCCTTATCATCAGCTCACAGCATGAAAACCAATTTTTTTTGCAGAACTGAAGCCAAAACAATCTGAAGAATCCCAAAGGTGGGGTTTGATGGTGGAGTGTACCAATAACGATGAGTCGAGAGTTTGGTTGGCTAGGCCAATCAAAGAGATTATAAAGTACCTGAAAATGCAAAACACAGGTCAGAATACACTTGGTCAGTTTCTGCATTTGATAGTAGGACGAAAAAAAGCATTCATGTTAACACATACAAAACAGATTTCCTTAAAAAAAGAGGCAAGCAAGTAGAAGTACCGATTGGTTTCGGGTCACAAGGAGGTCGAGCTCATCAACAAGTAGAATACAAGGGCGGGCATTCATGCCTTTGAGAGGCTTCATTTCTGAGAAGCGAGCATCCAGCAACTGCAGAGCTCGCCGCCAACCCACATGCTGGCCAGTCAAAGCCTCATGCAGTACCTGCACACATGTGATGAGCCAATTCCATGACATGTCGGTATTACAAATGCTGTCTCTTACAAGTGTTCCACACCTCATGGAAAGGAAAACTAACCATGACCGACTGTGGAAGGTCATAATCTCTTCATTTGGCAAGGCAAAATGAGCTCTCTCTTCACATCCCTCAACATATGGGACCTTTCATTCATGGTTTATACTTTTGGGGAACATCTGAACTTTCCTTGTTCCCAAGAAGGAGCAAGGCCATGATATAAGGATGAGCATCTTAAGGTTTACATTACAACTAAAATGCCACACAATAATAGCTTCTTCTTCCTCTTGTTGGCCTTGACAAAAATGGCTTCAAAAAAAACTTACAGAGTAGGCATGGTCTGGAGAAGGCAGGCGGAGTCCATTGATCTCCACAAAACGGTAGGGGGGCAGTTCATTCTTGTCCACTTTAGCTCGCAGTCCCTTCATCACCTCAAGGACTGTTGCAGTCTGTGAACAACAAAAGAGACAATAAAGATTATCTCCCTTGCCACCCTAAAGCTCATGTTCATTCAACCCCTTAATTGAGCATGTAGAAGATTTCAAGCACACAAATCATTCAGATATACTACCCATCATGAGGTTTGACCTAGCATCTGTCAATGATTCCCATCTGCCATGATATAAGCATTCCAACCCACCCACCTTGCCAGTTCCTGGTACGCCACTTATATAGAGACAGCGGCCTAAGCAGTGCTCTCCTGCTGCCACAGCTTCCTTGAGAAAGGACTCAATCTCATTCCGCTCCCTGAATGAATCAATCCCACCAGCTGCATAATCAGAAATACCCCAAAAAACCTTCAATGAAACTCTGGAAACAAAACCTTTGATTAGGGTCAAAAACCAACAGTTTTAGCCATACTTGTCTCGGCAGGGTAAGGATGCGGGAGTTGCAGACAGCATCAGGGCAGCTTTGGCCTTCTCTAGCTCTGTCAAGGGGTGCTTTCTTGATGGAGGGATACATTTAGCACCAATGCCTTCAATGCGGTCAGCATAACCTCGCCGGACATTCTGCAGAGAGAAGAAGCGAACAGTTATTTGAGTGCAAATGTGAAGTGAACATAATCCCTGACTGAGGTAGGTACATGGTTAGTCAGCCAGTCAGTCAGTAAGGTAGCTCCACTTGGATTCCAGTAGAGAACCAAGAAGTGAAAAGAGACGAAAAGAAGGGTCTTGAAAGCGAAAACGCAGCATATAATCTCAAACAGCCTTCACAACCCCAGAAAATTCCCAGATAGTGTTCGAGACTCACCGCTGCTCTTGAGGCAGGAGGTCCTTTCTTTTGCTGTGTATTAGTTTTACATCTAGACCGGGACATGCCACCACCTCCTCTGTAGTCCTCTTCATTCTCGTCAAGCCCATCATCATCATTATCATCATCTTCATCCTCCTCCTCCCCATCTACAACACCATGGGGGCCTTGCATGGGATGGAAGTTTTCATCATCACTGTCATCTCCCTCACTCTCCTACATTTCAGAGAACATTCAATTAGAAAAAAAAATCAGGCAAGGCTTCTCCACAAGACATCCATCCAAGGAGATGCTCACAGGAAGATAATTGCAGATGCAACAGAAACAGCAACTAATTACACATAATGTTGCTTTCTTCCTGCAAGTATGTAGCAGATTGGCCTCAACATTCACAACATCAAACAAAGGAATAAATTGCAGGAACAGGAGAAAAAAAAAGATAAAAGAAAGATTTACATGATCAAAGGCATCAGCAATACGTTTGAATGTCTGGTGTCTGAAGTCATATTCATGACCACACAAGAATACATCATCACCCTCGTGACTGGATTTACTGTACTCCTCAGGAGACATAACATAGCAATGTCGGAGTATTGTATCCATCTGCAAAGAAAAAGAAGAAAAGAAAAAAATGCAATCTTGGGTTCAGCAGAAGGTAAAAAAGTTCAGTGGATTTGGGCAAAGCTGAAAAACAGAAACAAAGCTACAACCCCACCCACATCTAGAAACAAATTCTCAATGGAAGGCACAGTAGAAGCAAACAATCCATAAGAGTAGAGCATGAGATTTGGTTGATGGAGTTGTAGGAAAAGAAGAAGAAGAAGGACCACCACCTCATTCTCATCCACTGCATTGGAACGGAAGAGCTCGCGGCCAGCATGCCAAGGTTTTCGTCCTTCTGCAGTTTCTTCAGGTAATGTCCACCAGCGAGCTTGGAAGTAGTATGTCCCATCATTTTCACACCATAGCCTGCCAGAAAAAAAGGCACTTCTTGCATCAGATCTGATCCTCCCACATGATGCTTGAGCATTGTCTAGAAGACAAGAAGCAATCCAATTGTCCTTGCAGTGTGATGGAGTGCAAGAAAGAACTCTCACTTTTCAATACGAGCAGCCCAAATCTCTTGAGCAAGGAAGCGTTCACGTGCTGTTCTTCGTCTCTTCCTCTCATGAGGCCGATGCTCCACCACCTACAGAATGTACATACAAACCATGACATCTCTCGCACACACCCATCTAGCTCTTAAACCCTAAACCCTACACCCTGAAACCCTTCTTCTGCAATACTACAAGAACAGGAGCTGCTGTTGGTCAGAGAGATGACCCTCCCACCCAACTGCAGCTCTCCTTTTGTAATTGCTTCGCAGCTGAGAAAAATCCAATTGTGATATCTCTCACACATCCAGATCTTAAACCCTAAAACCCTAAACCCTTCTGCAATGCGACAAGAACAGGAGCTGTTGGTGAGAGAGAGAGAGACATGACCATCCCACCAACCTGCTGCTGCTCTCCTTTTGCAATTGCTTCACACTTGAGACAGAACCAATCGCCCTCTGGAACTTCAGTGAGAGGTGGAGTCAAGCAACTGAGATGAAATCCGCCGAGACAATCGTCGCACTCGATCATGATCTCTTTTCCGAACTCTCCACAGACTTGGCATTCCTCCACTTCTTCGTCGGAGTCCGAGGCCAGCAGCTCCTGCAGCTGCTGATCCTCCTCATTATCATTCTGCTGCCCATTCTCGTCGTTGGATCTTCTCACATACACATCGTCCCCAACTCTGTACTCGACTTCCTGAAACAGAACTCTCTTGAAGAATACTTTGTTGTTGTTGCTTTCCCCATCCTTGTTTGTTCCTTGCTTCGTTCTACCTGTTGTTCTTGACAATCGCTTCTTAGCAGCTGTGGCGCCGCCATCCAATGCTGCTGCTTCCTGGCGCTGAATCTTCTTCTTAGAAGTGGGCTTTGGATCCTCTTCTTTCTGTTGTAGAAGAGAAACTAGTCGAGGGGATTTTCTTCTTCTGAGATTCTCTAAGGTCTGCAACTTTCGGAGAGCTTGTGACGACGACAATCCATTCGGAAGTTCTTCCCCTACAGCAGCAGGGGCAATCGGTTTCCGCTCTAATCCCCTTCCACAATCTTCTTCATCTTCTCGAGCTCGCGCTTTTGCATCGTCGAACTGGAGACGTCGAGGGACGACACGATGATGAGGAGGAAGAGGAGGAGAAGGACAAAGCCCTGGAGTGGATGGCGACAACAATGGCGCCGCGATGTATTCCACTGCACCATCGAGTTCGAATGACTTCCGCTTCTTAGAACCGAGAGGCCTCCCTCTCGATTTCATCACAAAAGATTTCTGAGCTCCTCTCACACAATGCCAGCCAACAAGCTCCACCCAGATTCAGATTGCAACCAGAATCCGAAGAATAGAAACACCCAATGCGACAAAAAGCACGAGGAGAAGATACAGCAGCCAGAGGAGGAGAAGCAATAACGGTCATTGCAGCAGCAAAGCAGCAGCGGAGATGACCCATGACGACAGCGGAGGAGAGACCGCCCGCGCGCGAGCGCGAGAGAGAGACGAACGCGCGGGAAAGATGGATGCGCGGGAAAACTGACAGGAGGAACTCAGCAGTTACTCTTCCCCCACGTTCTTCATTCTTCCCTCGCGGTTCTTTTCCCTCCAATTCTCGACAGATCTGCCGCGACCCAACGTCAGGATCCGGATGGATTCGTTCTTTCTCATCATGGTTTTGCAGATCTGCAAAAGAAGAAAAATCTTCTTCCGAGTCTTCTTCTGATTGCATGCAGTGTGATCCAAGCATACGTGCATGCATGCATCTTTTGCTTCTGCTTCAGACTTACTTCAGCTGACTTTCTGATGGTGATAACAGAGAGTACCTAGTAGTACGACACACACAAGAACCATTTTCGACTTGCCCAGGATCATCATCAATCTGCCATTAATGCACATCAAGGTAGACAAATTTTCTCGAAGCTTTTCCATGCAGAATTTCTTCTGACCATAACCAGCTCTGATTTCACATTCAGAAGTTGCAGTTGAAAATGCCAAATGCAAGAACTCCAAATGCTGAAGCTGGCTGATTCAAGTTGATTAAAGTAGTGTGACTGCAAATCTGGAACAAACATTGTTTTGTATGCTAATGTCTTCTTGGTTGCCAGGAATGATGTTCCTGCAACCAGATCTAAGAATCAAAGAAACAGGAAAAAAAAGAGACACAGCTAAATCATGATCTGAAAAGGAACTGCAGAGCTGGAAAAATGGCGGAGGTTGCAGTCCTGTCACAAATTCACAAATTGTCAGAAGCAAATGGGGGACTTGGACACATACACTGCTGCAACAAAGCTCACTCTCTCAACAATTGTTTGGGACTGTAGTGTTAGAAAGAGCACTCCTGAAAATGGAAATGGCACAAATTTTGAAAACTGCTTATCAATAGCTGTGAATATGTACAGCAAATTGCACTACAGTCTACCACATTGTTGGAGTCTGTTCATCTTGTTAGGGCCTGAACCCTTGAAGCAGTCTGATAATGACAACTTCCTTCACATCTACTACCTTCTCATAAAACACGAATAAACATGGTGATTTCTTCATGCAATAGATGGTGCAATTCCTTAAAGAGAGAATCATCTCTCCAGATCATCCTGGTTAATGTGCTGCAAAGTGGGATTGCTTGAATCTGAATGTGGCTTGTAGCAATTGCACTCATCAGTCACTGCAGTGTAGAACATTCCAGGTATAGATGACACAAATATGCCACTGCAGGAATGATTGTAGAAGTCCACTGCTCTGTGCTGCCTCTCTCATGCAAGTCAATAATCAATACCCCAAGCCATTGTATGTGTAGTGAAAAAAATTGACTGACTGAATGGGTTACTAGCCTTGCACCAAGTTGTGTTGATCTCTGTCACTGCCTCTTCCTCTCTTGCATTGGGGCTGGGTGAAAAGCTCTCCAGGGAAATGAATACACTTTTCTCAAAGACAGGTTGAGAAGATCTTCTCTTGAATATAAGATTGGGTCACTCAGCATGGAAATCTGCACAAAAACAGTTCTGTTGACATGCTTCACATCATTGGAAGGGCACCCAAGAATGTTGACTAGGTAGCACTCAAGAGACCAATAACCACCACGTCATATACACTTGCAATCTCAAGCCAATTCTATTCAAACCAATCCTGAACTTTTGCAGGAAAAAGAATATGGAAATACTACAGGCTAGTCACAAATGCAAAGATTGGCACCAAACTATGCTGTGATTTTGCAATCTAACGAAAGTCAAGCTTATGAAGTTCAACATGTGGCAGAGGTGAGTGGGTTCATGATATTCATGAAAAATCTGGCATGCCAAATGTCAGATCAGAAATAAAGAAAACAAGTGGAATTAGAGTATAGAGTAAGGAATATGCCAATGATATCAAGAATTTCTGTGGAAGGCAATGGTGTAATCCATGTGAACATGTTACCTGGATCATATTGGTCACTGTTTAAGCTCCTCCAAAACCAACACAATCACACTCTCCCAATCAAATTAAAACCTACAAATCATTGTGTACATACGTTTTCAGGCACCCAAACCTCAGTTGGATTTTCTTGAACATATACCCTAAACCCTTCTGCATAATACATTCCAGGTAGTGCATAAATCCTTGAAGCAAGAGATGTCAACCTAGATCCATGAAATGAATACACAGAAGAAAACTAATGGGGTGTCTGAACAATGTGCAAATAACATATCAGAGAAACAAAGAGTTCTCAAACAATAGGTATATTATTAGTGTGCACCCTTCTTCTTATTCCTCCTCTTCTTGGCTTTGAAAGTGACTTGCAAATTTGTAGAGCTATTGAAGAAGTGGAATCTGGACCAAGAGCTACAAAGTCCTACTGCTCTCACCAACAATCCCATGAACTTGACCTAATCGCAGCTCCCATGAACTTGTCCATTGAAATAGGTTTGATTGGGATTTGATTGAGAAAGCAAGGGTACATAAATCAATACATACCTGAGAAACCTGAGCAGGTGTTTGCGTGGGTCGATCTTACAGCAGGTTGTCAGACAGCAACAGAAGAAAAACCAGCAACACTTTACTTCTCCGCCACTATGGCCTTTTGCAAGCCCACAATTCTGAGCATTGCCATCGAATTGGTTGCCCGTATTCCGATGCCCTCCTCCTTCTTAGTCTTGCCATCAATATCATCTCTGCTACTACTTGCTGATGCCCCCAGAAAGCAAAAAGAAGTGCAGACAAAAAAACAAGCACCCGACAAACTTCAAACCCCAGCTCACAAGAACAATCCAACAACAACAATGCCATGTGCTAAACCCTAAACCTAAGAAAGTGCAGACAAAAACGGATGCAACAAACTTCAAAGCCAAGCTCACAACAACAATGGCATGTAAAACCCTAAATCCTGAGTAGCTAATGTACACCTATACAGCACTACTTTCAATTTAGGTTTCAATACCTAAACCTAAATTTAAAACTTGAACTTAGGGTTCAACAAGAGTTATGGTGTATTCACACTTGATGTTAAATCAATGTGAAATGAAAATCTAGGTGGCATCCTAGGTGGCACCCAATGTTAAATGGGCGCTAGCTTAATGTTAAACGAATGTTAGTTTAACATAAAATCTTCATGATACCAAAGTTGTAAGTCTTAGAATGACTAGTATGGTGTTAAGCGACTCAAATGCTAGAGTCCCTAACACCAAGTGTGAACATACCTTTAGGGTTGTCATTCTTGGCAGAGTTGTGGGGTTATGGGCTATGGGTCACTCTAAAATCATAGTCTAAATACATGAGTATGAAACATGTTGAAAATTCGAGTATGTTAGAGAACACAAATGTTTGTGTTTTGTTGCAATGAGGAGTTCAAGAATACACCATCTCATTTTTCATCTTCACTAGACCACTCAACAAATGATTATTTGTAATCGAGATCAAACACTTTGTCATGCAATTTGATGTCACTAAATACGTACACTAGATTGTTTGTTTTCTTTGATGACAATCGGTTTTGTCATTTTGAGTGAAACTTACTTATAAAACGCTCCAATTCCTCTCACATGATAATGCTAATGTCACTTGAGTTAACACTTGAAATAAACATTTTCTTATAGTTTAGGAGTTTCAACTGGCCAGCATTCCTACCATTGATGGGGTAGGCATTGCTTTTGCCATAGCCATGACAACACAGTCAAAAAAATGAACCTTGCAAGTTTCTATAAGCAATTAGTTGCTTCTCAACAAGAGCTTGATCTTCTACATTGGGAAATAACTTATCACAAATGTTTTTTTAATTTTTTAATGTTTAATACACAAATGGAAAAATCCATTGTAAAAAAAGGAACCATATATTATGAGAGACCAAGGGAGCACCCAACCCTTGCTGA
>Ga0116228_10004371_pt1 | contig 12525 bp, 7 predicted proteins | sample S1TSphfallax_2_FD_89694 | JGI IMG/M metagenome (GOLD analysis project Ga0116228, IMG submission 89694) | Host-associated microbial communities from peat moss isolated from Minnesota, USA - S1T2_Fc - Sphagnum fallax MG | ecosystem: Host-associated > Plants > Peat moss > Unclassified | place: USA...
AAATCGTGCGCGGCGATTGAAATCGTGCGCGGCGATTGATGAGAGAGGCTGCTTAGGGGCCGATGGGCTGCGAACCGCCGACGCCGAGGGCGCCGGCTGCTGAGGCGAAGTTGAGCGAGCCGGGGACGATCGAACTCGATTGGCCGAGGCCGAAGTTCAACCGCTGGGTCGGGAATGCCAAGAGCTGGACCGCCAGCGTCACCTGCTTCAAGTCTTGATTGTAGGCGACGTCGACTTCGTAACATTCGCCGATCACCTTGCGGAAGTAGATGTTCTTGTCGTTCTCGCGGCCCTTGTTCTTCCAATCGATGTTGGTCGAGAACTGGATATCCGATTCGTAGCCGACGGGCGTCGAGATCTGGACGGTCGAGGATTCGAATCCGTTGCCGGGACCGGGGATATACGCGCCACCGATCATCACCGCCGTCTTGAACGTCGGCATGAAGGCGAACTGGTAGGTGACGGGCTGCGCGTCGCGATGGAAGAGCGTATCCGATGAGAGCGTCAGATTGTACGCGCTCCCGTTGAAGATCCGGATCAGGTCGGAGGCCTGATTCGAGTTGCCGCTCAAGACATCGAAGGTTTGGAACGGCTCGGCGCTGGGGCCGTTCGTGTTCTGCTCGGTGTAGGTGATCGCGTTGATCACGTGGTCGCCGAGCGGCGTCGTGAAGCTCGCGTTCTGCTGGATCTGTGCTTTGAGGTCGCCGGTCGCGTAGGCGTTCTGCGTTGCGATGACGCTCGCGTTGAGGTCGCTGCCGAGAAAATGCGCGACCTCCGGCCCGAACGTGAGCGCCGCCTGCGCGCGCTGCGTGTCGAATATTTGATACCCGGTTCCCAGCAGATCGCCGGAGGTCGCGTTCGAGACCGTCTGCTCTTCGCTGTAGTTGCCGATCGCGAAGGTGCCCGTGACGGGGATCAGCGTGAACTTCGGAAAGAGCTGGCCGAGCGGCCGGATGAGGAGCTCGGGCTCTTTGTCGATGCCGACCGGCGTCGGGCTATCCGTGCGGTCGTAGGTCAGATCGAAATCTTCCCCTGGGCCGACGAGATCGGTGACGGTGTTGATGTGGATCGACTGGACGCTTCCCCCGATCCCGGCGGCGGGATCTTCGTTGTCGGTCAGACTCAGGTTCAGCGCCTGGGTGAGATTCGGTGAAAGCTTGCGCTGATCGGTGAACGCGAGGTTGAGCGAGGAATCGCCGTCGGTCGTCGTCTCGCGATTGAACGTGTAACTCTGCGAATCTTTCGCCGTCTGATGCGTGACCGACCCGTTGAGCGTCAGGGTGTTGGGAATATCGACATTGGGCGCATAGCTGCCGGTGTAGTTGACACCGAACGTGCCGCGGACGGTCTTACTGAAGATCTCCTGGTCGGTGACTTGCGCGTTGGTTCCGGTCGGCTGCACGTCGGTCGCGTGGCTCTGGAAGTGATAGACGTTGACGTCGACGGAGCGTTTGCCGTCTTTGCGCCGGAAGAACGCGACGTAGCCGAGACCGATGCCGAGTTTCGTGAACTCCTCGACCCGATAGTAGCCGTAGTAGTAGTCGGTCGCACCAAAGCCGATCTTCGCGATGACATAGTAGCCCTGCGACTGCGAGTATCCGAAGAGCGGCAACACGCCGGTGCTGCGCCGCGTCCCCGGGTCGTTTTGCGTGAGCGGGATGATGAGCAGCGGCAGATAGAGCACGGCGACGGCGCCCAGAAAGAGCACGTTGCTGCGCGCGACCGCTTTATCGCCCGGTGTGATGTCGAGCGTTTTCGATTCGACGTGATAACCGCCGCGCGGGTTCTCGCAGGTCGAGAACGAGGCCCGGTCGCCGTGGATCACGCCGCTGCTCTCGGTGCGGAGCGTCTTCGCGGTGAAATGGAACTTGCCGCGGTCGACGCCCTGCGTCGTCGCGCCGCGTCCGTTGACGATGATCGCCCGCGAGTTGTAGGTATCGAAGCGGATCGAGTCCGCGTAGATGATCGAGTCGTCTTCGCGGTTGCGGATGTAGGGATGACCCGTCACATCGATGTACTGCGCGCCGTCGTAATGCGCGTGATCCCCGACGAGCAGACCGTCTTGGAAAAAGATGTTGACGTTGCCGTCGAGATCGGCAGGCTCGCCCGGCGCATTCACCCCCTCGATCGTGTTCGAGAGCACGATGTACTGACCGGGCGCGAGCGTCTGCTGTGGATGCGGCGTCGCGGTCGGGATCGGCGTCGGCGCGCCGCTGGCGCCCGGCGAGGGCGCCGGCGTCTCGCGCTGGATGTAGATCGGGCCGCTGGTGGTGCGGACGCTGGGCGTCGACGTCGGGAGCGGCGGCGGCGTGAACGCGGAGGCCGTCGGCAGCGGCGGCGTCACGATCGTCGGGGGTCCTTGGTAGGCCGAACTCGGCGGCCCCTGCGTCGGGCCCGCAGACGGCGCGGCGGAGGCGGATGCGGACGGATTCGGCGAGCTCTGCGGGGCCGGCGACTGCGTCGCTTGTGCGAGCGTGCACTTCGATTGCAACAGGCTCAGCGCTTCGGCGTTCGTCCCGGTCGGGAGATCCGCGGCGGCCGAGGGCGCAAACGTAGTGGCGGTCATCGCGAGCGCGACGATCACCGCGAGCGGCGAACGCATGGTTACCGGTCTTCGGTGTAGATGAGCAGCCCGCCCGCGAGCACCATGATGATGTTCGGCAGCCAAGCGGCGACGTAGGGATCGATGACGCCGTTCTTGCCGAACGCCCCCGCCGCCGAGCCCATGATGAAATAGATGAAGAACACGATGATCGCAAGGGCGATCCCCATCGTGCGGCCCTTCTTCCCGAAGCGCACGGCGAGCGGCACGGCGACCAACACGGCGACGAACGACGCGAACGGGTAGGCGAGCTTCTGGGCCAGCGTGATTTCGCGCGAAGCGAGATCGCCGCCGCCCTGGCCGCTCATCTTACGGAATTTGATGTCGTCGGCGAGCCGCTTCGAGTTCATCGCGTACGGATCGTTGAAGGCGCTGCTGGTGAACTGCTGGACGGTATCACCGAGCGGGAGCGAGACGTGCACGTCTTTCCCGGTGACGATCCCGTCGACGCCGCCGGTCGGTTTGATCTTGTAGACGCTCGAATTCTTCAAGATGAGGGTCGTGCCGTCGACGACGGCCGACTGGGCGCTGGTGATCACGATCATCGCGTTGAGGCGGTTCGGCTCGTAGATCATCACGCTGTGCATCGTCTTGCCGTCGGGGTCGACGCTGCCGACGTAGAACACGCGGCCCGTCGAGGGATCCTGACGGAAGATATTCGGCTCGATCGGCAGCGACGCCGTCTTGTAGATCATCTGATAGAACGTGCGCGTCGAGAGATCGGTCGCGGCCGGCGCGACGGTTTCGTTCACGTAATACGAAAAGCCGAACACGAGCATGCCGGCGATGAGCGGCGTGCGGATGATGCGCGCGAAGGGGATCCCCGAGGTGCGCAGCGCGGCGATTTCGTTATCCGCGGTGAGCCGGCCGAAGGCGAGCAAGGCGCCGAAGAGCGTCGCGAACGGAAACGCGGTCGAGGCCGTCAGCGGCACGCGAAAGACGAGAAACCGCAGCACCAGAAACACCGGTGCGCCGTGATTGATGATGTAGTCGGCGGATAAGAAAAAGATATTGATGAACTGAAAGAGCAGAAACGCTCCCAAGCCGAACGCGAACGGACCCGCCATCTCTTTGAGGATGTAGAGGTCCATGATCGGCAGAAAGCGCCGGGGGCCGGGCCGGCTCCGCGCATAGGCTCCGCTCATGTTCGAGGCGACGGCCATGGCTTAGCGGGCGGTGAGCTCCCCGACGACGCGGGCCACGTAGGCGCGCGTCTCCGGGAACGGCGGGATTCCGTGCGCCGCATCGACCGCACCCGGTCCGGCGTTGTACGCCGCGAGCGCGAGCTTGATGTTGCCGCGGTAGCGATGCAAGAGATCGTGCAGATAGCGCGTCCCGCCGTCGACGTTGGCGACGGGGTCGAAGGGGTTCGCGACGCCGTACGTCAGCGCCGTGCCCGGCATCAGTTGCATGATCCCCTCGGCACCGGCTCGACTGACGGCGCTGGGATCGCCGTGTGATTCTGCATCGATCACCGCGGTAACGAGCGCGACCGGCACCTTGTTCCGCAGCGCCGCCGATTCGGTGAGCGAACGCAGTGCCGCCGCATCCATCGATCGCCCGGCGAAGGGAAGGAAGGTGCCGCCCGGCGAGCCGCATCCGAAGAGCGACGCCGTCAGCGTAATCCCAAACACAAGCGAGAGGGCTCGCACCCTCCCACGTTTTTCTCGCATCTCGACGACGGTTCGGCGAGAGGGGCTCATGGCCTGGGGCGGCCCCGCCGGCCTTACGCGATCGTGACACGGCGGAGCGCGCTTCCGGAAGGGAGCGTTTGCCACCGCGGCGAGCGGCTAGGGCACGTGCGCACGCGCGGCGTACGGCGCGAGGATGGATGCGTGGGCGGCCCTCGCGGCGGGCCGGATCGCCGACGCCGAACGCGCGTTCGGAGCGCTGCTCGTGCGTGAGCCGGCGAACGCTGATGCGCTTGCGGGTCTGGCCCGCGCGTTCTCCGCGCGCGGCGATCGGCTCGCGGCCGCCGGCGCCGCGCGCCGCGCCGCGGCGCTCGCCCCCGAGCGGCTCGACGCGCAACTGCTGCTCGCCGATTTGCTGCGCGACGTCGGGAATTTCGCCGATGCGATCGCACCGCTCGAACGCGCGCGGTTTCTTGCGCCAACGGATTCGCGAATAGCGGTGCGGCTTGCCGACGCGTATCGGTTGACGGCACGTGCGGACGATGCGTTCGCCGTCGCGAACGCGGCGCTGGAGCGCGAGCCGGATGCGGTGGACCTGCTCGTCGCGAGCGGCTTCGCCGCGCTCGCGCTCGACCGGCTCGATCTCGCGGACGAACGCTTCTGCGCCGCACTCGTCCGCGACGCGCGAGCACACCGTGCGCTGCGCGGCCGTGCCTTGGTCGCGAACGAACGCGCCGCGTGGTCCGATGCGGACGGCTTCTTCGCTGAAGCGCTCGCGATCGCGCCGGACGATCCCGACGCGCGGTTCGGGCGCGCGGTGCTCGATCTGCGCTTCGGCCGCGTGCGCGCGGGTTGGGCGGGTTTCGGAGCGATCGTCGATACCGAGATCGATCGCGCGCGCTATTATTATCTGCTCTGCGGCGTGCCGCTGTGGGACGGCGGTCCGCTGCACGGCCGGCGGCTGCTCGTCTCCTCGTCGCACGGCCTCGGCGATCACCTCATGATGGCGCGCTTCTTCGCGCGGTTGCCCACCGACGGTTCCGTCACGATCGAGTCGCCGCCCGAACTGCTCGCTCTGTTCGCGCGCAATTTTCCGGCGCTGCGTTTCGTCGTGCGGGAACCGCTGCAATCGCCGGCGTCGATGGACGTCCACATCCCGGTCATGAATCTGCCGCATGCGCTCGGCGTCGCGGATGAATCGGAGCTGCGCAGCGAACCGTATCTGTGCGCGGATCCGGCGGTCGTGGCCAGACATCGTGCCGCGTTCGCGCGCGAGCCCGGCGTGCGCCACATCGGCATCGCCTGGCACGGAAATCCGAAGAATCGGCGCGAGCGGTGGCGCACCGCCCCGCTTTCGCATTGGGCTCCGCTCGCCGCGCTCGCCGATGTGCGGTTTCACGCGTTGCACGTCGTGGTGAGCGACGCGGAACTCGAGACGGCGCCGTTCGCGCTCGAGCGGCACACGCTACCGGATATGGAGGCAACCGCGGCGCTCGTCGCCGCGCTCGACGGTGTCGTGACCGTCGATACCTCGATCGTTCATCTCGCGGGCGCACTCGGTGTCCCGACCTGGCTTGCCAATCCGCGCCACAGCGATTTTCGCTGGGGGATCGAGCGGCCGGACTCACCCTGGTATCCATCGGTTCGGATCGTCGCCCAGCCGGAAGCCGCAACATGGGATCCGGTCTTTCCGATGATCGCCCGTTCGCTCGTGCGATAGCGGCGTCGAGGCAAAACATTCGCCGGCGCGATGTGCCGCGTTCAATCGTTCTTCTGCGGAAATCGCAGCGCAAAAATTGTGTCGTCAGGCTCGGCGCGTTCGAGCGTGAGCCTTCCAGCGTTCTGTTCTGCGGCGCGCACCGCAATGGATAGTCCGAGTCCGGAACCAGCGATGTCTTGCGTATTCGCTCCGCGATAGAAGCGATCGAAAATATGCGCGCGATCGTCGCTGCTAATACCCGGGCCGCGGTTGTGCACGCGAACGAGCACATCGGCATGGTCGTCTTCCACGGTCACGACGACGGGTCGCCCGGCGCCGTACTTGACCGCGTTCTCGACGAGATTGACGATCGCTTGATGGAGTTCGGCGGGGTCCGCAACGATCTCGGCCGATGCCATTCTGTTCATCACGATCTCGCTGCCGCCCGCGTTGCGAACCTCTTCGATCGCAAGCTCCGCCGCATCGGCGACGCTGATACGAATCGGCCGGCGGCTTTCGCCATATTCGAGTCGCGCGAGCGAAAGCAAGCTCTTGACCAGCGCATGCATACGCTGCGTCTCGACACGCATGGAGTGGAGGGCGCGGCCCCGGATCGCCGGGTTGTCGAATGATGGGCTATCGACGATATCGACGAATCCGCCGATAACCGTGAGGGGCGTAAGAAGCGCGTGGCCGGCGTCAGCGAGTAACGTACGCAGTTCGGCGTCGACGCGTTCGCCTTCTTTGAATGCCGCCGTGACCTGTGCGACCGTGCGATTGAACGCATGTGTCAAACGGCCGAGTTCTTCGCGATCCGGTGTGTCCAGCGAACGCGGCGAAAAATCACCGCTCCCAAACCGCTCGAGTTCACGTGTGACGAGCAGGAGCGGCCCCAGCGCTTGCGACGTGATCCAACGCGTCAGGAGGAACGCCCCCAGCATCGCCACGAGGATGGCGGCGGATAGATACCCGAGGAATGGGGTCATCTGCGGCATGATGCGGCGCACATCGGGGGCGATCAGGACCGTCCCGCCAGGCACGTCGATGACCCGCGGGGCGAGCCCGGAGAGTCTCAAGATGTCGGGCTCAAGATATCGGTAGACGTCTCGCGCGGGCGCCGAGTTTTCGACGTTGCCGGCGGGGACCACGATCATCGTCGCACCCGGGCGAGCCGCCTCTCGCAAGATGCGCTCGAGCAAAACCGTGCCGTGCTCGCGCGGCCGCTCCGCAATGATCGTACGCGTTGCCGCGATGCTTTCCGTGACGGCCTCGAACGTCGGGCGGGCAATGATCTGCGTCGCGAGCTGCATGACCGTCGCCGCCGCGACCAGTATCACGAGCCCAAGCGCGATCATGTACGCTAGCGTCAATCGGAAGCGTAAGGATCTCATAGCTCTCGTCGCAAGCTATAACCCACGCCACGAATGGTGTGAATGAGGCGCTCCTCGGCGTGCCCATCGACTTTGCCGCGAACGTACGAAATAAATGTGTCGACGTTCGAGGTGGTTACGTCGCGCTCGAGACCCCACACGAGGTCGAGGAGTTCGTCGCGCGTGAAGACGCGCGTCGGGCGGCGCGCGAGCGTCGCAAGGAGATCGAATTCGCGCGTCGTCAAGTCGATCCGGCGATCGCCTCGTCGCACGACGCGCGATTCCAGATCGATGCTCAGATCCGCAACGCGGATCGTCGAGACAACCTTCAACTGCGGCCGGCGCATGGCGCTCTTGATGCGCGCGACGAGTTCGCTCATCTCGAACGGCTTTGGGAGGTAATCGTCGGCGCCGGCATCGAGGCCCTCGACGCGATCGCGAACATCGCCACGCGCCGTGAGCATCAGAATCGGCACTTCCGTAAGCCGGCGCAGCATCGGTAAGAGCGCGATTCCATCGATGCGCGGCATCATGACGTCCAGAACGACGCAGTCCGGAACGAAGTCGCGGACGAGTAACAAGCCGGCGGCGCCGTCGCCCGCACTACGAACCTCAAACCCCGCGACGGATAGCCCGATTTCGAGTAATTCGCGAATGTTCGCCTCGTCATCGATGATCGCGACGCGTCGGGGGTCCGTCTCCATGGGCGTATCTTCTCCCCCAATCGTGTGAAAAGCCGCTGAAAATCCCCCCGGCTATTCAGAGAGGGCTCCCCGGCCCGCCCAACCGACCGGGTTCATGCTGCGGGAATGAAAGTCGCCCTCGCGTCCGTCCTCGCTACTGTCGCGCTCCTGGTGGGCTGCGCGAAGCCCGCCCCGCAGCCGACCCCGAGCCCGCCCAGCCCGGCCATCGTCGAAGCGGCCCTCGGGTCCGTTGAGCCGCGCCACCAATTAGGCGGTACCGTTGCGCCCCTGCAAAACGTCGGCATCTCGTCGAGTCTTTCCGAACCCGCATCGGCCGTGCTCGTGCGCGAAGGGCAGCGGGTCGCTGCCGGCGATGTGCTCGCGACCTTCGACGTCAGCGATCTCCAGGCGCAGCTCGAAGCCGATCTTCGCAGCGCAGACGAGGCCGACGCGAACGCGACGAAGCAGCGCTTCCAGAGCATTCAGACGATCGTCGAAGGTGTCGGCACATCCGGCCAGGCGCAGGCGACCCTCACGCAGGCGCAAACCAAACTGAGCCTCGACCAGTTGACGCTCGAGCGCGACGAGCAATTGCTGGCGCAACAATTTATCGCTCGGCAAACCGTCGATGAGGCGCGCCAGACCGTTGAGGCGGACGTCCAGCAGATCGCCTCCGCCCGAGCGGCCCTCGATTCTGCTCGGGGCACCGTTGAGACAAACGGCTCAACCTCGGCCGGTTTGCAAGGGGCGAGCATCGTTGCCGCACGCGCCGCCGCGGCGGCCGCGCGGGCGCAAGCCGACCAAGTTCGCGCCCAGATCTCGCGCGCGACGTTGCGTTCGCCGATCGACGGCGTCGTCGTTAGCCGCAACCTCAACGTGGCCGAATATCCGGGCTCGCGAACGCTCTTCACCATCCAGCAGAGCGGCGACGCCTACGCGATGCTCAACGCCTCATCAGATGAAGTGCAAGGGCTGCGCCCCGGCGACCGCGCGACCGTGACGGTGACGGGCAGCGGACTTGCCGCCGTACGCGGGCGCATCGAAGCGGTGCTCGCGCAATCGCAACCGGGTGCCACGAATTTCACCGTGAAAGTACGGTTGCCGAACGCGTCGGGCGCGCTCCTTGCCGGTATGGCGGTGACGGCTTCGCTCGACGCTGGGACCGTGAAGGGCGTGCGCATCCCGCGCAGCGCGTTCACCGACGGCAGCGAGTCGATGGTCGTCGCCGTGCGCGACGATCGCACGTATCTTCAGCCGGTGGTCGTCCTTGCCGAAGACACCGGCCACGCGATCGTTCGCGGTATCGCCAGCGGTGCGCGCATCATCCGTAACGGCAATGCCGGCTACACAAGTGGCCAGATCGTCGCGGTGCGCTGATGTTCGCGCGGCTTTTCGTCAATCGCCCGACCCTCGTGTTCGTCATCATCGCCGCATGTGGCCTCGCCGGTATCTATTCGTGGTTCACGCTCATCCGGCAGCTGTTTCCAACCGTCGACCTGCCGACGATCTCCGTCTCGGCAACCTACAACGGCGCATCGACGACCGAGATGCGCGATACGGTCGTGCGACCGCTCGAAGACTCGATCGCGGGCGCTCCCAATCTCGATTACATGACGTCCTCGATCCAGCAAGGTCAGGCCACCATATCGGTGACGTTCTTGATCAAGTCGGACAAGAACGCCGATCTGCTCGAAGTTCAAAAGCGCGTCCAGAACGCCGGCTACAAATTGCCGACCGATATGCACACGCCCACCGTGTCGTCGCTCGATCCCAGCGAATCGACGGTCGTTACCGTGTTCGCATCGTCAGCGACGCTTTCGCCGAACGATCTGAGCGCGATCATCACCAATACCGTGGTGCCTCGGCTCGAGCAAGTTCCGGGCATCTCGAATGCGACCGCCCAAGGAGCCGTTACACCGGCGCTCGTGACGGCGATCGACCCGCAACGCCTTTCCGCATCCGGCGCAACGGTCTCAGACGTCATCTCGGCCGTCGCGAATAATAATAACCGCTCGCCGGGCGGCTATGCGACGCGTTCGGGCAAGGAGACGAGCGTCGACGTGCGCGGCGACATCACGACGCCCGCAACGATCGGCGACCTTCTGCTGCCCGGCGCAACGACGGGAGCGACGATCCCCACCGGGCTTCCCGCCTGGACGACGTCGGCGCGCCTCTTGCACGTGAGCGATGTCGCCAAGGTGTACGCCGGTTTCGAGCCGCCGCGGACCTACGCATTTCATTCCGGCATCACGGCGATCAATCTCACCCTGCAGAAGACCACGGGCGCAAGCGAGGTTGATGCATCGAACGCCGTCATCGCGGCACTCCCCGGGATCAGCAAGGAATTCCCCGACATCACGTTCACGCTCGGCACGATCGCGGCGACGAACACGCAAGTGCAGCTCGACGGCGTCGTTCATACCCTTGGGGAGGCGATCGCCCTGACCGCGCTCGTGATGCTCTTCTTCCTGCGCTCGTGGCGCAACGCCGTCGTCGTCATCGTCGCGATCCCGACCTCGCTCGGCGTTACGCTCACGATCATGCGGGCTTGCGGGTTCACGCTCGATACCGTGTCGCTCTTGGCAATGACGCTCGTGATCGGCATCCTCGTCGACGACTCGATCGTCGTCATCGAAAACGTGGCGCGTCAACGGGAGCAGGGCGTCGGCGTCAAAGAATCCGCGATTCGCGGAGCCGCCGAGATCGGGTTGCCCGCAATCGTCATCACCTTCGTGATTGTCGCCGTGTTCTTACCGGTCGCGTTCCTGCCCGGCATCATCGGCAAGTTCATGTTCGGCTTCTCGATCGACATCGTCGTTGCGACGATCACCTCGCTGCTGATCTCGTTTTCGGTTACCCCATCCCTGGCCGGGAACTGGTCGCTGAAATCGACCTGGAAAGCGTGGCCGATCATCGATGCTTTCAACGAGCAATTCGACCGGCTGAGTTTCTGGTACGTTCATGCCGCGCTACCGTGGGGTGTTCGGCATCCAAAGACCGTGATCGCCGCGTGCGTCGTCTCGTTCTGTGCCTCGATTGCCCTGATTCCGCTCGGGTTCGTGGGTGCGGAATTCATTCCGGCCGTGGATCGAGGCGAGTTTACCGTTCAACTGACCATGCCGCCCGGCACGGCGATCGCGAGTACGAGCGCGGCGACGGTGACGCTCGAACGATACATCGAGGCGCACGTGACCGATCTCGCGCGCGAAAGCGCCGTGGCCGGCAGTTTCACGAGCCAGCTCGGCGTGGTCAATCAAGGCAACGTGGCGGAAATCGATGCGACGCTCGTGAGTCATCCGAAGCGCTCCACGCGCGAGTGGACGAGCGATCTCACCCGCAGCCTCGCCGGGCTCGTGCCGGACGCAACGGTCACCGTCATTCCCGCCACCGGCATCAACGGAGGTGTTTCCCAGCCGATCAGCTACGTCGTCACCGGCCGTTCCGGGGCCGATCCGCAACCTGATGCAACGAAGCTCGCCGCGATGCTCGCGGCGATCCCCGGCGCGCAGAATGTCACGAACGGCGCCGGTGCGCCGGCTCCGCAGCTGGAGGTGCACTTCGATCGTGACGCCGCACGCGCGCTCAACGTCGATATCGGCACGGCGTCGTCGGCGATTCGCGCCGCCTTCGGCGGCACGGCGGTAACCCAGTACGATGCACCGCAAGGGCTCACCGATGTCGAGGTGATCTATCCCGGCGATCAGCGCCAAGATCTGCGCGGTATCGGGGCGATTGCGGTGCGGAGCAATGCCGGAAACATCGTTCACATCGGTGATTTCACGCGTATGGTGAACGTGCTGGCACCGCCGATCATTACGCGACAAGATCGGCAGACGGTCGTCACGATCGGCGCCAATGTGGCCGACGGCTTTTCGCAAACGAACGTCCAAAACGCATTCACCGCAAAACTCAAGGGCTATCGTTTTGCACCGGGGGTCGGCTTCGGAACGACGGCCGGCGGCACGGGTCAAGATTTGAGCGACACGATCACCGGAATGAGCACGGCACTCGCGGTCGCGGTCATCCTCGTGTACTTACTGATGGTCGCGCTCTTCGATAGCTATATTTCGCCGGTCATCATTCTGGGTTCGGTTCCGGTTGCGGTGGTGGGCGCACTCGGTGCACTGGCGATCACCGGGAAGACGCTCAATCTCTTCTCGCTGATCGGTGTGATCTTACTGATTGCGCTGGTAGCAAAGAACGGTATCTTGCTGGTCGATTTCGCGAACACTGCCCGTGCGAATGGGGCGGACAAAGTCGCGGCGATCGTGCGTTCGGCGCACGTGCGCTTCCGGCCGATCATGATGACCACAATCGCCATGATCGCCGGCATGGCGCCCCTCTCACTCGCCCTCGAGGCGGGTGCGACGGAGCGACAGGCACTCGGGATCGTCGTGATCGGCGGCCTTTTGAGTTCGCTCGTCCTCACGCTGGTGCTGATCCCCGTGCTCTATATCTGGCTTGCGCCCAAAGCGGTGCGCCGATCGGCCACGGCCACGATCGAGCGTTCACCCAGCCGGGCTGCCCGCAACGGTCACTC
>Ga0116228_10004373_pt1 | contig 12517 bp, 5 predicted proteins | sample S1TSphfallax_2_FD_89694 | JGI IMG/M metagenome (GOLD analysis project Ga0116228, IMG submission 89694) | Host-associated microbial communities from peat moss isolated from Minnesota, USA - S1T2_Fc - Sphagnum fallax MG | ecosystem: Host-associated > Plants > Peat moss > Unclassified | place: USA...
AAAACATCATTGTTGAAATGTATCAAATTGCAAGTTTCAAATGAATTTTCAATCAACATAAATATATATTTTTCTCTAAAATACTAAAGATGTGTACATCTTGGAAACATCTTCTAGATTGAACTTAAAAATTTTTCATTTGGACAAAATATGAAAAGGATAATAATAGTTAAATTAGTTTTTGGAAAACATTTGGAATAAAAAATGTATTAAATACAATCATCACCAAATTAGTTTCAAATTAAACAAGGTGAATGGATGGCAAAGGCAATGGATAATTACCTTTAAGTCCAAGATTCAAATCTTGGAGAAAACTTCCATGTGGTTAATGGTGTATGTTAACCCATATAGTCAACATTGTATATATGGTCAACATTGTATGTTGATTATATGTATATATATAATATTTTAATGAATATAAATTGAAATTTTCGAAATAATATTAAATAAAATATTTAAAATTTCAAAAAAGAATTTAATTTAAATAATAAATGCCATGTGGCAATTTTTAATTTGATTAATTTGAGTGAATTCACTTATCCATACAAACCCATTGCAAATCGGTAGGTCATTTGATGAATTCATTAGATTTCAACATATAACATGTATTAAATTAATTTCAAACTAAAATGTTGATTTCAAACTGTACTCAACATTGTGAATGCAAGGAGGGCCACCTAATGGCCACCAGATTCAAACAATTTTGAATAAAAATCTTCCAATTTTTATCATTTAAAAAATTCCCTTTAATCTTATGTGCTACATTTCGGTAAGTTTAACAACTTGAGGTGTATATGTTTATGCCAAACATAACATAATCACATAAATAACAAAAAAATCATCAATATATGTACAATGCTAGTTTAGCATAAATATATTATAAAAAAATTGTAAAAGGTTTAAGGAAACCAAACATAAAATTAATAACCAAAAACTTGCATTGTTAAAAATCTGAACATTTAAAAGCAATTATCATACATTTTATGGGGTTATTTAATGGCCATTTGGTAGAAGTTTACAATTGATCAAAATAATAAGAAATAACAACATTTAGACTTAATAAAAAAAGAGGACCAAAATTTGTAACTTTAAAATCTAAACATTTGAAAGAAATTTTTATATGTTTGATGGGATTACTTGGTGGCCACCTAGTAAAAGGCTACAATTTGTCAAAATAGTAGGAAATAACAAAACTTCGACATAATAAAAAGAGAGGACTAAAAGGGCTGATGGGCTCTAGATCATAATTATATATGAAATAAAATAAAATTATGAAAGACTGTAAGTTGCATTACTATCACATGACATAGATCCATACTCATATTAATGTATTTTAAAAACTTGAACAAATTCCAATAACAACAATACTCTTCTTTCAAACTAACCAATAATCGATTTGCATTTTTAAAATGAATGAATAGAAATCAAAATAATGATCACACTCTTACGATGTCATTAGTTACATCAAGGTTTTGTTTGGCCTTAGTTGCACGGTGGGGACTAATCAATATAATGTTATTGAAGGTGACATTATTTCTAGCAAGAAATGAAAATAGAATGGATGAGATGTCAACCCATTGTTTTGGATCTACCAAATTGCATTTCCATTTGCTCACTTAATAATCTTGATACAAATTTCTCTCATTCCTTGCTCCTTTTCTCACAAACCCCCACCATTGAATATGAAAAAGTCTAATTTTTTTAAATTGTTCATCCTTCACAACCTTACTCTCCACCCTTTCCATCCACACATGATATAATTCTAGATTTGCAAGCCTCACAAGAATAAAATCACCAAGGCCCAAGTCTTGAAACAAAGTGTAAACAACGATCTTCAAAAAAGTTGCATACTTTTAGGGGGTCGATGAATGGTTGGGCGGACCAATTTGGGTGTCATGCCAACCAATTTTGCCTTGTGGTTGTGATTGCAATGCTCTCATGTCAAGAATAATATTAATATTGCATATTTCTTTTATATGTTTTTATAATAATGCTATTAATATATTGTGGAAACATGTGCAATTTGAAATGAATTTAATGAAATTTGAATTTTCAAAAACATTGATTAATCATTGTAATGAGTGTTTTACAATGTTTTTACTGTTTTGAAAAAAATCATAAATGATTCTTAAAGGATTTGAAAATGACATAATTATGGAGAGACTCTTAAAACACATATTCACATAAGAGTATAATGTAACATATTTTTGAGTCAAAAGGACTTTCTTATGACTTTTTGCAACTTACAAATGGAATGTTCTTAATATATACCTTAAATCTTTCAAAATAAACAGTCATTGAAGTCCTTATTAAAGGTGCACGCCTTGCTCTTTATTTTGTGAATGTACCCGACTATAAACCTTATAGTCATTTTAAACAAGTGGCAAAAAACAACTAATTGCAAAAAACTCCATGTGGCATGTACAGTCACAATAGTAGTTGCATATCACTTGTGACTACATATACAACTACATACAATATTGGGCAACATTAAAAATAAATCAAATTTAAATGATTCAATATACTTTTTAAAATCAAATATATTAAACAAATTACTTGTATTTAAAAAAATGATGCAATATAATTGTTCATGTCATTGTTAATTTCATAATTGTCATCCTATGAGTTATTAACATGTGTCATGACCTAGGCTTGTCTACAAGCCAAATTTAGGTAATTAAGTAAGCCACCTAGGAATCTAGGTACTTAAGTAGGCTTAGGTAGGCACCTAGGTTAAGTATCCTACTTTTACAAGACATATATGATCAACATACCATCATTGACCACAATTATGTCATTTGTTAGGTTTGACCTTTAGACCCCAAGGATGGATACCAACCCCTGTGCCATCAAACCACCCCACTCAATGTGAAAGCATAGTAGGATGCATTCTATTTAGCCATTACTTGGTTTTAAACATTGCACACACATCAACTTCAATATTTCATATTTTATTGATATTTGTTCAAATGAAAATTTAAATAGTTTATTTTTAAAGTAATTTCAATGATGTACACAATTAATTTTTTCTCAAAAATTTACATTAATTTGATTTGAATTTTTGAATTTTATGTTTCAATGATGATTACTTGGAAAAACAAGTTCAAGCACATGATTTATAAATAGAAAATATCTTATAATTAATTTCCTAATTAAAGATTATTTATTTATTTATCTCCCACATTTTAATCCCTCATTTCATTAAAAAACATATTATACAATGTGATTATAATAAATCATATTTGAATTAATTCACATATAATTTCTATAAATGGATAATATATCATTCATATTTCAAAAGAATATAATAAAAAAAATTATATTAGTTTTTTTAATTTAAAAATTTAATCTAAAATATATTTAGTGATGCTAGATAATTAATGAATTTGATGGAATTTTAAATTTTATATAAAATTACAATAAAAGTCTTATGATCAAATATATGATATATTTCTTAAACATCTTACTTGATTGATTATAATATGTTGTAATTTTACAATACAATTTAATTTAAGTATGAAATATAATTAAATAATCATCATATATAACATTCATAAATATATTAGAATTCAAATATATTTAATAAAAATAAAATAATTTATATTGAATTAATGTTAATAAACAATAAAAAATACCAATAAATAGTTAGACACAAGTTGATTATCAAGCAAATATTGGAATTCCAAAGATGCCACATATGTTTTAATCATCAAGGTACAGTAAATGGAAAAATTATTGGGCCCCAATTGCCAAAACAACTATGACTAGTTGTAAAAATAATTAAGTTTTCATTCATCCAAATATCCATTCAATATTGGATGAAAAATGTGCATTTTCATTTTTACTTTTTCATCCAAACATGTAATAATCATAAACTATAGTCACATTTGTGACTTCATTTGGTTATATCAACATTGTAGTTGCATATGTGACTACAATAATCACATATATGACTACACACATTTATGATTAAAATTACACATAGGACCAACTAGTTATAGTCATAAAAGTAGTTGATTTTGACATTAATTGCATTTATAGTCGTAACCATATGGTTGGAATGGACAAGATTTCTTCTAATGTTTATGCTTCTTGGAAGGGATTATGGGTTTTGAGAAAGAGGGTGTGCAAATCAAAATGCGCAAGCCTAGCAAGAAGAAAAATCTTGTTGGTAGTTGGGAAGGTCCTTATGTTTTTGTTGGTTACAAGGATGGCAAAGGCACTCATGAACAAGATGAAGGAGGTAGGACTCGTATAATAAAAGACATGGATAACAAGCGCTAGGAATGGGCAAGAAAGGATTTACAGATCTACCACTTAGTTTCCTGATGGAATTTATGAGGTCATAAATTTACCTCATAGATTTTAAAGAAGGGAGTGGTGAAACATGTGACTTGGACCTATGTTCATTTTTTCATGTTATGTGAACAAGGATCAAATTACAGTGGGATGAAGAAATGACCTAAAGGATGAAGTGTTGCACAGATCTAGACTGGCAAGAAGTGCCAAAGGAAAAGACAGTCGGTCATTGTGAAGCTTAGAAGGAGCCACAAATCTTTCGTTTTTACTTTTCTATTTTCAATGTTGTTTGTTGTTTGTAGGTCATGGATTTTGGTTTTGCATTCTTCATTGTTTGGGTGATGCTTGGTGCTGATCAATTGGAGCTTTGCACTACATTTGGACGTTATGCATTTGGGGGAATGCATAAGTGCAATATAAGGATGAGCTTTTGTGGTGAAGTAACTAAGTTTCAGGTCATGCATTTGTTTTGGTGGAGTATAACATTTTTTTGTTCAGTTGCTTTGATATTTTTGAAGGATTTAATTTTCAGTTGTTTGTGTGAAGGACAAATGCCCAAACATTTGTAGGACTTTCTAGTACAGAGCTTTGTATCTTCATTGCACCATAATTGTTAGAAGGTAGTCAAGCTAGATGCATAGAATAGGGATCAATTAAGGAAGATGATGATGATCTAAAGGAGTTTCAAGAGCAACCTCTAAGGCAATATGTTGGATGGGCAAAGTGAAATGTTGGGTTCTTGGGGATATTGTGGAATTTGTTTGAATGGGAAGGAGTACCCACATTTGTGGGAGCTCTAAAGGGTCCCACCTTATGCTTGGACAACCTTGGGTTATAAAGGAAAACTACAAAGAGAGAGTCTGGGTTTTTAATTCTTTTTGTGCAACTTCCTGGGACAGACTCGTGGGAAGGGGAATTGAGCTTACATTTTGTTGAGAAAGATGGGTGGATGTATTGCCGTAAAACAGTCAGTGGGCTCAAGAGAGAGGGCTCAAGAGAGAGAAGCCACAGAGCTCTGATTCCTTATGATCCACAGATTTTATGATAGGTCTTACAATTGTTGCGGCAAGTTGTAAAGAGGATTCATGAAACAATAGCTCCACTGTTTTGTTTTACAGTGAAATCTCATAGTTGTTTGTTAGTTTATGTTCTTAATACATTAGGTCTAGATTCCATTTGCCTTCTCTTTCTGGTGACATACCCACCGTGGTCAGTCAGGGAACCGGATCTCAAACAAGATGTTTTTCCTAACCACGAACCCTTCAGCCTCATGGTGTTCTGGTGGCTGTTGGTCCACTCTGGCCCTCCATATGGGGCATTTCTGTTTAGCACTGAGTACTGAGCACCTTGGGGCCCTAAGGTTTGCTCCCTTTCATTATCACAAATATTTTCCATGTGCTCAAAAAACAAGATGTGCTAATAGTATTGTGCTCTTGAGGTAAAGCCTTTTCAAGGGTGGTGATATCAACAGGGATTTAGAATACAGAAGCCTGGCTCAAGTTCCAACTCTCTTGGACTATAGTGACATAGGCTACACAAACGAGAACTTTATATTGACCCAACAAAGGACAGGGAATGGGGTCTCAGACGTTTGGCAATATGAACCAATGGAAGAACAAACAAAAGCCTGTAAGGGTTCAAAGTTCAAAGCTTCCTTTTAGCAAGCCCTTATTCTACTAAGAAGATGAGTATGGCTGGAAACCTATACCTAGGTGCAGTTTTATGCTCACTGGTGAAAGGACACTAGCACTCAACAATGTATCCAAATTTTGTCTCTTGATTACATTTTTTTCTGCTCATTGAACTTTGAATGTGGTCTTTGAACTTCAAACAAAAGAATGCCATACTGAACCAACAGCCATCAGTGCACAGTGAGAGATGGATAGTGGGTGGACAGTAAACAATTATACGTTAGGTTCTAGTTCTGTAGGTAACCACAGTGGTAGAATAGTTTCTGTTTTTATTACCTACCAACTAACAACTAACTAGCCTATGTACTTATCATTTATATGTCCACCTAAAAACCTAGTAACCATGTTTTGTCCTACTTACCGATCCTACATTTTATAGGATGGGCTACCAAGATGAAACCCAATATTGACTCAGTTAGGGTTCATCCACAACTGAGTCATAACAGACTTCCAATGGATGCTGCACTGAGGCCTATTGGTTCACTCAAACCAACAAAAACAAGCTTTAAGTCTAAATGTGTAATGACTAATGACCCACCCTGATTTGCATATTAGGGGAGGAAGATCACAGTGAGGAGGTTGGGACAGGGTGGGTCTGCCAGCAGACAAACCAATCGTGCTCTAGTCCTGTGCCAAGTTCATGGTGGTGGATCTGTTGCCAAACAACAAGCCTACAAACCACATTAAGTTTATTGCTCTCTCAAAACAACTTCAAAACCCACACACTCTGATTGTCAAATCATGTACCAGCAGACAACCAGCTACTACACCATTTTACCCAACATCGGGGAAACAACTACTCTCTCATTTTGTAACCTCCACCACCTCTTAGCAGTTGAAAGGTGATCAACTAGATGAATAGTTCTACATTCTGTGCAGACCTGGTTGAAAGAAGAGGCAGGCAGGACCCCTAAAAGGTTGACAAACCTAGGAAAGAATCTATGTCAAGGCTAACAAGGACTTGTTGCACAATTTATGAACAGTATTCAGTGATGATGACACTAGTCAGAAACCCCCGCAATCTGCTCCTCTTCTTAATTTGTTGAAGAATTAACCTCCTGGAAGTAGCCTTTGAAACTAGAGTGTAGGACAAAAAACAAGTGCTGACGAGCATCATATGTACCTGCCTAAATGGTACAGAGTCTGTTCCACAGGACAGTACAGAGTTGACAAGGCAACATTAGCAGCTAGCTGCGAGCTACAGGACATATCTGCCAATGGAGGCTCCAGGAGAATGTATGACAGACAGGCTGCAGTGAATGAAGGTTAACAATGAAAAAAAAAATTGAATGAAAATTTCACTCAAGTATATTCACAGGTGTTTGGAGAAGCTGGCAATGTGGGTCCCCTACTTTCTAGCGCACTAGCCTAGCCTTTTTCTTTTGGAGGTATGGAACTGACAGGACCAGTCCTGCAGGCACAGAGTCTGTCTATATGTCTTTAGCTTGCCACCAGATGAAATTGATATCATGGCTGCTAGAAAATATTCATTCGTTTTTGGCATTATTCCAGTTAGTAAGGATCCATGTGCCCATGCCCTCTCCACGCTCTGTGCTTAACCATTGAGTCTAGAAACACAGGTTGTGGCAGCCTCCTGACTGCATGGTGGAAATCATCATTTCCCTTCCAGGTATTTTGGTTGTCATTTTTAGTATCTCCCTGGATTATGGACTACATATGTATGGGGTGATCTCTTGTGTCAAGGCCCAAATGTACAGTTTAGTGGTGCCACAGATTTGTTCTTTGGTTAACTTCGGAGAAGTGAAATTCTCAATTTAAAGGAAAGATGCTGAAATTGTTTCACTATTAAACATCTGGAAGATGGCATTTAGCACCAGAACATTTTGGAGGCTTTTTTAAAACTACAGCAGGTCAGGTTGTAAAGTATTCTCGAATGTACTCAATTGTGCAGGAGACAGTTAAATTACTTAATCACAGGCGGATTAGCTATAATAAGTGCTACTCACCTGCCCTCCAAATATAGCTGTAACCTCTCCTCACACTATCCTTGACCTGATTAGTTCCCTGAGCCCTTCCCCCTAGAGATAACTCCAATGTCCATGCCTTAGTTTTAATCAAACCCCCTCCTCCCCACCCCCCACCACCCAAGAGGCCCAAATAGACTTCCCTGCTCAGCATGCCATTTGGAGCCAATGGCTTAGTAGACATATCTTATTTTATTTTCCTCTTCATGAATCCATCAAATGTTTTTAAATGATTTTTGGTTTATCATGAGTTTTAGGAAATTAGTCGTCCACAAGGTTGGCAAGTCCATAGAGAAGCATTACAACTACGACCTTGAACTCCGGTGTCCAACCCCGTGCCTTCTTCAAATCTGGAAGCTGTTATTAAGAGACTACTGCGCAGTGGCGCACCACTTGGGATGCCACTGTCAATGTCAAAATTCTGATTTTTCTGAAGCGCCTGATCTCTGTGTCGGACTGGCATCCAGCAATTAAAGGCCCCTTTCTTTGACAATTTCCAATAGTGCCATGCTAAAAGACCATTAGGAGTTGCAGGAGAAAAGTGTTGATATTGAGAGGGATTTTTTTTCAATTTTGTGATGTAGCTCAAGTGACCATCATTCATAAGATGATTTTGCCAGATTTGGCTACAAACTAGATATGAACATAGAAAAAAACCATAATCTTCCTATATTCTTGGCTACCTCCTGGAATTTATGATAAAAATCTGAAAATTTGGATTTTTTTTTCTTTGAAATCTGGAAAATTTGAGTTTCTTTTTTTCTATGAAAACTCCTTTGTGTATGTCAAAGTCGTATTTTTCAGGTTAAGATTTTGCCAAATTTTTCCCGAAAAAATAAAAATTGATTGAAAGGACAAGAAGCAACCAAAAAAAAGGCATCAAGCTACAACATCAATGGCTAGCTACAAGCAACTTTTGTTTTTTTTAGTGTGTTGGGCCCCAATTAGCCTAACCCAATTTTGGTTAAACATATGTAAGTCAACTAAGGGAGTTTTGGGGTTAACTCAGGGTTCATGGGATAGGGTAGTATGTTTGATCTTATCCCAAAAAGGATTGCTAGGGGATGGGTGGCCTAGATAGGATAAGGTGGGTGGTAGGATAGTTGGATTAGGTTAAGGTAAGGTTATCATGTTCTCACTTGTGTCAACTAAGTTTATTAGATAGAATGGTGCGAGCATGGCAAAGGTGGCTTTTAGGAAAGTGCTCAGAATTAAACTAAGTTTAAGTTAGGACAACAACAGTATTTTCTTCTTGAAACTGAGAGGGGGGGAAACATTGTTGATCACCCCTCCACATCAAGAGTAATGAGTATTGTGTGAGGAAGTGGAAAGGGTGAGGAGTGATGATGAAAATATGAGATCTTGGCTGATGGGAAACTAGACATATCATGAGGGGTCAAGGATATGTGAGGAGGTTGCTGCAGCATAAAGAAGTGAGCTTTCAAGGGGCACCCAACCAAGCAACATGGTTATGATGGAGGTGGAAGCATCACAAGTTGGTGGTGGTAGCTACTCAAAGAAAGTCTTCAAGAATTGTTCCATTCAAGGGCAAACATAAAAAAAAAGTACAAACTAATGTTAAGTTTAGTAAGGTAAGAGTAGAAAGGAGGAGGGGGCATTTGGGAGTGAGGAGGAAGGTCTATCCTTTTGTGTTAAAACAAGGGAAAGTAGGAAGGAAGGGGAGTTGTGTTGAGGAGCTTGAGGATTTATGGGTTATTAGGGTTGTTGGGAGTAGAAAGTAGAGGAGCAAATAACAGGGGAAGGTAGCATTATTTGCAAGAAAGGAAAAGGGTTTGGTAAGTCATGGGTAGAAGCTAGGTTGGAGTAGGAGATCAGCAACTAGAGACTCTAGTGTAACTACCCTCCTTTTTTTTTAATGTGTGGAGGATTGATTTGAAAAAAACCTTGTTTCAATTAATGGATGTTGTGTATGTTTTTATAATTTACTTGTTTAAGGTTATAATTGGTTATAGTATGAGTAAGAGAAAAGATGTTCTGAACAAAGGGAGAGATAGAACGTAAATTATAAAGGGGGAAAGGAAATTTTGCTTGACAAAAGGCTAAACCCTTACTTTATGTTGGTTAGGTTATTTTAAGTAGTAGATACAGGAAAAGATGACTTGAATGACCTAGTTGCAACTTTTTTTTATAGATTTTGTTATAATGGTGTTATTGGATTCAACAAGTATTGGGATAAACAAGGTTAGTTAAGGTATAATGAGATGAAGATTTAACTCAAAATGTATACCTACAAAAGGGTAGAAGGGTGATTTGCAAATTGTGACACCTTTTAGATCTCCTTTAAAAAGCAAAAGGGAGTGACTCAGGGTAAGATGCGACTATTTGTGTACTATTATATAATGACGAATTACCCAAAATAAATCGCATTCTCAAACTATGAAAGGAGTTGATTGGACATGTTAATTTTGTGCTTAACATGCTAAAATCTCATAGCTTGGCAATTATTTAGAAAATGAAAAATAAATGAATTTTTTTTCATTTTTGGCATTTTTCGAAATTAAAATTAATTAATTAACCACATGTAGACCTAGGCCCTTCTTAGGTCGCCACTTGTAGGAACACTTTTGTAAAGATTTTACATCCCACCTAAGATAATTATCATTTAATATTAATTAATGTTGGGATCTTTGCCATTAGACATATTGAGGAATTTGAGAAAACAAAACTTGGCTACAAGGCTATTGAAACAATAAATTTTTTAAGAAAATGATAAATTGATTGTGTATATCCCAAATTAGAACGTGTGACCAAAATCTGATATCAAAAAAAACTTTTGCAATCTAAAGTTTGAAAAATTGAAATATATATATTTTTTGTTTCACCATCTTTTCAAAGAACAAAACATTGGAATAAGGTTTTTTGGTAAGTTGTTAATCACAAAATTAGGCACTACAATTAAATTATCATTTAAGGAATCAATAATCATTTTTGAATGTACATATTTCATGATGCATTTGAAAAATGGTTAAACGGTATTAAAATAACTTCATTATATTGTGGTTTAGTTTCATATATTATAAATTAAAATATTTTTTAGTGCATTATGCACATTATATTCTATTGTGAAACTATTTAAATAAATAAAATTTAATCAATTAACAGTAATATTAAATCCACAAAAAGTGTACTTAACATTTGTAAGTTGCACTTTTCAAAGGGGTAGACAATTCTTTTAATTTTTCGTTTTGGTTAATAATTATTTTATAATTTAATGTTTTCCAAACATCAATTTAATGCAAATCTACTCAATTGCTATGAAATTGAACAATGGATTTAAAAAAGTTTCTAGCCATTAAAATGTTTTGTTCGGCACCTTAGCCAACTTAGTCATGAACGTGCCATTTCTCTAGTAAAAGCTTATATTTTTTCATATCCTTTCACTTAGTTTCCTTGTTATTTTCTAAAGCAAACTTGTTTAAAATGTAAACAAAGTTTAAGATGTTACAACCAATGTTGGGAAATTTTGATTTTTATAAAAATATTTGATTTTCATTCTCACACAAGATTTTAAGAATTAAGTTGATTGTTTATATATCTTTTCCTAATTAAAGAAAACTAGCCAAGGTATCAATTTGGAAAAGAAAAATTCAATTTAAAAAAATGTCAATCTTCACAAATTGAAGACTAGTCAGTTTTCAAAGGCAACTCCAACAACATGATTTTTTAATTACACAAAAGATAAAAAACCAATAAAACAACAAAGAATAAAATAAGTATAAGAGTTTTTTTCTTCCATAATTTCATATATTCACAATTTCTTCTTATTCAAATAAACCTTCGAATTGCTTTAACTCCTCTTCTGATTTTAGATCTTTTGCAATGAATTCCACCAAATTGGAAGGTGATTTGAAATAACCTTTGGATCATTAAGCCAATTCATCCTCACAAATATCAACTTTTCCAAATTGATCATATATAAATGACATCTTTTTTAATTTGTTAATATGCCAACTAAAAAGAAAAATTTCCTTTTGGTCTCAATTTGAAATCCTATAATGCTTATATTTGGTAGGCCAAAAAACCAATTTGGTTGGAAACATGGAATTTGCGTTTCTCCCACCATTGAAAAGGATATTTGATATATTTAATATCCGTTTAATATCTTTTGAAAATCAACAACTCTTTGCTAGGTGAAAGCACATTACAATGGCTTGGGGGGGACAAGTTAGTAAGATATATATATATATATATATATATGAGAAAAAATATAGGGTGAAATATATTGGTTGTTGGGAAAACATTATAAATTAATTAATTTAAAAATAGGGTGCATTTCATTTAAATAATCAATTTAATTATAATTAATATAAGGTGGTATATATATATATATATATATATAATATAATATAATAATAAGGTGATAAAAAATAGGTTGGAAAATTATCTAATACCCCCTTTAAAAATGGTCATTTAATGCAAATAGATCCAAAACTTTACATTAAATGTCCCCCTGAGTGTAGTGGCCAAAACATGCCATCACAAATATTGTTTTTCAAAATTGTGTAACTTTTAACTTCCACT
>Ga0116228_10004374_pt1 | contig 12516 bp, 10 predicted proteins | sample S1TSphfallax_2_FD_89694 | JGI IMG/M metagenome (GOLD analysis project Ga0116228, IMG submission 89694) | Host-associated microbial communities from peat moss isolated from Minnesota, USA - S1T2_Fc - Sphagnum fallax MG | ecosystem: Host-associated > Plants > Peat moss > Unclassified | place...
CGCCACGGCCGATACGGTCGAGGTGAGCAACGGGGTCGCCAGCACGCGGCGCACCGCCTTTCGTGCTTATGGCTCGATCGAAGAAAGTGTGAATGATTTCGCGCAGTTACTGGCCACGTCGCCGCGTTACCGGGAAGCGGTGAGCGCCGGCTCCGACGCCCGCTCCTACATCGCGAGCATCGGCAGATCCGGCTATGCCACCGATCCTGATTACGAGAATAAGTTAAATCAGATCCTGAACAGCGACCCCATCCAGGCGGTGAGCGCCGGCCGTCTCGCCAAGCTGTAGAAACCTCGACGATTGCCGATAGTGCGGGGGACAAGAGTTTTCTAAAGATCGGTCGCGCGGAGCGGTACGTTGTCAGACATCTTCCAAATCAGTGTTTCGGCGTTGCAGGCGTTTCAGGCCGCCATCAACGTGACGAGCAACAACATCGCCAACGCCAGCACGCCGGGCTACGACGTCGAGACTGCCAACCTGACCGAGGCCGTGCCGCAAGCCGACGGCGTCTCGACGGTGGGCGCGGGCGTGCAGGTGGCGGGCATCACGCGTGCCTATAGCCAGGCGGCTACGACCCAGTTGAACACGTCGCAAAGCACGCTGGCGCAGCTCACGGCCACGCAGAACTACACGACTGAAATCGACAATGATTTCGGCACCAATCTGGGCGGGCTGTCCACCGCCATCCAGAATTTCTACAGCGCGGCTTCGACCGTGGCCAATGATCCCACCTCGACCGCGGCGCGCCAGGCGCTGCTCAACGATGCGCAGGGCGTCGCGGGGAGCTTCCAATCCGCCAGCGGCCAGCTCAATGCGCTCAACAGCGATGTGAATTCGCGCATCACCGCCGATGTGACGCAGATCAATTCCATTTCCGCGGCGATCGCCAACCTCAACCAGCAGATCGAGGGTGCCACGGCGCAGAGCGGCGGCCAGGCACCGAACGAACTTCTCGATCAGCGTGACCAGCAGATCTCCAATCTCTCGCAGCTGGTCGGCGTGACCACCACGACCCAAACCGATGGCGCGATCAACGTGTTCGTCGGCAACGGCCAGCCCTTGGTGCTCGAGGACCAGAGTCATGCCTTGACGACGCTGCCGAATCAATTCGACGCCCAGCAGCTGGAAGTCGGATCCACCCTGGCGTCGGGATCGATCAGCAGCCAGATCACGTCCGGCGACCTGGGCGGCCTTTTGGAGGCGCGCTCCCAGGTCATCAATCCGGCGCTCAACCAGCTCGGTCAGATCGCCACCGTCTTGAGCCAGACCGTCAACAGCCAACAGGCGCAAGGTTTGGACTTGAACGGCAATTTCGGAGCCCCGATCTTCTCGGTGGGTACCCCCACCGCCTCGGCGTCATCGGCCAACTCCGACACCACCACCGCCACGGTAAGCGTCAACGCGGGTGGCCTGGGCGCCTTCGGTCCCGACAGCTACGTCCTCGCCTACCGCAACGGTGCGTATTCGCTGACCGATCAAACCACCGGCAGCAGCGTGAACTTCACGCAAGGCGGCACCCCCGCCGCCCCGACCATCACGGCGAACGGCGTCACCATCACGTTGTCCGGAACCCCTGCCGCAAACGATCAATTTCTGATCCAGCCGACCGCGAATGCCGCCTCGACCTTCAGCGTGGTGCTCACCGATCCGTCGAAAATCGCCGCCGCCGGTGCCGTTCAATCCGCGGCAGCCGACACCAATACGGGCAGCGGCGCGATCAGCAGTCCCACGGTGCTGAACGCCGCCAATGCGGCGCTGCTGACACCGGCCACCATTGCGTTCACCAGCCCCACGACCTACACGATCAACGGCGGCGCGGCACAGACACTCGCCGCCAACGGTGTCATCGCGGCCAACGGCTGGCAGGTGACGCTCAGCGGTACGCCGGCCGCCGGCGATACGTTCACGGTCACCAGCAGCGCCGGCGCCACGGGCAACAACACCAATGCGCTCGCGCTTGCCGCAGGACAGAGCACCGGTGTGCTGAATGGCGGCACGATCAGCGTAACGGGTGCGGCCAGCGCGTTGATCACGAACCTGGGCAGTCAGGCGCAACAAATCAACACCGCGCAAGCGGCGCAAACCGCCATCAATACGCAGGCCGCCACGGCGGTGCAGTCGGTGTCCGGTGTGAACCTGGACGAGGAGGCCGCCAATCTGTTGCAGTGGCAGCAAGCCTACCAGGCGGCCGCGCAGGCCCTGACGATCGGCAACAGCCTGTTCACCACCTTGATCGATTCCGTGAACGGCACGTTCACCTAAGGAGCAATGATGCGCGTCACCGAAGGCACCGGGCAGCTGCAATTCTTGACGGCGATCAACTCGCTGGAATCGGGCATCAACCAAACGCAGGACGAGATATCCAGCAACGAGTCGTTCACGACGGCGTCCGAGAATCCCGTCGCCGCCGGCGAGGTCAACACGTACAACCAGGCCCTGGCTCAGAGCCAGCAGTACTCCACCAATGCCGGCAGCGCGCAGACCAATCTGAATACCGAAGACAACACGCTGACCCAGATCACCAACCAACTGCAGAGCCTGCGCGATCTGGCGCTCGAGGCCAACAGCGGTACGCTGCAGCCGAGCGATCGCTCCGCGATTGCCACGCAAATCGTACAGATCCAGAACAGCCTGCTCGCGCTCGCCAACACGCAAAACGGCAGCGGGGATTACATCTTCAGCGGGTACGCCGCGCAAACGCAGCCCTTCGCTCTCACGGCCACCGGCGCAACCTACAATGGAGATCAGGGGGTTACGCAGGTACAGATTGCCGCGGGCGAATCGGTTGCCACGGGCGATAACGGCGATGCGGTCTTCAACCAGATCAAGACCGGCAACGGCACGTTCACGGTGACCGCCAACGCCGCCAACACGGGTACCGGACTCATCGGTGCCTCCACTGTCACCAATGCGGCGAACTATGACGGCGGGACCTACCAGATCGAGTTCACCGCCGCCGGCGGCGGCGCGTACAACATCGTCAATGCCGGCGGGGTCACGGTCAGCAGCGGCACGTACACGAGCGGCGCGAACATCTCATTTGACGGCCTGCAGATCGCCTTGAGCGGCACGCCTGCGGCAGGCGATGAGTTCACGGTGGCGGCGAGTTCCAACCAGAGCCTGTTCACCACGGTGCAGAGTCTCGTCACGGCGCTGCAGAGCACGTCGACCGTATCGGGAACTGCGTTGAGCAACACCATCACTGCCCAGGTGAGCAATCTCGATCAAGCGCTCACCAAGATTTCCGACACCCAGGCGGGCGTGGGTGGCCGCTTGAATACGATCACCACACAACAGTCGGTGCAGACCAGCCAGCAAACGCAGCTGCAAACCTCGATCGCCTCGCTGCAAGGCCTGAACTATGCGTCGGCGATCACGCAGCTGGACCAGCAAAACACCACGCTGCAGGCGGCCCTGCAGGCTTACACCGTGACGCAGGGGCTGACGCTGTTCAAATTTCTTCAGTGATGATGGCCGCCGGCGCCGTGCACGTGGCCGTGCTCGAGTTCCTCGGTGGTCGCATCACGCACGCTCACGACATCGACATCGAAGTGTAGGGTCTTGTCCGCCAGCGGGTGGTTGCCGTCCAGGGTGACCATGTCGCCGACGATGGCGGTGACGGTGAACACCCGCATGCCATCCTCGGTCCGCGCCTGGAACTGCATGCCCTTCTTGAGCTGGCCCGCGCCTTGCAGCGAGCGTTTCGGCACGCGCTGGATGAGTTTGGCGTCGTGCTTGCCGTAGCCCTCTTCCGGCGGCACCGAGACGACGACCTTGTTGCCGTCCCGCTTTCCCTCGAGCGCCTTTTCCAGGCCGGCGACCAGGTTGCCGTGTCCTTGGATGTACGCCAGGGGATCCCCGCCGGCGGAGGTGTCGACCACCGCGCCGGCATCATCCTTGAGGGTGTAATGAATCAATACGACTTTGTCTGCGGAAACTTCCACGAGATTCTCCAGGGTCCTAAGCCTTTGCCTAGTATAAAAGTTAATCGAAATCAACAGCGGCGACATTCTGGCATACCCAAATCAGTTTGCCAGGCGCGCCTCGAGATCGTAGGAACCCGATGCGGTGATCTTGACGCGCACCATGCTGCCCACCGTGATTTTCTCGAGCGCTTGCGCTTTGCCCATGATTCGTACGGTGCCGTCGATTTCCGGAGCGTCGCTCGCGGAGCGCGCCACGACCGCGGGCTGGGCGCCACCCTTTACCACCTCGTCTACCAAGACATCCATCGTGCGCCCGACCTTGGCGGCGAGACGTTTCTCGCTGATCTCCGCGGCCAGCTCCATGAAGCGTTCGCGCCGTTCTGCCTTGAGTTCCGCAGGCACGACGGGTTCCTTGAGGGCATTGGCCGCGGCGCCTTCGACGGGCGAATACTCGAAACATCCGACCCGATCGAGCTGCGCCGTGCGCAGCCACTCGAGCAGTTCTTCGAAATCCCGATCCGTCTCGCCCGGAAAGCCCACGATGAAGGTGCTGCGGATGGTGATGTCCGGGGCGATCTTGCGCCAGGCCGCGATCCTCTCCAAGGTATTCTCGGCCGCCGCGGGGCGCTTCATCAGCTTGAGAATGCGGGCGCTGGCATGCTGAAAAGGAATGTCGAGATAGGGCAGGATGCGGCCATCGGCCATCAGCTCGATGACTTGATCGACGTGCGGATAGGGATACACGTAGTGCAGCCGGATCCAGATGCCGAGCTCGCCCAGGGCGGCGGCCAGGTCGTAGAAGCGCGTGCGCCGTTCTGCGCCGCGCCAGGACTGTGCGGCATATTTAAGGTCCACGCCGTAAGCACTCGTGTCCTGCGAGATGACGAGGATCTCTTTGACGCCGGCGCGCACCAGCTGTTCGGCTTCACGCAGCACCTCGCCGATGGGACGGCTGACCAGGTCGCCGCGCATCGAGGGGATGATGCAGAAGCTGCAGCGGTGGTTGCAGCCCTCGGAAATCTTCAGGTACGAATAGTGGCGCGGCGTAAGTTTGATCCCCTGTGCCGGGACCAAATCGACGAACGGCTCGTGCTTCGGCGGCAAATGTTCGTGTACCGACGCCATCACTTCCTCATAGCGCTGCGGGCCGGTAATTTTCAGCACCTGCGGGTGGCGATCCAAGATTTTTTGCGGCTGCGCCCCGAGGCAACCGGTGACGATGACCTTGCCGTTCTCGGCAAGCGCTTCGCCGATGGCGTCCAAGGATTCGGCCACGGCGGATTCGATGAAGCCACACGTGTTGACCACCACCAGATCGGCTTTGGCGTAAGACGCGGCAACTTCGTAGCCTTCCGCGCGCAGCCGAGTGAGGATGCGTTCGGAATCGACCAGCGCCTTGGGGCAACCCAAGCTGACGAAGCCCACCTTGGGGCTCTTTCGTTTGACGGTATTCACACTTTCAGGTTGGGTGCGGGGAGTGGCGCGAAATTGTACTCCAATTCCGCAATTTCCTGCCGATAAGGGGTCCGTAGGGGCATCCGGGGTGGGTGCCCTTTTTTGTTTCAAGTGTCAAACATCTCACGCGATTTCTGCGACCTGGCGCACCAAAATATGCGTCACGAAACACGCCGAACGCCTCAAGAACCTCCCGCCTGTTCCGATAAACCTCTTGAATGTGTCACCGGTCCGACCCTCGCGGGAGATCTGAACACAAGCAGGGCCTAAGACGGGCCGGTGGTTAAACTTCAGGAGTCATCAATGTCATTAGTCCTAAATACGAATATCGATTCACTCAATGCGCAAAACAACCTCACCGGTTCGCAGGCATTGCTGGGTCAATCCTTGGAACGCTTGTCCTCTGGTTTGCGCATCAACAGCGCGGCCGATGACGCGGCAGGTCTCGCGATCAGTCAGCAGTTCACGACACAGATCAACGGCACCAACCAGGCCATCAGCAACGCGAACGATGCGGTGTCGGAAGCGCAGACTACGGCCGGTGCGCTCGGTACCATCGTCAACAATCTGCAGAGCATTCGCACGCTGGCGGTCGAAGCCGCCAACGGCTCGAACAGCGCTTCAGATCGCGCGGCGCTGAATAACCAGGTGCAGCAGCAGATCGCGGAAATCTCGCAGATCGCACAGCAAACCACGTTCAACGGCTTGAACGTGTTGAACGGCTCGAGCGGCACGACGGTGTATCAGGTGGGTGCGAACGTTGGCGACACCATTGCCGTGAGCTTGCAGCAGGGTGTGGCTTCCAGCCAGATCGGCCAATACTCGCAGGAGACCGGCACAGCGGTTGCCGGTGCGCTGACCAGCACCAACACGGTGAGCATATCCGACGGCACCTCCACGGTGACCGTGGGCCCCACAGCTGGCTACGTCGGATCGACCGCGTACCAAGGTGCGACTTCGGCGTACGCCGCCGCCGGCGCCATCAACGGCGCCGATCTACAGGGTCTGACGGCGAGCGCCGCCACCACCGCGGCCGATACGGCCGCATTCTCCCCCATCGTAGCCGGAACGACGGCGGGTACGTATGACCTGACGATCAATGGCACCCAGATCTACTCGGGTACCGGCAATTTGACCGCGGGCTCGACCTTGACGGGCGCGGCTGTGGCGGCACAAATCAACCTGTTTACCGGCACCACGGGCGTCACCGCGACCGTCAACGAGCAGCCTGTAACGGCGACTCAAACGACTCCGATCGGTGCCATCGTTCTCACCAACAGTGACGGCAGCGATATCACGGTTTCGCAGACCGCCACGCCGGGTACTGGCGGTTCGGGCACGGGTCTCACCAGCATTGCTAGCACGGCTGGCGTCACTGCGCACGGTCAGGTCACGCTGACCGATTCGGTGCCTGTCACCATTACCAACGTCGGCGGCACGACCGGTGCGTCGAACCTGGGATTCACGTCGGGTGATGCAACCTTCCTCAGCACGACCTCGACGGGAGCGACGGCGACCCTGGCCAACCAAAACGTTCTGACCGTGGCTGGCGCCAACAGCACCATCGCCTCGGTGGATGCGGCATTGTCGACGGTCAGCGCGTTCCAAAGCCAATTGGGCGCCATTCAAAATCGCTTCACGGCGGCGGTCAGCAACCTGACCTCCACGGCGCAGAACCTGACGCAATCGCGCAGCACCATTCAGGACGCTGACTTTGCGGCAGAAACGGCGAATTTGACGCAGGCGCAGGTGTTGGAGCAGGCGGGTATCTCGGTTTTGGCCCAGGCCAACCAACAGCCCCAACTGATCCTCAAGCTCCTGTCGTAATTGCCGACATCTGGTATCGAATGAGGAAAAGCATGACCCGGGCGATAAAACGGCCGGGTCATGCTCTCCAGGTGAAATCGGGAGATTGATCGGTCAGCGATTAGGTAAATAGGTGTAAGCATGGCGAGCGATGTGCAGTCGGTAACCAATCCGGCGTCGAGCCTCGTGCATGGAAGTCAGGCGCTTACCACAACGAGTGTGATCCAAAACAGCGGCAAGAATTTGCCGCAGAACGGCAAAACCGCGGCCCCGACGGCCGGCTTCCCACCATCCGCTGCCACGCAGCAAATTCCTGCACCACAGCAAGTCGCGTCCGCCCAGTCCAAGAGTGCCGAGAAGACTCAAGCCGCACAGCAGGAACAGGTGAAGCAGCAGGCAGCAACGGCCGCACTGCCCTCGCAGATAGCTGCGCTCAACAAGTACTTGAATGATTCCGGTCGGCCCGCGCAGTTCCGGGCCTCGTCGGACGATAAGACCATCGAAGAAATCAACCCTGCCACAGGCCAGGTGGTCGCGGAGTATTCGGCCACGGAATTCGCCGCGCTCGCGCGCAGCGTGGGAATTTCGGGAGCGGTCGTCAACAGCCACGCCTGACCGACGGCGCGCTCAAAGCCAGATCGATTGCTAGACGAACGCGCCCTGGAAACAGGGCGCGTTTGCTATTGGGGAGTCGGATCTTGGTATGCGGCTTGCTTAAGTTTCACTGCGTAGCGCCGATAGCAATCATCAACTTGAGGACGCTTTTCATATGAGCTCAGTCATATCACCCACCAGTTCCACGGCCTCCACAACGACGCCGACCACCTCGACGTCCGGCTCGACCACGAGCACCTCCAGCACGGCGTCGAGCAGCGCGGCCGCAAACGCCGTCATTACCTCGACCGGCATCGGCTCAGGTCTCGACATCAGCGCCATCGTCTCGGAATTGACCACGGCGTACGGGGCTGCGCAAAACTCGCAAATTGCCCAACAGCAAGCAACTCTCGACTCGGAAGTATCGGCCTACGGCTCGTTCGCCAGTTCCCTTGATTCCCTGCAATCGGCGGCGCAGGCCCTCGAGACACCGAGTCAGCTCGCGGGATTCGACGCCACCGTCGCGGACACGACCGTCGCGACGGCGAGCACCGATTCAGACGCTGTCGCCGGTCAATACTCGCTCTTGGTCAACAATCTGGCGAGCAGCGCGACGCTGACCTCGCAGGCCTTCACTGGGGCGAGCGCGACGGTGGGCACAGGAACGTTGACGCTGTCTGTCGCGGGAAAATCGACCTCCATCACAATCGATGCCACGAACAACACGCTGTCCGATATCGCCTCGGCAATCAACACGGCGCCCGGCAATCCCGGAGTGACCGCAAGCATCATAACGACTTCGGACGGCGCCCGTTTGGTACTGGCGGGCACCGCGACCGGCGCGACCAATAGCATCAGTGTGAGCGAGTCCGGCGGCGATGGTGGGTTGTCGTCGCTCGTCTACGACCCGACCAACCCGACGGCGACGACGAATACGCTGACGCAAACGCAGGCCGCGGCGGACGCGAGCTTCTCGATCAACGGTTTTGCTGCGACCAGCGACAGCAACGTGGTCAGCAATGCCATCACCGGGGTGACCATCGATCTGGCCGGCGCTTCCAAAGCCAATACGCCGACCACCCTCACCGTGACCCCCGACACCAGTGCGGCGTCGACCGCCATCGGTAAGTTCGTCACTGCTTTGAACAGCACCATCACCACCATACAAGGGCTGACCTCGTACGATGTATCCACCCAAACCGCGGGCGCGCTCAATGGCAATGCCACGCTCGAGACTTTTCAGAATCAGCTGGAGAATATTCTCGACGATGTCAGCCAGGGTAATACCGGTTCCGTCAAGTCGCTCGCGGATATTGGTATCACCGCAAACACCGACGGCAGCTACTCTTCGAACACGACCACCCTCGCCAACGCGCTGAGCGGCAGCCTGGCGTCGGTATCCGGCCTGTTGGGCGGGAGCAACGGCATTGCCACACAGATCGACAATCTGATCAGCAGCTACACCAACACCGGCGGTTTGCTCGACAACATCAACAGTGGTCTGGAGACGAGTCTGACCAATGTCCAGCAGCAGCAAACGGAGCTGAATGCGCAATTGGCCACCTACTCGGCCACGCTGACGACGGAATACAACGCCATGGACGCGGCGGTCGCGGCGCTCAAGGAAACCCAGCAATACCTCACCGCCGAGTTCAACCCCAGCTCCTCGAGCTCGAGCAGCAGCAGTTCCAGCAGCTCCAGCTTGGGCAGCGGCAACCTGAGCGTCTAGAGGTAATCCATGTATTCTCAGAGGGGCCTGGCCCAGTACCGATCGGTTCGCAGCCACGGGCTTGTGGCCGATGCCAGCCCGGCGCGGCTCGTGCAGATCATGTTTGAGCACATCCTGGCGAATCTGACGACCGCCCAAGGTTGCATGGGGCGCATTCGCAACAACTTGCCGCTGAAGGAAGTGGTTGCCAAGGGCAAAGCCCTCAACAAGGCAGTGCGTCTGATCATTCAATTGACCGAAACTCTGGATATAGAGAAGGGTAAGGAAATTGCCCAGAATCTGCGCGCTCTTTACGACTACATGCTGAATCGGTTGACCGTTGCCAATGTCAGCAATGATCCGCAGCTGGTCGGCGAAGTCATCAATCTGGTGCAGACGATCAAAGTCGCCTGGGACAAGATTGTGGACGAGAAATGACTGACACCCATCCCGCATTGTTGCGCGCGCTCGAGCTGTCCGAACACATCTTGGCCGTCGCCGAGGGCAACGATCTTCGTTCCCTCGCAGCGCTCGACGCCGAACGCATGCAGCTGCTAAAGTCATTCAGGCTCGAGCAGCGGCTGGTGGCTGCATCGGATCGTGCGCTGCTCGAGGAGATCGCGCTGCTGAATGACCGGGCGGTGGGCATGCTGGAGCATCGTAAGCGCGGCAAGGGCCGTGAGATGGATGTCGCCGCGGTGGGCAGGCGCGCGGTCGCTGCCTACGGAAGTGTCAGGATGCGGCGCTGATTCGATAACCTCAACCTCAAGGCGGCGGCGTGCCAGAGTCCTTTCTCGGCGATGGTCTGGTGTACGAAGACGCGCTGCCGGTTGCCTGGACATCCGGTGCGCTCGTCGACGGCTTGGGGTTGGCGCGCTTGAACGCCGATAATCAACAGCTGCTTGCCGCCGAAGCCTCGCTCGATGAGGTTCGGGTTCCGGAAGCCCTCAAGGACGAGTCGCCCGCGCTGCTGCACGAATTGCAGCGCCTGGAATTCAAGATCAACATTTTATTGCGGCTGACTGCGGAGATCTCGGTTCGCGGCAGCGGGCTGCCGGCGCCCCATCGGCTGCGGCTGACCTCGCACGGACTGGAATGGTTCGGTGAGCACGCACCGGCATCGGCCGCCTCCGGCTTGCTGGCGCTCTACATCAATCCCGCGTTGCCGCAGTCGGTCAAAATTCCCTGCATCGTGGAGAGCCATCGCACCGTTGCGGGCGAACGCGTGGCGCAATTGCGCTTCGTCGGCTTGAGCGAAACGGTCGTACACCTGCTCGACAAACTGATTTTTCGCCACCACCGACGCCTGGTCGCCGGCGCGCGGCACGCGCCTTAGCGCGTCCGCCCCTACAAATAATAAGTTCAAAACCCGACGCGCTTCTTAAGGGAAGTCCTTACGATGTTTGCGGGGCTTTGCCAACTGCTTTTCTCTGGAGTCGATACGCTAGTATGAACTTAACCCGGACATTGATTGAACTATGTCAAAGGGTTAGACGCGATGTTTAAGACGGAACCAGAGATTTGTGCGGTCCGTCACACTTTCACCCGGGAAGGAGTCCCGATTAGTGCTAGATGCCAAAGTAATTGTGATCGAACCTACAGATGCCGAGGGCACCGCTCTTGCGAATCTGCTGCGTTTCTTGGACCTCGAGGCGGTCCATGTTCACGACTTGGCCGAATTGAATTCCGTGCCGCAGCGCAATGCCGCCGATCTGTTGGCGGTCATCGTCGGCCGGCATACGGTGGAAACGCAGGGTGCACCCTTAGTGGCTGCGCTGCGGGCCATGGGCGCGCCCCTGCCGGTGATTTATGTGAGCAGCGATGGCTTGCCGAAGATCGCCGAGAGCAGCAGCGATCTGGCCTGGCTGCACCTGGAGATGCCGGTCAAACAGCGCCGCCTGTCCGCCGTTCTCGATCAAGCGCACTCCGTGCGCGGCGGCCATCCGACGCAACCGGGGTCGCATCGATTTCGCCCCAGCGGTGCCTCGCGGGCCATGCGCGCGGTGCATCGGCTGATCGAGCAGGTGGCACCGTTCGACACCAACGTGCTGATTCTGGGTGAGTCGGGCACGGGCAAGGAGATGGTGGCGCGGCACATCCACGAGCTCTCGGGACGCGCCGGCCATCCGTTCGTGCCGGTGAATTGCGGCGCGATCCCGGCTGACCTGCTGGAGAGCGAGCTGTTCGGTCACGAGAAAGGCGCCTTCACGGGCGCGTTGTCGACGCGGCTGGGCCGCTTCGAGTTCGCCGAGGGCGGTACGCTGTTCTTGGATGAGATCGGCGACATGTCGCTGCAAATGCAGGTGAAGCTGCTGCGCGTGCTGCAGGAACGCAGCTTCGAACGCGTCGGCAGCAACAAGACCATGCATTGCAACGTGCGCATCATCGCGGCGACGCATCGGGACCTGGAGGCTGCCATCAGCGCCGGCCGTTTCCGCGAAGACCTCTTCTATCGCTTGAACGTCTTCCCGCTGCAGATGCCGCCGCTGCGCGAACGCCTCGAGGATCTGCCGATCTTGATCGAACATCTCGTGCAGCGCCAAGGACAGGGCGCCGCCCGCAATATCCGCTTGAGTCAGGACGCCATGAACTGTCTGGCGCGCAATTCCTGGCCGGGCAACGTGCGTGAATTGGCGAATCTGCTGGAGCGCCTGGCGATCTTGTTTCCCGCCCAGACCATCACGGGAGCCGATCTGCCGGAACGCTATCGCAGCGGCGCGCCCGAGCGGCGCTTGGCGCCGAGCGTGGCGGCGTTGATCGAACCGGATGCGGGTGACGATGGCGAACTCGATGCTGAACTCGACGCCGAAGAGGTCTGCAAATTGGTCGAGGTCGCGGCGCCGGCCGATGCGCCGCAGCCCTATGAAATCATCGACGGGCACCTGCCGCGCGGCGGCATCGACTTGAAGGATCACCTCTCGGCCATCGAGATCGGATTGATCCGCAAGGCGCTCGAGGAAGCGGACGGCACCGTGGCCGAAGCGGCGCGGCTGCTGCGCATGCGCCGCACGACATTGGTCGAGAAG
>Ga0116228_10004375_pt1 | contig 12515 bp, 12 predicted proteins | sample S1TSphfallax_2_FD_89694 | JGI IMG/M metagenome (GOLD analysis project Ga0116228, IMG submission 89694) | Host-associated microbial communities from peat moss isolated from Minnesota, USA - S1T2_Fc - Sphagnum fallax MG | ecosystem: Host-associated > Plants > Peat moss > Unclassified | place...
GGCGCGGCGATGGCTGGGTGCTGAACGGCGCGAAGACCTATATTTCAAATGGCACGCTGGCCGACCTGGTGGTGGTGGCGGCGCGGACCTCGGCGGAACGGCATGGGATCGGGCTGTTTCTGGTCGAGCGCGGGATGAAGGGGTTTGAACGCGGCCGGCGGCTGAAGAAAATGGGCCTGTACGCGCAGGATACGTCAGAGCTGTTTTTCCAGGATGTGGTGGTGCCGGCGGGGAACGTGCTGGGCGATCCGGGTGCGGGGTTCAAGCATCTGAGCCAGTTTCTGGCGGGCGAGCGGCTGGTGGCCGGCATTTGCGCGATGGCGGCGGCGCAGACGGCGTTTGATCTGACATTGGACTATGTGCAGCAGCGCAAGGCGTTCGGGCGGCCGATCGGCACGTTCCAGAACAGCCGGTTCGCGCTGGCGCAGTTGCGGGCGGAGCTGGACGCGCTGCAGACCCATGTGGACCAGTGCGTGCTGCTTTATAACGACGGAAGGCTGACAGCGGAAACCGCCGCGGGGATAAAACTGCTGACCACGGAGCTGGAGGGGCGGGTGACGGATACCGGCGTGCAACTGCATGGCGGCGCGGGATATATGGAGGAGTACAGGATTTCCCGCATGTATACGGATGCGCGGATTTCCCGGATTTTCGCCGGGACCTCCGAGATCATGAAAGAGATTATTGGCCGCGGGCTTGGGCTGGATGAGCGGAAGGTGAGGTAGCCGAGGATGCATCTAGGGCAGGCTACATACCCTGTCGCGGATCGATCGCCATGATGATCGAACGTCTGTTCAAGTAATTCCTTGACATTTGGCCGATGACCTATCGTATCATTTCGGTTATGTATATGATGTTTGTCGACGAATCCGGGACGCCGCCAAAAGTTGGGGTGGAGCACCCCAAGTATTTTGTGATCGCGGGGGTTATCATTTCTGAAGAATATTGGGTTTCCGTACGAAACGCAGTAAATGGCATGAAGATAAGAAGGAAAATCCGCGGAGAAATGAAATGGAGATATTTCGCGCCGCAAAACGACGATGAACGAAATCCGATGAAAGGGATGCCGCCAGATCAAAGAAACGCGATCAGGCAAGAATTGTACGATATAATATCAAATGTTGGAAAAATTACCGCGATCGCTTCCGTATGCTCGATAGAGGCAGCATATGAGATGTCATCAGTGACTTGCCCGGACGACATCTATCATCTGACATATAAGGTCTTATCAGAACGCTTTCAGTATTTCTTGCAAGACCGCAAGGCGTTTGATGCTAAGCCGGGCCTTGGAATCATCATCAGCGATCATCGTGGCACGAAGGACGACAAGATGCTGAGAGCGCATCACCAAATGCTGTTACACTCGACGGGGAAATATATTTCCAGGTATAACAATCTGATAGAGAGCCTTTTTCTTCAGCCATCTCATCAGAGTGTCGGCATTCAACTTGCCGATATGGTCGCCGGCGCGGTTTGGCGAGCTTACGAAAGAAGAGATGGGCAATTCGCGGCGATGATCAAAAGCACGTTTCGTCGTCACTCGAAGACCAACAGCATTCTTGGGTTAGGGATTGTCCACGTACCCAAAATGGGGTTTCGCGAGGTCAAAGACGCTGAGTGAGACCGTAGTCCCAACGTGCTATGTGACGCACTCCCAGCGCTTTAAATTTAGGAATCTCAAAGGGTTTTGTCAACTAAAAACAAAATCGAATCTTTTCCAAGGCTTGTGCGACTTATCCCCAAGCAGGTAAAATATTTATAAATGTTCGTCGGACACCGAGAACCATGAGTCTAGGCAAGCCATCAAGCTGGATGGGTTGTCAGCAATTCATTCCGCTACTTCCAGCGAATGGCGATCAAAGCGAGGCCGAGGTCGCGGGTGTCGATGTCGTTGGGGGCGCCGGGGTGCTTGATGCGGAAGGCGATGACGAGCTTGCCGGTGGCGTTTGGCGGCACGGGGACGGCCAGGGTGGTTGTGGGGCCGGTGGGAATGAAGGCGCTGAAGGTTTTTGCGCCGTCCACGTAAACCGTGATCATCTGGTTGTTGCGTCTGGCAAAGCCGGTGACGGTGAGGAGCAGGGTTTTGCCCGGCACCGCCGGCAGCTCGATGACGGCGCGGTGGCCGAGACTCCAGACGCCCATTTTCTCCCGCGCACTCCAGCCGGATTCCAGCAGGAAGCAGGCGGTGGTTTTATCCAGAGCGGCGACGCGGGAGACCGGTGCTGCGAGCGCCGCCTCGGCGTGTTGGATTTGCGCCGGCTGTAGCCAGCAGGTGCGCGAGCGGGTGATGTAGTAGTCGCGATAGTATTCATCGACCCGCGGATGCACGGCGCCGGTGATGGTGATCGCGGCCTCGAACAGCAGGAGGCACAGGCCGAGCGCGATGGCGGGAACGTTAAACGAAGACGTCATAATGGTGGATCCAGAGATGGATCAGATAGAGTTGCAGGAGCAGAAAACCGAAAGTGAGTGCGGCGAAAGCCCAGCGCGGCAGGGTGACGTGGCAGAATTCGAATAGCCCGACCATGAAAATCGGGTTGGCCAGGCAATAGCGCGGGAAGGCCAGCAGGCCGGCCGACAAGGCGATGAGAATGGAGGCGAGCAGGAACCAGCATTCGGCGAAGCGGCGGAGGAGCAGCAGCCGGGCCGAGAGGGCCAGGCCGGCGAGCCCGCATAGGGCGGCGAAGGTGTGGCTTTGGTGCCCGGTGCTGAAGGCGGGCACCAGGTCATTGGTTTGCAGGCCGGTGAGCAGCACGGCGAGAGGGTTGTTCTCGGCCCGGCCCCAGCCGCGCTGGATGTGCAGGAAGGCGTAGGCATCGCCCATATGCAGGTACAGATAGGCCATGAACAGAAACAGGCCGAGCGGGGCGATGGCGATGGGCAGGATCGCGTTGGCGAGCGTGGCCGCGGCGGCGCGCTGCCCCGATTGGCGCCAGGCGGCGCGGGCTGCGTTCAAGGCGCGGACGACGATGATGGGGGTGAACAACACGCCGGTGACGCGGGTGGCGGCAAGGCAACTGGCGGCAAGTGCGGATGGCAGAACGGCGCCGCGCGCCAGAAAATAAAACGCCGCCATGGTGAAGGCGGCATAGGGACTCTCGGTATAGGCGAGTGAGAGGTAGAAGCCGTAGGGATAGCAGAGCAGGAACAGCACCAAAGCGAGAGGCGCCTGGCCGCGGGCGGTGAACGCCAGATATTTCACCGACAGAAACACAAAGGCGCCGAAAGCGAGATTCGCGGCAACCAGGCCGGCGAGCGGCCCGGGCAAATGGAACAAAAAGGCGGCGAGATGGATGAGGAACGGGAAGACCGGGAAGTCCACCCAGTTGGCCTGGCCGAACACGACGCCGGAGGTGGCGAGGTGGAGATTATAACCGGTCTCGGCGGTGCTGACGAACCAGCCGCAATCCCATTGGCAGAGTTCGTCCGGCAGGGCGGTGACCGCGCCGGTGACCAGGGCGTAGAGCGACAGGCGGAGGATGATCAGCGCCGCGATAAGGACGATGAGGCGTTGGTTGGTCAATTTTAAGAGCCGTTGATAGGTTACGCGCCGGCGCTGCGCGCCGGGCTAACCCATCCTACCGTCAGTCTTCCGGGGCGACGGTGACCTTCAGGCCTTCCAGGGCTTCGGTGAAGGGGATCTGGCAGGATAGGCGGGATTCGGCGGTGCGGTGGTCCGAGGAGTCCAGCAGGTCGTTCTCATCGCTGCTCATCGGCGGGCAGAGGGCGGCGAATTCCGGGTCCACATAGACGTGGCAGGTGGCGCAGGAGCAGGAGCCGCCGCAGAGCGCCAGAACCTCGTCAATCCCGCCGTCGCGCAGCGCCTCCATCACCGAGGCGCCGGCCTTGCCGGTGACGGTCTTCTGCTCCTGGTTGCGCAAGGTGACGATAAGCTGCGGCATGGGCGGAATCCTTGAAAATATCAGGTTTCGTCCAGCTTTTGGCGGGATCGGTCCGCGATGTCAAAGCCCTTTTGGACGGCCGGACATATAGGCGTCCAACTGGTTATGGTAGTGCAGGATGCGGGATTCCTGGCCGGTGAGCACGGCACCTTGATAGCCGCGGGAGCGGAAACCGTTCTGCTGGCCGGTGGTGATGCTCATATCCTGGTCCATCGCGTAGCCGAGGGACTTGTCCAGATAGTCGAACACCTGATGCGGCACCTCGGTCCCGCGGGGGACCGGGCCGATGGGGGCGTAGACCGGTGCCGTCTCGCCCGCCGGGTCCGTGGCGTAGAACCAGTTGTCGAACAGGCAGCGATTCGGGTCCGTGGCGTGCGGGCGGACACGCAGGAAGTGGAAGCCATCGGCGGTGATGGAGACGGAGAAATTCGGGAACACCGAATAGTGGTGGAAATCAGTCAGCTGGTCGTCCGCCAGATGGGCGTAATGGGTGTAGCCGCGGGATGGGCCGAGCTTGCGCTTTTGCGCCTGCAGGGCTTCCCGCGCGGCGTGCGGATTTGCGGCGAAGGCGGCGGGGTCAAGCTCCCAATGGCGGAGCAGGCCGGCGAGCAGCGGGTCCATGCTGGCGCCGACGCGCTTCGCCGGCCGGCCGGACTTCATTTTCATCAGCGTATGACCGCTGGGGAAGTGGAAAAACTCGGTGTCCTTGTAGTCATCCTCGATGATGATGCCGGCTTCCGGATGCACGGCCTGGAGGTGGTAGGATTCGTTGAAATTATCCTGGATGACCTTCCAGTTGCAGGGCATGTTCACCGTATCCGCCTGGTAGCGGCGCATTTGCGCCACCGGATAGGCCTGCCAGCCTTCCCAGACCGGGCCGAGATATTCGCGCAGGGTGACACAGTCCGGGTCCATATTGATCCAGATGAAGCCGGCGAAGGTCTCGCATCTGATTTCGGCGAGGCGGACCTTGCCGCACAGGCCACCCGGAAAATCCTCCTCGTCCTGCGCCCAGAGGAGTTCACCGTCCAGGCCCCATTTCCAGCCGTGATAGGCGCAAGTGAAATGGTCCACCCCGCCGGCATCCCCGGCGATGAGGCGGTTGCCGCGATGCTGGCAGACATTGTAGAAAGCGCGGATCCCGCCATCCGGCTGGCGGACCATGAGGATGGATTCCGGGCCGAGCGGCTCCGCCTGATAGTCCCCCGGTTCCGGGATTTCCGATTCGCGGCCGAGCAGCAGCCAGGTTTTGGTCCAGACACGCTCCCATTCGGTGGCGAAGAAATCCGGCGAGGTATAGCGGTAGCCTGGCAACTGGCGCTGGCTGTTGAGATTTTTGTCCGCCGCCGCCGCCGCGGGCTTGTCCATTTGCTGGCTCATGACGATTTCCCCATTATACTTATGACTGAAATCTGTATAATTATCAGGCCGGTAAAATCAAAGAGAAATTGATGAGGAAAACGTAACGTGGGGTTCGAGAAAGTGGTGGCGGCGGCGGAGGTTCCGCCGGGCAAGGCGAAGCCGGTGGAACGCGGCGGCGTGAAGCTGCTGGTGTGCAATATCGGCGGGGTGTTCCACGTGGTGGAAAGCCGCTGCTCGCACACGGATGCGTCGCTGGACCGGGCGCGAATCCGCGAGGGGATGATTTTGTGCCCGGTGCATGGCGCGAAGTTTGACCCGGTGAGCGGGGCGGCGCGCTGCCCGCCGGCGGTCTCACCGCTGACCGTGTTTGCGGCGCGCGTGGTGGATGGCTGGGTGGAAGTGGCGTTGGGGGAGACGAATAATGGATGATGCGAGGCTGTTGGCGCTGGCGGACAAGCAGGAGATTGCCGAGGTGATCTATCGCGTGGCGCGAGCGCTTGACCGTTGCGACGCGGATTTGTTGCGCGGCTGTTTTCATGACGACGCGACCGACGATCATGGATTGTTTAAAGGCGCGGCGGCGGATTTTGTGCCCTGGGTGATGGAAATGCTGGGGGGGATGACCGCGACGTCGCATTTCATCGGCAATGTTCTGGTCGAGATGAAGGGCGCGGATGCGGCGGTGGCGGAGAGCTATTTTGTCGCGACGCACCGGATTGGCGAACAGGATATGGTGGCGGCGGGGCGGTATCTGGACCGGTTCGCGCGGCGGGACGGGGTGTGGCGCCTGTCGCATCGCGGTGCGGTGTATGACTGGAGCACGACCGCGCCGGCGAGCGACGCGGCCTGGCGCAACCCGCCGATGTTGGGGCTATTAACGCGGGGTGAGCAGGGGCGCGGGGATGTTTCGTATGGTCTGGGGTTTTAGCCGGCGGGCGGCCGGGGCTTGTCGGTGATTTTCCATTCCTGCCGGCTGGCCCATTCATGCATGGTTTCGAGTTTCAGCGGGATTTTTTCCAGTACCGCCTCCATGTCCACGGCGAAGGGTTTCAGCGGCGAGAAATTGTTGAAAATATAGAAATCCTCGAAAACTCTGGTGACCTGTGTGAGCGCATCTCCGGTCAGGCCGAAGGATTTTGCCAGAACGGCGCCGTATTCGCGCGGGGTGTAGGGGTTGTAGCGGATGGGTTTGCCCAGCACGTCCGATAGAATGGCGGCGACCTGCGGCGGCTTGAGCCGTTCCGGGCCGCCGATGGTGAACATCTGGCCGATGAGGTCCGGACGGTCCAGTGCGATGACCATGAATCTCGCCACGTCATCAAGGCTGATCCAGTTGCATTCCAGATTCGGGTTGTGCGGGTAGCGGTACACGCTGTCATTCACCAGACCGGGAAAGGCCCAGTCCGTCAGCAGGTTATCCATGAACAGCGCGCCGCCAAACACGGTGGCGGCCGGGTGGCTGCGCAGCATGGCCAGCGCTTCTTCCCGGCCGTTATCATAGCCGGGCTGGCCGACCGGCTGATCCGGCAGCCAGAGCGGCACGTGCAGAATCACGCGGGGCACGTTCGTTTCTCGCGCCAGCGTGCCGACGGTTTCAATTCGTTTCAGGTTATTATGTGAAGACATTAGCGGGCAGTTCAGGAACACGCCGTCCGCCCCGGCGATGGCTTTGCCGACCTGGGCGGGATCATCGAGGTCCGCCGCCATGATCTCGGTGTTGGGAAAGCTTTCCCCGTAGAACGGATCGGGCGAGCGGGAGATGGCGCGCACGGCGAAGCCGGCGGCGGTGAGCTGGCGCACCTGGGCGATGCCCTGACGGCCGGAGGCGGCGAAGACGGTAATGAGACGCATGTCTGGCTATCCTGGTGTTAGCGCAGTGGAATTGGACGGGAAGCTGCCGGGTCTTCCCGCAGATAATAATCCACCCATTTGTGAAAATACTGGTTGCCGTATTCGTTTTTTCCGAAGACCACGGAGTCCAACGCGCCGGATTCCAGCCCTTTCTGGATTTTCAGGCCGAGCGAATAGTCTTCGTCATTGGTCACGTCGCGCAGAAAATTGATCATGGCTTCGGTGGCGGCGCGGTCCGCTTCGTCGCCCGGCGGGGCCTTGCGGACATAGCTCAGTATGGTGCGGTTTTTGTCCGGAGTCGGGCCGGGGATGAGCTGCGCGATCTGGCCGAGTTCCGGGGCGAGGAAGATGGAAATATTGGGAAACAAGGTGCGGACGAAATCAAACGCGTTGTTTTCCTGGGCACCCCAGAGTTGCGGCTCGATTTCGCGCAGTTTTTCAACGCCGTGATGCGGAAAGCCGATGCGGTAATGCGGGCCGAACATGTCGTAGCGCATGACATTGGTGTGGGTGCGCTTGAAAATGGTCTCCGGATGCGCGACCTTGAAATGGTAACCCTCCAGATAGCCGTCATAGGCGATTTTCCAGTTGGCGCCGAAAATCTCTTTGGTGCCAAGGAAATGGAAGCTGGCGAGATTCAGGCTTTCGAGGTCCTCCAGCATGCCGCCGAGAAACTCTTCGAGGTTGATGGTCTCGCCAGGGGTGAGGATGGCGAAGATCAGGCCGGCGCGTTCCTCGCACGGCAATTCGCGCAGGTTGCGGGTGCTGGTGTCCAGCTCGCCGAATTTGGCGCGGTCGGCGACGCCGATGAGCTTGCCTTCATTGTTGTAGGTCCAGCCGTGATACGGGCAGACGAAGCGGCTGCAATTGCCGCTGGCGGCTTCCGCCACCGGTGCGCCGCGATGCGGGCAGACATTCAGGAAGGCGTGCGCCTTGCCGTCCTTGCCCCTGGTGAGCAGGACGGGCATGCCGGCGACCTCGATGGTCTTGAAGTCGCCGGGATTCGGCATTTCGATGGTAAAGGCCAGCATCATCGGCAGTTTTTTGAAAATCAGGTCGATTTCCTTTTGCCAGCGCGCCGGGTCCGTGTAGTTTTTGGCCGGCACGGTGATGATTTCGTTCGACTGGTCGGTCGTGTTGGTCTCGACATAACTCAGCATCGCCGCGGCGGCGTCGTTATATTGCTGGATCAGGCCCATTCTGTCCTCCCGGTTTTCAACATCGCTTCGGCCGCGGCGTGGGGCTTAGAACTGCACGCGCTTGGTGTAGCCGCCATCGATGACGAGGTTGATGCCGGTGATGTAGCTCGCCGCCGGGCTGCTCAGGAAGGCGATCGCGTGGGCGACGTCTTCCGCGGCGCCGAGCCGGCCGAGCGGCGTGGCGGCGACCGTCGCGGCATAGAAATCAGGCATCCCGGCCTTGATGCCTTCCCAGTTCCCGCCGGGAAATGCGGTGGGGCCGGGCGAGATGGTGTTGACGCGGATCTGCTTCGGGCCCCAGAGCTGGGATAGCTGCTTGGCATAGGTGATCACGGCGGCCTTGATGGCGTTGAAGGCCTGCGGGTAGACGAAGGTTTCAACCGCGGCGGTGCTGGACATGAGAATCACCGACCCGCTGCCGGAGGCGGCGAGATGCGGCTCCAGCGTCTCGCAACCGGCGACGCCGGCCAGCATGTCAATCTCGAAACAAGCCTGCCAGTCCATGGTGCCGTTCGCGGCGCCCGAATTGCTGGAGCCATGGTAGAAGATGTCGCAGCCGCCGAGCTGCTCCGCGGCGCTGCCGAGCCAGGTTTTGAAGGCGTCCCGATCCTTCACGTCCAGCGCATCGCCCACCACCTTGCCGCCGTGGCGGCTGAGGGAGGCTTTCGTCTCCGCCACCTGGTCCGCGTTGCGGGATATGAAGGCGACATGCGCACCTTCCGCCGCGAAAAGCTCCGCACTGGCGCGGCCGATGCCGCGGCTGCCGCCGGTGATGATGACTTTTTTGCCGGCCAGTTTAAGGTCCATGGCGTTGCTCCCTTGGTTGTTGGTGTAGGCTGGTTTGCGTTCCCATGCGGAGCGGCTTTCGCCCCTTGGACCGGGTGCTGCCGCATTTTCGAGAGTTTTGTATAACATAAATCAAAATATTTATACAATAGTGAAAACCGGACATGGTTCGAGCAAATGCGGACGCGGTTATTGGGGCTGGGCCGGCGGCGCTTGATTATGTGCGGGGCGCGCGTTCCGTAATGCAAAATTGCAAAAAGATTATACAAAAAATTTTTTTGGTGTATGTGTGGTGCAAACACGCGACTACGGAGGAACCATGCCTGATGATGTGAAACGGCCCGCGCCAGCGGGTGAAAAACCCGGTGAAGCACGCTGCCCCGGCCCGTCCTGGGACGATTACATGGCGGCGGATACCAGGCCGGTCCCGGATTTCATGAAGGGCGAGCGCTATGAATTCATGGGATCGGAACCCCTGGATACCGACCGCTATACCGATCCGGCGTTTTTCAAAAAAGAGCTGGAAAAAATGTGGCCGTATGTGTGGCAGTTCGCGGCACGGGTGGAGGAACTGCCGGACCCCGGTGATTACGCTCTGTATGAGAATGCCGGCCGGTCCTATCTGGTGACCCGGCAGGATGACGGGTCGATCAAGGCGTTTCACAATGTCTGCCTGCATCGGGGCCGCAAGTTGCGGACCGAGAGCGGTTGGGCGGCGGATTTCAAATGCCCGTTCCATGGTTTTGCGTGGGAGACCAATGGCGGGCTGAAGAACATGCCGTGCCGCTGGGATTTCCCGCATCTGAACGAGCAGAACATGCAGTTGCCGGAGGCCAGCGTGGGCGTCTGGGGCGGTTACATCTTCGTGCGGGACGCCGATACCGGGCTGACGCTGGAAGAGTATCTGGCCCCCTATCCGGAAGATTTTAAGCGCTGGAAGCCGGAAGAGACCTATACCGCCGTCTGGGTGGGCAAGACGGTGAAGGCGAACTGGAAGGCGACCGCCGAGGCGTTCATGGAGGCGTGGCACACGATCGAGACGCATCCGCAGATCATGCCGTATACCGGGGATGCCAATTCGAAATATAATGTCTATCAGGACCACACCAATGTGGCCTTCACGCCGTTCGCGGTCATGTCTCCGCATATCGACCCGGCCGGCAAGAGCGAGCAATGGATTCTGGACGAGTTTATTCTCCGCACCGGCCGCGGCATGCCGGCGGGTTACAAGGTGACGGTGCCGGAAGGCCAGACGGCGCGACAGGCGATGGCGGAGACGAATCGCCAGCTCTACGGCACCGGGACCGGGCGCGATTTCAGCCATTACTCCGATAGCGAAATGGTGGACGCGTTCACCTACAACGTGTTCCCGAATTTCTCGCCTTGGGGCGGGATGATCCCGAACATCGTGTATCGCTGGCGGCCCTGGCCGGACCATGAGAACACGCTGATGGAGGTGCGGATCCTGATGCGGCCGCCGGTGGGTGAGCCGATGCCGCGTTCGGTGCCGATGCATATGCTGGGGGAGGACGAACCCTGGACCGCGGCCGAGGAGCTGGGGCCGCTGGGCGAGATTTTTCAGCAGGACATGATGAATTTACCTTTTGTGCAGGAAGGCATGAAAGTCTCAAAAACCCATACGCTGGAGCTGGGGAACTATCAGGATATCAGGGTGCGGCATTTTCACCGGACACTGGACAGGTATTTGGCGCGGGAGTAACGGCCAAAACCCGTATATTGCGCTGCACCATGGATAGGATATAGCGTTTGTGCTGTATAATATACGTGATCGTTGCCGATAGTGGCTGGCGGGTTAGGATTTAAGGATGTCTCAGGCGGGCAAAACGCAGGCGCAGCGGGTGCGGGAAATCCTCGAAGAGGAGATTGTCAGCGGCAAGTTGCGGCCTGGTGACCGGCTGGACGAAGACGGCGTGGCCGTGCGGCTTGGCGTCTCCCGCACGCCGGTGCGCGAGGCCGTGCTGCAACTGGTCCAGGTGGGGCTGATGGAAAAGCAGCCGCGGCAGGGGGCGTTCGTCACGCATCTGGACGTGCGGCAGATGGTGCAGATGTTCGAGTTCACGGCCGATCTGTCAGGCCTGTCCGGCAAATACGCGGCGCGGCGGATGACCGTGCAGGACCGCAAGGCGCTGCAGGCGATCCATGACGAGATGGGCGTGCTGCTACATGCCGGCAAAATCACCGAATATGCCGATCTGAACACCGATTTCCACGTGTTCATCATGCAGCAGTGCCGGAATTCCTATTTGTTTGAGGCGACCAGCAATTTCGGCACGCGGCTTCTGGCCTATTTCCGGACGCATTTGCTGTTTCCCGGCAATGCCGAGCGGGACTATCACGACCATTGCACGCTGATGGGCGCCTTTGAGCGGGGTGATTCCGAGCTGGCGCATCAGTTGCTGCGCCAGCACGCGACGATTCAGGGGGATGTGTTCGCGGAGTTCCTGTCGCGGACGAGTGAACCGCTGACACAGTCCGGGGTGTTTGCGGCCGAGGCCGCGGAGTAATATTTTTGGTCCTCCCGGTGGAGGCCAAGCATGAACAGGAATGAGCGGCGGCGGCTGGCGGCTTCCGGGCAGGTGCCGGTTGACGGGTTGGCCCGCGGGTTTGCGGCGCACCAGGCCGGGGATTTGCGGGCGGCGGAGCTTGCATACAGATCCGTGCTGGCGCGGGCGCCGGAGGAGCCGGAGGCGCTGCGGCTGCTGGGCGAATTGTATATCGACGCCAGGCGGTTTGATGAGGCGGTGGGGCTGTTGCGCCGGCTGCCGGCCTCTTTCATGGCGCAATACAGTCTGGGCAATGCGTATCGGCTGGCGGGGGATTTGGCGGCGGCGGAGCCAGCTTACCGCGAATCGCTGCGGCTGCGGCCGGATTTTGCCGGGGCGTGGCACGGGCTGGGTTCGCTATGCGTGAAGGCCGGGCGGGAGCCGGAGGCCGCGGAGTGTTTTGCCGCCGCGGTACGGCACAAGCCGGATTGGGCGGCGGCCTGGGCGGATTTGGGGACCACGCAGGCGGCCTGCGGCGATCTGCCGGCGGCGGCCAGCGCGCTGCGGCGGGCGGTGGCGCTTCAGCCGGGGTTGAGCGAGGCGTGGCGGCATCTGGCGGCGATGTCCGGGCAAGCCGACGCGGCGGCGCTGGCGCGCCGGGTGGCCGATCCGCTTGTGGGGCCGGCCGAGCGGATTGACCTGCTCTTTGCGCTGGGGCGTCTGGAAGACGAGGCCGGGCGGTTCGAGGCGGCTTTTGGGCATTTCCGGCAGGCAAACAGCTTGCTCCGGGCGGCGCAAATGCGGGCCGGGGTGCGGTATGACCGCGCGAAAATGACCGCGGATGTGGACAAATTGATCGCGGCGTTTCCGGCCGAGGCGTTTGCGGCGCGGCCGGGGGCGCATGAGTCGGA